>Ga0306901_1000189_pt1 | contig 30655 bp, 26 predicted proteins | sample AntRauMFilla3767_FD_190431 | JGI IMG/M metagenome (GOLD analysis project Ga0306901, IMG submission 190431) | Saline lake microbial communities from Rauer Islands, Antarctica - Metagenome Filla 3 #767 (v2) (version 2) | ecosystem: Environmental > Aquatic > Non-marine Saline and Alkaline > Saline ... | reverse complement strand
ACATGATGATCGAGATGTACAAGAAACTCATCAAATCTCCTGATGGGTTTGCTGATTACACCACGTTCAAAGATGACTTCGAGCTGATCTTCAACACGAAGTTTGATGAGGGTGTGGACTGGAACAAGAACCACCTGAGCAAAACTGATGTGGAGTTCTTCACTGCAACTGTGACCCAAACTCTGGGCAAGGTTCTGAGTGATACTGCGAAAGAGGTCATCGGCAACGAAATCACAAAAGTGAACGATGCTCTGGTGATGATGACTAGTTTCCAGACTGAATTCCTCACACGGAAGTTCCAAGCACTGTTGGATGAAATGATCCAGTTCCGTGCTGCTGAGGGTTCTATCCCAATGGTCAACGGAAAGCCTGACCGCTCTCGTCTGACACAGCGTGACTACGATACTGTGGTCGAGAAGATCCGTGAGTATTCACCGGTCTACGCCAATGGTATGCAGACTTTGGACATTGGTTCATTCTCTCCAACAGACAGTGGCATCCGTCTCTCTGAGACAATGGATGGTCGTTTCCAACAGCCGTCGTCAATGATCAGCCCTGAGACTGCTGGTGTGAAAGTCATCCCATACATCACACAGGGTCGTGGTGATGCAATGATGATGAACTGGATCTATGGTGGTGAAACTGCTCCAGAGAATACCCTTCAGGTGTTCGATGGTATCGACATGCCAATCGACAAGATCTTTGAATATGCTGACCAGATCAACAACGCTGTGCTCAAGAACTGGGAGTCAGATGTCATGGGTGACATCGTCACTGACATCACTGGTTTCCTGGACAAAGCACAGACCCTGGATGGTGCGATGTACGCAGAAGCCTGGTCTGAGACTCTGTCCAATGCTGTTGAGAAGAAGAGTTCTGCTGCTGTTCACTCTACTCCTGACGCTCTGATGAACCAGATCGTTGAGATGCGTCGTCGGAACCAAGCCCGTAAGGTTGTGTTCAAGAAGATCGGTATCTCTGTCGATCACATGGGTGGTTCAAACTCTGCCTTTGTGCAGGGAGAGCTGGGCCGTGAGTGGACACTGGGTGAGATCAATGACCTGATCCAAGCGGAGCTGGATGGTGTACCAGTCGATGATACAATCGAAGGCACAGTCACAGAGAATGTTGATGTGGCTCAGATCGAGCAACAACGCATGATCGAAGACCAGCGTGAACCAGTCGCAGGAGAGTTCTCTAAGCTCGTTGTGACGGATGCTTCAACGGTTATGGATGGTCTCCTCCGAGAGACACGTAACAAGTCTGTAGCAGCCGCTGTGCGTCTCCTGGCCAAGGCTGGACTGAAAACACGTATCATCGTTGGTTCACCTGAAGAAGTGTCCAAGTGGTACAAAGACAACATCGGTGTGATGCGTTCTGGTCTGAAGCAGGACAAGAAAGGTATCTATGACCCAATCAACGATGTGATCCTGATCACAGACAACAACCATGAGACGATGGTCCATGAGTTGATCCATGCTGCGACGTTCCAGAAACTCCAAGGTTTCTACGATGGTTCGGATACCTCGCAGAGTGCAACGGTCACACGTCTGGAGACACTGGCTGAAGAGTTCATGGAGATGGATTTCTCCAATAACTCTGAGCAAGTTCAGAATGCTGCGAACAGTGCGAAGGCTCAGATCCTGTCACTTCAGGTGAAGTCGGATCCATTCTCCAAAGCTGCTGCTCTGAATGAGTTCATGGCTTGGAGCCTGAGCAATGATGCTCTGATGAAGGAGCTGAAACAGCGTCCATCAACTGCGATGCAACGTCTGAGCCAAACAGTGAAGACTCTGATGCAGCGTCTGCTGGGTGGGATCAAGTCTGACATCCTGTCAGGTATTCTGTTCAACACAGAGATCCTGATCACTGATGAGCAAGCCACACCTGAGTTTACTCAGCAAGATGAGAACGTGGATGATGAGCTGTCGAAGACTGCTCACAAGTTCACCAACTTCTGGATTGATCTTGCAAAACAGCGTCTGCAAGAAGCTCAGAATGCGTTGGGTGATAGCGGTGCTCGGATCCAACAGATCGGACAGTACCGTAAGAATGCACAGGATGCTGTGGACACCATTACGTTTGGTGGTTTCACACTGAGTGCGTACCAGCAAGAGACATTCAAAGCGATCCACATGGTCTTGGCCATGGAGATGCGTTTGAACCCTCAGAGTGCTGCTGCTCTCAACGAGACATTCCAAAGTGTGATAGATGGGCTGACACCTGCTATGTTCGGTCCCATTAACGCACAGGACCGTTACTCGGCTGTGATGGAAGCATTTGGGGGGACTGAAAATGATGAAGGTGTATCAGATGCAATTGCTGTTCTTCTGGCTCTCAGTCAGACAAGCAAAGGTTTCCGTAAAGCTCTGGATCAACTTCCTATGCCGGAATCCATCCAAAACCTTAGCACTAACTCACTCAATGATTTCCTCGGTTCCCTGACAGGGATGCTGATGAACAAGGCTGTTGGGACGATCGACACAAATAGTCAGTCGATTTCCGAAACCTTGGATCAATTGTCAGAGTCGATCCTGCGAGAAGACTCAGCGAAAGAGTTCCGGATCCTTGCAGGTTTGATGAACAACCTGAACAAAGCTGACGCATACACAAACGGTGCTCTGAAAACTTTGGCCGGTTACACCGAGTCAGTGAACAGTGAGCTTCGTGCTTCAAACCGTTCTAAACTAGCGAAAATTTCGTTTGGTGCTGTGACTGCTGCCACTGCTTTCCTGGATCAAGATCGTGCAGAGATCCAGGCTCAAGGGTTCAAACGAGTTACCCATATGGGAACTAACCTCGATTGGGCTATCCCAGTGCGTGAGTTTGTGAACGAGATGATTGGCACAGACGAGACAAACCGTAACGTGGTGGCTATGTTGGACCGTACCACATACGCTGCATCGTCAGTTCGTCAGAACTATCGTGAAGATCTTCCTGTGATCTTGCAGAAAGCATTCGATACTGCTCCGGATCGGGAACAGTGGCGTGCTGCTCACAAAGTGCTGGGCCGTACAGACTTTGCTGTGCTGTTCGATCAGAACCGTCCGAACCGTTCGTTCGAGATGATTAAAGATGAGAACGTCCTCGACACAAACATCGTGAATGCTGAGGCGGACATTCGTTCGAACTTCTCACCTGCTGTGGCCAAGACTATTCTGAAGAAGAGTCAGCAACTGGCTAACTTCATGAACGGTAAAGGTGCTGGGTTTCTACTATGGCGGAACGCATATGCTATCAACAAGAAGGCCGGTGCTTACAAAGCAGAGATGATCGGTGAGATCGACAGCTTAATTTCTCTCTATGCTTTGAAGGGATCAGATCCTCTGATGCGTCAAGAGATCACTCTTATGTATGCAAGTGATCCAGAGGCAATGCAGAACCTGGCCGTGTACATGAAAGGTCTGAACGAAGAAGAGAACCAAAAGGTTGCTTCTAAGATGGCCTACATGAACGGGTACAAAGGTTACATCCCAGATGCAGGCAAACCAGGTACCAACGTCATCATTGCGAAAGACGAGAACCGTCAAGATCTGGAGAAGAAAGGGTACAAGCGTATCGGTGACGCTCCTGCTGACAGTGGTTTTTCTTCGATCAACCGTGGATACTACGTGACCTCGACCAAACAAACTGGGACGTATTCCCAGGGTGTCATGCAGCTTATTCAGGACACGTATCGTGGTGTTGATGCCACAACTGGTTTGAGCGTCAATGGTATGACATCTGGTTTGATAGTTGGTTCAGTGGTCACAAGCGTAACCAATGCTATGAACAACATGAGCAATGGTCTGGTAAACAACAAGGAAGCCTTGGTTCCTGTCTATGACGAAGACGGGGTGGTGGTCTATTATGAGCGGATGATAAACCCTGACATCTTGGAGAAGCACACAGCTCCCAAGAGCAACCTTGCGATTGCATTGGGGTCTTGGGCTGGTCGTCAGGTGGAAGAGAAATTCGCACAGGTCTACAACGCAGAGCTGGTTGATGAGCTAAAGCGTGTCCATGATCAGCGTGATCCAAGTGATGATGGTCTGTTTGTGAACCTCCCAGAGGAAGCAAAGGCTTGGGCAGAGTGGGAAAAAGCTACACCGGCTCAACGTCGTCGTCTCAAAAAACCTGATCGGGTCTTCGTTGAAAGCTGGAATGTGATTTCACCACAAACCAAGCAATACATCGAAGAGGTGTTTGGCAAAGATCAGTTCTTTGTTCGCAAAGATCAGATGAACTTGGCACTGGGCTACCGTGATCCATCTGTCATTGACATGTGGACTGGGAACACTCGTGTGCCTGACAGCCTGCGTGAAGGCGTACAGGCGATCACAGGAACAATCATGGGTAAGTACGCCATGCAGGTGATGGCCGGTATCGAGGGGACAACCCAGGGCGCTGTATCAGTGGCCAAGGATCTCATCGTGGTTCGCTCTCTGGTGATTCCATACATGAACACACAGGCTAACGTGGTTCAGCTCTCCACTCGTGGGATCCCGATCAAACAGCAATGGCAAGGTTACAAGAACAAGCTGGCTGAGATCGAGAAGTTCAACGAGAACCGGAAGAAGATCATCGAGTTTGAAACTCGGATCCAATTGGCTGGTATGGATTTGAACAAAGTCCGTATTCTGGAGAGCCAGAAGCAGGTTGTGCTGGATGAGAATGCTCGCATGAGTGTGGCCCCATTGATCGAGGCTGGTGCTTACAAGAACATCGCTGAAGGTATCACCGAGATGGACAAAGAGTTCACATCGGGTCGTATTGGGGAATGGATCGAGAACCAGACCAACAAACTGCCTGCTGGGGCTCAAACCGTTGCCAAGTATGGTCTGCTGTCCAAGGACACAACCCTCTACAAGGGTGCCAATAAGGCGGTGCAGTACGGTGATTTCATTGCCAAATCCATCTATTACGATCACTTGATGGAAAAGGGCTTGAGCCACGACGACGCAATGAAATTGGTGAACGAAGAGTTCGTGAACTTTTCCGTGCTCCCAGGACGAACACGTCAGTATTTGGAAGGTATGGGTGCGACTTGGTTCCTCTCATTTAAGATCCGGATCATGAAGATTGCCATGAATCAGATCCGTGAGAACCCTGCTCGCTCGTTGATCCTGGCTGCCACGATTGCAGACTTTGGTTCCCCACAGGCAGACAACCTTGCCTCGGTCATTGCTGACGATCGGATCGGGTATGCCTTGGGCTGGGAGATGATGTTCGGATCCGCAGGACTGAACCCATGGCTCAATCTGTACGATTAAAAAAAGATCCCCCTCCCAGGGTGAGCCTTGGGAGGGGGATCATAAGCCAGAGGCACTTGCTCATAGAGCTGTACGGTGGCTTTATTTGATGGAGACAATGGGATTTGAACCCATGCCTTGGCGATCACTTATCTGGTTTGAGCAGAAGGTCTCTTCGATCACTTGTTCTACCGCTGAACTATGTCCCCAAATTAGGTCAGGGATTTTCACCCTGTGTGATGAGCACAACATCATCTCTGCGGCTTTCGGCCACTGGTAGCAGGTAAGTCTTCAGGTGAACCTGGTGCTTATCCTGCCTCGCTGTCAGTCGTTCTTCTGCTCGTCGCGGTGTTCTTTGGCGACCCACCATCCAAAACACAGTCCCGTGAAAACTATGGCGAATGGTGTGATAAACGCAACGAATGCCGCTACGACAAAAGCAGCTACCGTGATAGCGACTGACAACAAACCGAGAAGAAGGGCTAGGCCAAAGACCTTTACCCGACTCATTGGTCGAAGATAGACGACTTCTTGGAAGTGGTTGTTTTCACTTCCGAATCGTCTTCGGTTTTTTCGGGGAAATCACTCTTGGAGGATTCTGTTTCCTCGTCCCCGAAAAGGTTTTTTGACGAGGAGTTCCCGGTTTCGACCTTGGTATCGGCTTTCGCCGATGCTTTGTCTTCTGTTGGTTCAGGATCTCCTGCCCCATCGCCAGCATCGCTGTCATCACCAGGTGTTTCCACATCTTCATCTGGCTCCTCTTTGGGCTTGTTTTTGGAACCAGCGGGGCGACCACCCTTATTTTTGGCAGGTGTCTTACGAGGCTTGGCGGTGAGAGACCCATCAATCATGACCTCGGCAACGAATTCGTCGTTTTCCATACGGAGTTCGACACCAGTTGCATTGGGCATTTTCAGTGTGTTCAAAACATACTGATCCAATACTTCCTGGATTTCTTGTTCTTCCAGAAGGATACGCATTACGTTTCCCTTTCTTGGTTCAATTTCAATGATCGTCACAAGGACGTATTCTTCGGGGGCAAAGCCCCCAAAACCAAACGAGACATCGTCAAGAAACTTCCAATTGTCATCTTCAATGATCCCAGCATGTTGCAGGGTATCTGAGAAGAACTTGTCCACTATGGAACAGATGTTTGCTATGTCGAATTCTCTTTTGGTCTTGGTAAAGACTTGATACCGAAGTTGAATTCTCCCCAGTGGGGGAACCTTCGCATCCCGTAACAGCTTCTTACCGTGGTCTTGAAACTTGTGCTTCAGTGCTGTGAGACTACGGAAGTGGAGGTTGCGATAAACGTTGAGGTTGAGTGCCGTGACCTTTTTGCGTGAGGTACGAAACCTCATTGGCAGTTTGATCTGATACACTCGTTGGGTCGGTGTGTTCATCGCAACCTCCTGTTGCTTGACGGTGATTAGTCGTCAAACAGTGAGGTGGAGGCTTTCGCCTTGGATCCACCTGCACCAGGCTTAGAGAAAGATTTCCCTTCGCCGGACTTCTTGCCAGACGACTTGTCGTAAGTCTGACCTTTGTTCCGTTTCAGCCACTTCTCGGCGTAGTTCGACTGGGACTCATCCATCTTGGCGATGGCCTTACCCAGCTCACGATCGTTCAGCACGTCATCGAAGTTGCCACCCAGTCCGCGAACGAACTCGGCGACGTCACTGATTGTGACCAGCTTATCTTCAGGGAAGAATTTCACGATCTCGTTCTTATCGCGGACTTCGCCGGAAGGCTCGTAGTTGCCTGTGGATTCATTCTTGACGTTCTTGTCCACAGTCTGACGTTGGAGAGCGATCTGGATTTTTTCACCATGCAGCTCCGAGAAGCAGTCAACTGCCTGGGGCAGCTCTTTCTTCGCATCGAAGTTATAGATATTGACCGTCAGCTCTTCGACATCCATCTCGCCCATCTCTTTCGAGCAGACGAGCATACACAGCGAGTTGATCTGGTTGAAGCCAGGAAGGTTCTTCGCTTCACCTGTCTTCTTATCCTTGTAGGTCACATCGCCGTTGCGGTTGGAGACCCAGATTTGCTGTGTGGTCTGACGACCATTGATGTCCAGCAAAAGGGTCACGTTACGTGCATCAGAAGCCTGGGCTTCGCCGATGTATGCTGTCTTGATGGTGGCCGGATAGATGTCCGTATCCAGTACACCACCGCCTCCGAGGAAGTCGTCTTCGACTTTATCATCAGCGGCTTTTTTTCCTGCGAAAATGTTGCTCATTAGCATTGTTCTTTCTTTTCAGGGGTTGGGTTTTGGTTATTTGTTCGGAGTTATTCCGCGTAGTAACCAACGAGTTGGTCGATGACGAGCTGTGCATCATTCTCGATGAACGTCTCGTCGTCTGAGAACAGACCGAAGGGAGAACGTAAACGATCCCCAACTGTTGCTCTCGTGGTTCGGGTTTGGAAGACGTGCTTGTAGCCCATGTCCCGATCCCGTTCAGAGATGGTGAGCAGTTTGCCTTCGTTGGCATCCTTCTCGATCTCCTTGATCGTAGCCTTCTTGGCTCCAATCACGGTCGTGAAGTAGGCTTCAAGACCGTTTTTCTTCAGCGCACCTTTGACAGGTACGGTGTGGGAATACTTGCCAGAGTTCTCATCAAGCACAGAGTCAATGTGACCCAGCATGACTGAGTAGCCGGGAAATTTGGCCACATAATTATACATCAGTGTTTTGAAAAACTGACCGTAAGCACCCCACTGCTGCATCGTATTGGGTGAACCAATGACGTGAACAGATTCAAAGCGATCCATCATAAAGCTGATGGTGTCAATGATGATGGTGTGAAACCGTCCGGGGTTGTCGATGACTTGCTGATACAGATCAAAGATCTCTTCAGGGTCGTCGATAGTCACCCGTTTGAATTTGTTTTTGAAAGGTAGTGGTTTACCACCTTCGCAGTTGATGTAGAGCACACCTTCTCCACCACGGAGGTTCCGAAGACAGGCACTTTTACCTGCTCCAGACTCTCCTGCAATGAGGATAGACTTTGGACTTTCAGACATTATTTGATTTCCTTGAGTTCAAGCAATTCCTGTTCAGCACCAACAGGACATACAGGATCGTATGTGTCTGTGTTCACCCATTTCCCATCTTCTTCGAAGACGAGATACCAGTAGGCTGAATAGAAAATGATATGTGTGGATGGATCACCTATAGTAATCTCCTTTGTTGGTTCCCCCAGAGGGACTCGAACCCTCATTCCTCGTTTAGGAAACGAGTTTCTATCCCGTTGAATTATGGAGGTGTGGGTTCATGGGGCAGTCATTTTACTGGCTACCGATTTCAGAATGGTCAGCTCCACTTCATCCTTTTTCAGGGGACTGATAGACTGCTCATTGAGCGTGTTGACCTTCTTCTTGATCACGTCATAGGACGCTCCGGCATCGACCAACATCATAGCGAATTTCAGCAGGTTGTCATTCCGGTGTCCCACTTCCATGTTGTTCAGGAACCAACGCTCAAGGTGATCCAAACGTCCCAGATCGGCCACCTGTGCGGTGTACTCACTGTGCTGCTTGGTCTTGGGGATGAACGGTAGGACGTTCAACAGCTTGGTTCCCTTGTGGACAAAGACATCACTGTCTTCATAGGTCATCCATTTCTTTGACCGCTGGTTTGCGGACTCATCAGATTTGAATGGGAGCCAAAGAAGAAAGCTGTTCATGAAGTCTCGATAGTCAGCCTTGTCCAGCTTCAGGTTGTAGTTGCAAGGCATGATCAAACGGAACCGATGCTCTTCATCGGTGTGACGCTTGGTCGTGGCTGTCATGAAAGTGTACTCTTTCATCAGCTCATGGAGAGCTTCCAAACGAATACCCTTGTTGGTGACTTTGCCATCTTTGTCACGCTCATGACCGTCGATGTCGGCAACCAAACAGTTGAAGCCTTCAAGAACGTTGTCTTCTTTCCGGTGCTCATCAACGAAGTGATGGTTACACCAGTGTAGACCCGGAGCTGCAAGCATCTTTGAGATCTTGTCAAATGGTTGGGTCATTGGAGAATAGTCAGAAGCGAATTGATCAGAGAAGCTGAAGCTGATCTTATTCAGATCGGTCTCCTCCAGCGTTGAACCAGTGAAGAAATCAACTCCACTGATCACGTTCTTCTTGATAACAACGTGGTTGCCCACGCCCCATGCCATTGCGAGATCCATAATCTCTCTACGTGGAACGGTAGAGGATGGATAATATGGCAGATCTTCAACCAGATCAGCATGGGTCAAGGTGACGCCTGACTCAGCGATATACTTCGCCAGACGTACAAAGTTGCGTTCACGCTTCAGGAGCTGTTGAAAGCTGGCACCTGATTGTTCTGCAACCTTGAGAGCTTGCCGGAGGTTTTGCTTCGAGATCGAATTGGAGTCGTCCAGGAAAGCATAGATCCCAGCAAGTTTGAGAGCCTTGAAGTACCGGTGAGACAGCTCTGCCTTCCGGATCACTTCATGTTCTGGCAAAGAGTTTGCCTTGGACTCACAGAAGAGACGGTATGAGATCAACTCGACCCCCACTTCTTTTGGTACATCAATCTTCTTATTGTAGTACCGGGTGTCAGCGAACTTGGCGAACTTGGCCTTCCATTTCAGAAGTGCCTGGGACCGGTTCTTGGACACCAACCCATCGTAGACATCCTCTGGATTGACTGTCGCTGAGAGGATCTCAGGACGGCCCATGCCAAAGAAGCAACGACGAGCATACCCAGTTTCCAAGAAGGAGTAGAACTCCTCCTCAGTCTTGGATCCGTCGAACAGCTTGGAGGTAGTACCGAACATGAGCATGTTGGCAGGGGTGGTCCCGACCAAGTCTATGCCACGTTCGTTCTCGGCTGTGTTTTTTACCAGCTTGGTTTTGATCCGACCCAAGTCGTAAAGCTCCAGGAGGATGTTCACCACCTCTGTATTGCCTACGATATTGGATCCGATCTCATCCATCTGGAAGTTGATTGCACCTGCACGAGCCAGCAGCAGCTTGTAGCGTAGCTGTTTAACTGCTGGGCCAGTACCGGAGTCAAAGATGAAAGGAGCGTGTCCCTGACGCTTAAAATCAGCCTCAAGGAGTCTCTTCTCTTCATCTTCACTACCGGATTTCTTTGCAGCAATGTCCACTGCGAGATCATAGATTGAACTCTCAGCGATAGAAGGGAAGGTGGTCCCCATGAAGAGCTGTCGAAAGTCAGCAATGACATCTTCCATCATGGACACAGAGTGACCCTTACCAAAGCCTGATGTAGCCAGAGCAATGGAATAGACATTGATCGGGATTTGACCCCGTTCAGGACTGATGATTGTTGCCCTCATTGAGCTTGGGATCAAGCTCAGGAAGTAGGCAACTTCAGCCTGGAAGAAGTCACGGTTGACGTTTCCTGTACGGTGGCACAGCAGATCAACCAGCTCCGACATGGCCGGGTGATGGGGTTCTTTCTCAAGCACGCTTAGGTCATAGAGTGGTTTTGACACGGGGTGTCTCCTTATGTTCGGCTTCCATCATCATGGAAGTAATTTTTGCGTTGTTCACAAACCGAAAAAGCAGGGCAATATGGACATGCCTTGACTTCACCGGGGACAGTGATGACTACACCTTTGCCTTTTTCTTTGAGCCAAAGCTGTGCATCAGCTTCTTTCTCAAAGTTCTTCTGGCAACGACCACCTGCTTTGGCTGTCGCTGGATTGGAGTAGTATTTGTATTGTGGTTCAGAACGCCAAAGTTCTTTTGGCGTACACTCCACCATCTTGTCTTGGTCTTTCCCAGCATTTTCAATGATGTGATCAACCTTACCGTTGACCCAATCCTCAGTCTCATCGAGAGACAGCAGAGTAAACTCCTTGTGGGGTGTTCGGATCTGAGGATATTTTGGATCGGCTGTGCGATACTTGACCCAATCAGTGAAGATGAACTGGATACGCATCACGTCATCACGGATCAAGTCCGGAAGGATCCAACGATACAAGGAACCCTGAAGGATGTAGTCTTCATCCTTGTTCCCAGAAGTCCAAGCAAATGTGGATGTGGATTTGAAATCCCGATAGGCTTGACCGATCAGGAAGTCGAGCTGACCGGTGATGACAAGATCACGGAACTGCTTGTAACCACGGATTTCCAGATAGATGGGGATCTCGTCATCTTTCACAGTCTTGGGATCTGGATTGATCCGGACTTTGTCGATGATCTTCTGGGGATAGTGCAGCTTACGCATTGCACTGCGCCAGTCACCCTGGGTCCACGCACGTTCGATAGAGTCATGAAGACCATGACCCATACGAGAGGCAATCATGTCAGAGAGGTCATACTCTTCGAGCTTCTGATCAACCTGACGTTTGAGGATGAGCTGTCGAGTTGGTTTCATCAGAGTGGTGACAGAGATCAACTCACCTGGGGGAGCTTCAGCAGCACCGGATTTGTATCCATCCTGCAAAAGCCAGACTGCCAAGGGCAAGTCGATCTTGTGGTGATTGGTAATCTTAACCATTGAGTGTCTCCAGATGTTTCGTGATGCAGGTTTGGACATCAGCGATGGTTGCGTTGTTGGGGATGGTCATTTCATTCTTCCAGTTTGGAAAGAAGATCGACAGTTCCCCGCTCATTTTGATGTCTTCGCTTTGAATTTCAGGAAGTTCCTGCCAGCTCACAGCTTTCACCAAATGCTTGTTGGCATACAACAGCACTTCCATATCATCTTTGATGAGGAAATATCCTGCATCATGGATCTGAGCACATGGTTTGATGTCCAACCGATAGGGACCGGAACGAACAGTCTTCATAAATTCAGTACCAGCACGACTGTTCAACATGCAGTAGGATTGACCCAGGGCGTTGCCTGCTGTGCGTCCTTCGGCTGCTGCTTCATAGGGTGTCTTACTGGTTCCAAGCACCACCTGCTTCAGCAGGGGAGTCCGGAGACGTAAACCAAAAGCGAGAGTGACGTAGCCATCCTTACAGGCTTGTTCCAGTTTATCTGCAACCCACTTGTCAGAGACGTGGTACAGATTGTGATAGCTGGCCTCGATTGACTTAGCCAACTGCGATGTGAAGCCACAGTTTGCCATCAGAGTCACGTATGTACCCTGATAGGTCAGGGCGAACGTGGGAGCTTTCGACTCCTGTCTCCAAACTGGATACAACTTCTTGATGGAATTGACACGAGCGACATTGTGTTCGCTCGTGCCTACTGAGGAAATCTCATCGACTTCCCCAGTGATTTTAAGCATCAGGTACGACGCCCCAGTCATTGGCCAGCATGTCTGTCTGCGAACAAAGCCAAGGAACAATCGTCCCGTCTGCTGTACGCATATCCACATGGCCGTGGTAGTTCACCTCTGTACCCTCACCGAGAATCGAGATGAGAGGCTCACGGTTGACTGTGAATGTGGAACCTTGAACCAGGAAGATGAACATGTTCTTCCCATTCCAGCCGGAACGAGAGACACGACCACCACGCTTCACGATCTCTAGTGCATCACTGAAAGTCATGTTACCACTGTTGTGGAAGAGTTCATCGAAGACAGCTTTGGGCTGCCAGTTGATGTGATCAGTGACCAGATCTTCGACAAGGTATCCAGCATCATTGCCGTCTTCATCATCGGGGAGTGTCCAACCACGAAGGTTGTTGTACTCCTGTCGTGTCATTGGTTTGGCATTGACTGCCAGAGATCCTAGATAGGTATCCATTGGTTTCTCACTTGTTTAGTTGGGCTACTAGCTCTGAACCGAGCATCGTTTGACCCTGATATTCTATCTCCTCATCACTGTGGAAATAGATCTGTTTGCCATCGACCACAGCTTTGTAAGCTGTGGCTCCTTCGGGAAGGAGTTCGATGTCAGGCATGTGCTCCTTGAAATAAGCCAATGCACGAAGACAGTGGCCGTCGAACCCATCAGTATAGACCTTGATCTTCTCTGGATCTTTGGTCGTGACTGCTGAGATTTTGTCCTCCAGAGAGTCGAAGTCCAAACCAACAAACAGCCATCCGGGAGGTGCTTCAAAGCACTCCTTGATGAGCTTGGCAAGTCTTTGTTTGATCTTTGTAGACCCAGCAGAAGGGATATTCTGTAGGTTGGGATTGTTGCTGGACAATCTACCAGATGCTGTCCCTCCGAGTCGGAAGTTTCCAAACAAATAATGCCACCCATCGTTGCCTTTCTGAGCTTTGAGAAAAGCTGGAAGGAAGGTTGAGAGGATAATTGCACTGGCTTTGTACTCGATCAGGATCTCCAAGAACCGAATCACTTCGGGATCCTTGGTGTGATTGATCAGCTTCTCCAATGTCTCAGCACCTGTGGCAGGCTGCTTGGTGTCTGTGTAATCCAACACAGGCAAACCAAGGAAGTCTTCATTATAAAGGAACCGCTGTAGCTGCTTAGGGCTACCGGGGTTGAACTCTACGATTGTATCTTTGGTGAGACCAAGATCAGCCTTGGTTATCACTTTGGTTTTGAGCTTGGCATTCTTCTCGATGACTTTTTCATCTCGCAGTGTGTCCATAAAGGACCATACGATTTGAAGGTTGTTCATCTTATTCAGATTATCTGTGGATTCTTTCTGAAGAAGTTTGTCCAAGGCTTTCACTTTGGACATGTTGAGAGGCATACCTGTGAGCTGCATCTGAATGATGTCGATCACTGCTGGTCTGAACAACGTCTGGTAAGGAATGTCCTGATTGTCAGCCAACATAATTGGCAGATTTTTGTTGTGGACATACCATGTGGAGAGTCCATCAATCAGGTTATACTGTAGGAGATCTGGTAGAGAGATCAGGTGGATGTCATGGATGTCTTCCTGAGCATAGTTTCCAGCAAATGCTTGTGCTTGGATCTTGAGACCCAGCTCATTACCAGCACAGGAATTGGTTGCCAGATAGGTGATAATCTGGGTGCAGTCCCAGTCTTTCAGCATCACGTCGAGACCTTCGAGGAGACCCTCTTGGTCAAGGATGTGATCCATAAACAGTTGATAAATCATGACATAAACGTCGTAGCAGATGTTGTGGTAGATCATCTTTCGTTTGAAAGCATAGAAGAAATCTCGGAGAGCTGCTTTGATTCTCTGGTTTTCTTTTCGACCAGACTTCTGACCATCCATAGGATTGTTGTCTGAGTCTACAGGGAAGGCTATCCCTTCATGTTCATTCCAACAGAAGGTGATGGTCCCAACTCCTGCATCATAATGCTTCAGAGAGAAGCCTTCGATGTCACAGGTGAGATCACAGTCCATAGCCAAGAGCTTGTCGAGCCAGTCTAGGATGTCATTCTCTTTGGTAGGGTAGTCTGCGAACTTAATGATGTTCGATCCAACCACTGTGGAATTGCCTGCTGCCCACCGTTTGGTGGACTCCAGTGCCATACCAATCTTTGCCTTCATCTTGTCAGGATCATAGAAGATCCGTCCATAATTTGGACAGTAGGTGATGGTGAAGTCCTTGTCATATTCAGAGACAAAGTAATCACCAATGGTGGCATCTGTCTTGGCTTTCTTCGACAGGATTTTGAAGTAATCTGGTTGAGTGACAACCAACATTTCAATGCCTTCTGCCTTGAGATTTGGCAGAAGATCATCGAGATATTCTTTCATGTCAGCAGCAGAGTTTTTCTTCTTGGTTTCATCCATGAAGAGATCGGCAACCATGATGCTCTCACCCAAAGCAAGCAGGTGAGGTTGGTAGTAATGCTTCTGCACCTCTGCTGTCTGGATGCGTGGAACCAAGATACAGATTCGAGGATCTTTTGCAGAGTTGCCGATGACTTCATATCTCATTTTCAATCTCCAATAACGATAAGATCAGCTTCACCAATAGCTGTTTGAGCTTCCAACATTTGGGTCATCCATTTATCACTGTGAGATGGAAAATTGAGTTCTTCATCAATGACTTGTGAGATAACAGCATAGAGTGTATTTGCAGTGTCTTTGCTGATTGTGATTTTAGTTTTCATTTGAAGTATCTTTCTGAAAGCTCACCTCTGATGTAGAGACGAGAGCGTGGACGGGACAGTGCAACGTACTGGAGACGTGCTGTCTGCTCCTTGTTGGTGGACTTACCAATGTCGGCAAGATCCACGATGACGGAGTCATAGGTTGATCCCTGAGCCTTGTGCGTGGTGGATGCACTGACTGAACGTAAATCAGGATAACCATTTTTGACTTTGAAGAATCGTTCCCAGCTCTTTGTTCCAGAGTAAAATTTCAGAACCAAGGCACGATCATTGTGGTCTGCGAAGGCTGTTACCGAATAGGTAACACCTGAATTCACATCCTCTACATCCATGATGATCATGCGAATCTCTTCACCAGAGACAATGGATTTGTCCATATAGTCATCAGTGATTCGAACCACACGAACCACTTGGTCAGTGTAGAGACGGGTCTTGCCAATCAGTTCAGCCGACGAGTTGTTCGAAAGAATCTCACCAACCTCATAGGGGTGAGTATAATTCCGAAGCTGACGGATGAACGTGTTGTACTGGATCACACGCTTGTTTGTGTAGGAGAGCACACGCTTGCATGGATCCTCGTTGAGGAACTCACGCTCAAGGATTCCCTTGAGTGTTGTACCATCGACAAAGTCTATGACACCAGGGACTTCTTTGATTCGTGTGAAGACACCGGTGAGGACTGTTTGCTTGACCTGCTCACACAGATCCATCAGAGCCTGTTGTCCAGCATTACGCACACTGGTTTGCAGGAGACCTGTATCCATACCACGAGCATAGATCGGAGAGATTTTCTCTTTGACAGGGGCCAATTGGTTTTTGTCCCCTACAAACAACACCTTACAAGAGGAGTCGATACCCTTCTGGATGTACTTGAACAGGTCAGTGTTCACCATGGAACATTCATCGACAATGAAGAGGGTTCTAGAATGAACGAACCAGTTGGGGGTAGGAACAATCTTGACTGCTCCAGTGTTGAAGTTCTCACTGACTCGGAGATTCATCAGAGAATAGATCGTGCCGATCTGGCCAGCACGGTGAGGCATTGCGTCTGAGATGACGGCTGCTGCTTTGTTTGTGGTCGCTGTGATTTCCACAGTGTGCATCGTCTTGTTGGTTTGATGATTGAGGATTCCATCGGCGATCTCTTTGATCAGGTGAGTTTTGCCCGTACCTGCACCACCGGATACGTCCATGAATTGATCTGGTCCGTTGATGAACTTGATGATTTTCATGAACACGGCTTGTTGGTCTTTGTTTAGGGGCATGTTTGCTATCCATGTTTGGGGTTAAAAATAACCCCCCTGATTATGAATCAGGGGGGTAAGCCTTGGGCGAACCCTTTAGGTTATCAGGCGTAGGTTCTAGCTACAGTCCCAACAAACACTAAGCATCGGCAATGCTTATCCGCATTTGCTGTGACCACAGTCAGCACAGACTGGGCAGCCACCTGAGAGATGAACGTTAAAACCTTTGCACTGAGGGCAGGCGCTGGGCACTGCCTTCATACCGATCACTGGGGTTTCTTCATCCGCTTCAGGAAGGATTGCAGGATACCCTTCCACATAGTTGATGCGGATCATGTGTTCTTCGATGACGCCACCGATGGCAGCCAGCAGAGATGGAACATATTTCTGCTTCATCCATGCCCCACCTTTGGGGTCAAAGACTTCCTTCAGTTCCTGCACAACGAAGTGACTGTTGTGAGGACGGTGGAAGATGGATGAGATCATCCGGGCCATGCCGATAGTCCAAGCATAGTGCTCGATATTCTTCGAGTTGATGAAGATTTCGAACGGTCGTGTGACACCATTTTCTTCAATATCGGTGATGGTAATGTAGACAGCATCAGGCCCATATTTGATCTTGTAGGTGGAGCCGTCCAGAGTGTCTGGGCGAGGTGTTGGATCATCATCTTCACGAACGGGGATGTATTTATATTCCCCATTAACTTTATTTCTGATGAACCCGACCCGCTCAGGTGCTTCGTCTGTCTTCTCTGGTTCATCTTTCTCGATGGAAATAACTGAACCTGTCACTTCGTTTGGCCGGTAGGTTGTGCATCCCTTGCAGCCCATACCATAGGCGTCGGTGTACACGCGCTCGAAGTCTTCGAACGAGATGTCTTCAGGGACGTTGATGGTCTTCGAGATTGAAGAGTCCACCCACTTTTGAACAGCCGATTGCATCAGGATGTGATCCAAAGGATCAAGAGTCTGAGCTGTCACCAAGTGAGGTGGGTTAGACTCTTTATCCATGCCAATGTTTTCACGCCACTCGTGGTAGAGTTTGACGGCGTAATCTTCGACCAGTTCTTCTCGCTTGGATCCATCTTTCTCAAGGACTTTACGGGTGTAACTGGGTGCAAAAACAGGTTCGATCCCTGAGCTGACGTTACCAGCATAGAGAGAGATTGTTCCAGTAGGTGCGATCGAAGTTAGCAAAGCGTTACGAATACCATGCTCCATCACACCAAGGTGGATGTGCTCTGGCATCTGCTTCATGAAGCCGGACTTACAGAATGCTTCACGCTGCTCTTTGGTTTCAGTCGCTGGGCATGGACCAAACTCTTTGGCCAATTCGATCGACTCTTCGTAAGCAGTGATGGCGATGATCTTCATCACAAGTTCAGCAAGGTTGATCCCGTCTTGGGAATTGTAGTTGAGGTTCATCATGAACAACATGTCAGCGAGGCCAGTGATACCCAGACCCATACGACGTTTGTACAGGGCTTCAGCTTTCTGCTCAGGGATAGGGAAGTTGCTGATGTCGATGACTTTGTCGAGCAAACGAACAGCAGCACGAACAGTTTCTTCCAAACGACTTTGATTTACCATTGGGCTTTTTTCAAAGGGACCATCAACCATCTTCACAAGGTTCACTGAACCAAGGAGACATGCACCATATGGAGGCAACGGCTGTTCCATTATGTTTTCCCTTTTCTCAAAGGGTGTCGGACTATATCTTCACAGCTTTCATATTGTTGAAAGATGTGTCCTGCACTCGGTAAACCCATGTCAAAATTCTTTTCTGTCTTATAGAAGAGAATTGTTTTATAGCGAAAATCTGGATGAACATAATCATACACAGCAGAGATGAATTTTTGAAGATTCTCACCGCCGATACGAATACGATACCCAAATCCCCAAGGCTTCTTCACAAGAGAAGAACCAATATTAAAAGACAAAAGTTGTTTTTGAAACAACTCAAGTTCTTTTTTGGGGAATGCTTCAAGACAAAACCATCCGATATTTTGGACTTTATTGGTTTTGCGATTCAAAGCATGTTCAAGATAACCATCACACATCCACATCATACCAATACTCATAAGATCAAGTCTTGATACGTTGTATTTGTTAAGCTCTTTTCTGGAAGAGGAATAACAAACTTCTCCAAGATTTTTGAAGTAGGGATGCTTGCGTGTCCAGATACGATGACCATCGTTTTTGGCATCGTATCTGTAGCTAACGATAACGCCTGAAATTTCAGACAGAACATCGGACACAAAATCCGTAAAGTTTTTGCTCTTGGAATAGAACTCAAATCTTTGGTTTTTGCGGTCGATAGAACCATCTGATAAGACGATACCAAGCATGATTTTCTTGATGTCTTTCGCTGTAATTGTCATAACACTTTTCCTTTGGAAGAGGTTTCTTGGTTTACCTGTAGTCTCTGAACCTTCCCCTATGAAGGGGCTTGGCTGCTGATTGTCTTTTCAGATTTCCAGCAATTCACAGGATGTTTTACATGAGGCAAACTAGTGCATACCACATGGGTTTGTCGCCGAAATGTCCTCACAATAGTGGAGGTTATTCATGTTGTTGATACGGTCGATGAACAGGACACCTGGCTCTGCATAATCGTAGGTGGATTTCATCATGGTTTCCCACAGATCCTTGGCACGAATCACTTTGTAGATGTGCTTGCCATTGATCTGAGTCACATTGTTCCACGTCACTGGTTCAGCAGGTGGGACTTCGTGCATTAGAGGCCAGTCTGCATCGTTTTCAACACAAGACATGAACTCATCAGTTGCAAGAACAGACACGTTGAACATCCGGAGACGGTTGGTATCGCTCTTGGCTGTGATGAAATCTTCGATGTCAGGGTGATCACATCGCATGGTGGCCATCATGGCACCACGACGGCTGCCTGCGCTCATGACAGTGCGGCACATGGCGTCCCAAACATTCATGAAGGTCAGAGGACCACTGGCATCAGCATCGACGCCTTTGACTGGGCTATCTTTAGGACGCAGTGTGGTGAAGTCGTAACCGATACCACCACCTTGCTGCATGGTGAGTGCTGCTTCTTTGAGCATGTCAAAGATACCACCCATTGAGTCAGGGATTGTACCCATCACGTAGCAGTTGAAGAGGGTAACGTTTCGTCCGGAGCCAGCACCTGCTGTGATCCGACCGGCTGGAAGGAATTTGAAGTCTTCCAGAGCACTGTACAAAAAGTTGTACAGCTCTTGGTCATCTCCTGCACAAGCACGAGCGATACGATCCCAGGTGTCTTGCACGCTGTTATCGTTGCGGATGTCCAGGTTCGGTGTAATCAAACGGTACTTGTCGTTCCAGATTTGGTCACAGATTGGTTGGGGAAAGGGGTTGTTCTGCATTGGTTCTTCCTTGATGTGTTGATGCGGAACTGACTGGTATAGTCAGTGTGCTCGAAAAAGAAAAGCCCCCACCGATCCAGGGAGGAGGATAAATCGGTAGAGGCTTTTCGTCAGAACGTTCCCCAGAACTTGGCACCCTTCGGGAGGAAAGGTTTCCAAGCTGTGTCGAAATAACAATTCGACTCAGGGTAGGCAACGTAATGAAAGATTTTCGCGATGTCTTTATCACAAAACCCAGAGAGACCTGTTCCAACTCGTGTGACTTGGAAGTCATAGGTTCCCATTTTGTCGTAGGAATACTTCATGAATTTCTGGACGTGAGTGTGGACTGTATCCAGGTCCATGAAGCTGATGTTGATCCCCTTGGTGGGGAGAGCATAGGAAGTGCCAGTGAGACCCTCTCCTACGCCCAGTTCAGCACCGTAGAGCAGACGAGCTGTCTTTGCAGCTCCTGCTCCGTGGATCCCGCTTAAATTACTTCCGAACACAAACACCATATTATATGGTTTATAAAGTTTCATGAATTATCCTTTGTAGGAGGAAAACTCCACACACTTACGACAGAATCCATCGTAATTGTGCAGTTGAATTTCTCCATAACCACACTTACGACAGTGAAAGTCATTGAAGACTCCTTCATCGTTTGTGATGCCGACTTCACCACAACCCACACCTTGTTCGCCTTTGTTCTCTTGTCTTACAAAGTCTTTCCAGTGACGCCATCCATTGGGACAATGGAATCCCCATTCACGGACACGGGGACCGGTCATGAAGATGGTGATGATGTCATCCTGCACAGGCTGCTTCACACACAGACGGTGAGCAAAGTTTTGGCCACGATAGATCCACTCACCAGCAGAGATCTCACGCTTTCGTGGATAGGCTCCGTTGGGAGAGGTGTAGTGCTCGATCATGGCACCGCTGACACACAGACTGAGGCTGAGCCAGGGATGGTCATGGAGAGCACGATCATCATCATCATGACGAATCTTGTGGATATAGATGTTGAAGATACGGTTACGAGGGATCCACCACCAGCGAAGCATGTAGGGATCTTCAGAAGGTCCGATGACAAAGTCAGGATCACGACTGGCCATGATCTTTCGGGCCTTCTGACCAATAATATTTGTCAGAAAACTAAGCATGTTTTTTACCTTTTCAGGGGAGATGAAATGCGTCAGCCTATCTCCCGTTGGGGACTTCACCAGGCTTACGGTCACGCCAGTAATATGACTCACGGCGTGCGTTGTTGCGTTCGTGTTCGTTCAACACCTCAACGCTATAATCTGCTCGATCATCAGATTTCTCTGACTGGAGAATTACCTCATCACCTATTTGGTTTTCAAAACAGACGAGATAATTCTCATTCGGCCAGATGGCGTTGGGTTGTGCAACCCGACTCATCAACCGAACACTGGTTGAAAAGGACGTTCACGGAAGATCTTCTTAAATCGGAACTCACTCTGCTGCGTGGCGAACTTCCGATACTCGTCCGTGTTTTTGGCTGCTGCCTGTCTAGCCAGTGCCAGAACGAGGTTCATCACCGGATAAGATACGGTGGAATATAGAATTCTTCGCATTGAGTTGCTCCTGTTTGCGAGCGTCACGGCGACGCTGGTTCTCCTTACACAAAACCTTGATGTGAAAGTTTTTTCTCTTCCATATAGGCATCATGAGCTGCTTGTTCAGTGTGAAATACACCAAGGTATTTATAAACACCTTTGACCACTATCTGAGCTTTGAATTTGTTCAGTTTAGGAACATAAGATACACCCATCAAGGTTGATGTGGATTTTTTACGAGTAACTTTTTTATTTTCACAATTCACTTGTTGAGTTGTGTCTCTAAGGTTTTTAATCCAGTTGTGATCACCAATACCATCTCTGTGGTCAATGATTCCAGTGGGCCAAACACCATGAACATAAAACCAAGCAAGTCTATGAGCTTTATATGTTTTCTGGTAAAGACGAATGATTCGATAACCTTTATCAGAAATAGATCCTGCTTGAGTTCCGATAGTTATTCTATGTCGAGTTACTCTCCATAAAAAGATTCCTGTCTGAGAGTCATAGCTTAGTTGTTGAAGCAACTTTTGATGCTCTAACACGTTTAACTCTCCTTTTTTGATTGGTTAAGTGTGTCACCATCTCAAGATGATCTTCGTTGACACACATCCGGTTGTTGCACAGATGGTCTATCTGTTTTTTCCTAGGTACAAAACCATTCTTGTTCACGAATGATACAATGTGAACAGCGACAGTCTGTCCGTCAAGAGACATGCGGGGGTATCTACCCCCTCTGCCTGTACCTGAATGGGAACCAGTCCACAAAAGACAAGGACTTGGCCTCCCATTCAGCAGGAAGCCGGTGAAAACCTCAACCACATTGGACATGATTTTGTTGTGGATGTCGGTTCTCCGGCACATGTTACAAGACCTCCGTTACCACACGACGACCTTTGAAGACGCCTTTGGGGTTACGGTTTTTGGTCTCGGTTTCCATCACAACGTAGACGTTGGACGAATCAGAGATCAGGACATCGTTGACTTTAATGTCAACACCAGGGGGAACTTCGTAGTGGCACGAGTAATTGTTCGCCGTGGCTTTGACACGGAATGTGTCGGGGATGTCTTCTTCGAGATGATGAGGTTTGAAGACCTTTACTTCACCGTTGTCCAGTTCAAGGACCATGTCCCCTGCTGAAGTGGTGTTCATGTAGATCCCTGCGAATGCTGGGCCTTTGATAGCGCGATAACGACGTGGCATGATGAAATTCCAATCTGGGTTGATGGGTACTCCATCCCAAGCAGTGAAGCCTGAAGATGGACGGTTGTAAGAATGAGCCTCACGCCAATTAGCGTAATGCCAGCGAGTAATGTGGTATTCATTGGTTCGACGAGCATAGACTGCCCATACACCCATTTCGTCCACGTTGAGGACGATCATGGGGCACCAACCACGGTTGAGACGTACTACGTCTCCGATCTTAAACATCGGTTCTCTCCTAAATTTTCACGGAATTCTCCCCAGATTTTGCTCGCACATAATAAAACAAAAGGTGAACGGGAAACCAAAAAGAAAACCCCCCAGATCATATAGATCCAGGGGGTTTTGTGTCCGGCTCGTAGAATCCGGACTCCCAATTACGTGGGTTTGTTGGCGACGATCACATTTTCTTCGTGACCAGTGAAGCCAAGGGCAAGCCAAGACTTCTTCTTCTTGGTCTTGAACTCCCAGAGTTTTGCATACGAGCCAGCATCGAAAAACATCCGAGCTTGATCACGAATGGTTGCTTTACCACCGGTGTCTTCTGCGACTTCAGAGACAGTCGCATTCTTCTGGGTTTCTTCAAAGCTATCGAAGCCATGCTTTTCCATCCAACGACCGATCGAACGAGTCGAAGTATTAAAAAACTCTGCAACAGCAGCTTTGGTTTTGTTGTCTTTCAGCATAAGGAATGCGTCATAGACATTTTTGGGTAGACCATTGGTTTCAGGATTCAGCGTTTTGGCTTTGGCATCCCGTGCTTTCGTCAAAGTCTGAGTACCACGAGAACGTTGCTCAGGAGTAGGATCCTCAGCCAGAGACTTGCCTGATGTCGGATTTTTCGACTCAGGCTGTGCTGTTGGTACAGTACGCTTAAGGAGATTCACATGTGTGATCTCTTTCTCTCCCACGAAGACTTCTTCGAAGGGAATGATCGAACGACCTTCAACAGCATCAACAATGAGCTGTTCGAATGTCTGATCACCAGAAACATGGTTGCCTTTGTTCGCAGTTGAGTGTGAGTTTGCACTCATCATCCCGATGATGTCATAGGAACACACACGAGCCTTCATATCCTCCCCACTGGGAACAGCGATGAAGTTTTCGGGGTCAACCAACACGATAAGTGTCTTGTCGCCTGAGAAGCCGCCCAGATAACCTAGATTGGCCACATGAAGACCGGTCGAGCAGGATTTGTGACGGCTTGGATCCACCATATCAACCGGCATGGTGACACGAGAGCCAACACGCTGTTTGATTTTCTTGGAATGGGTATCCACGACGTATCCTGGTTCTTCACGAACAGATGTCACACGCTTGTAGGCGATGATCCGACCGGTATTGGTCAGAGGCATCTCCGACTTCTTGATGAACTTCATCAGATCTTCACCGGAGTGTTTCCGGGCCTGGATGATAGGAGCCAGACGTTTGAAGAAGTTCGTGACCGATGGGCTGCCATCCTGAGCTGCACGAGCCATGTGGGCCTGGAGATTGTCCACATGAGGGATGACGACCTTGTCAAAATTGACAGTGATCACAACAGATGAAACCGTAGGATAGAAGATCCCTTGGACTGTTTGGCCGTCAATGGTTTGAGTCATCTCGATACCGGCTTCTTCCAGTTCTTTCAGATTCAGTGCAGATTTCACTGCAAGGAATTCCGACAGGTCGATGTCAACAGACCGAGTCCCAGTAAGCTGGGGTGTCAGAAAGTCAGCAATTAAAGCGGTGTCATATGGGCCATCGACAACCATGTCGATGACCTCACCTGTTGCAGTGAACAAGGTAGTTTTCTTGTCACTGGCCAACATAGACACCACAGATTTGATATTCTTATCCATGGGGGTTTTCCTTTGGATTGGTTACAGGGTCCGGATAAACCGGGCTAGTTTAGAGGCAAAGTCTTCTTGCCCCGTCTTGTCGAGTCCACGCCAATGATGGTCCAGCTTGGTCTCTGAAAGAAGATCAGTGGCCTTGATAGCTTTTTCGACCTTCTTCTTTTGAGGATCATCCACCCAGATTTGGTCGATGAGCTTAATCATCTGCTTGGTGGTATCCAAGAGAGGGTAGTAATACTCGGATTTGATCACATTGATGATGTCCATTTCGTTCCAGAAAGCAGCATCATCTTCTTTGATCCGTGCGATACCCATAGCAGACTGAATTTGAGCATTCCCAATGAGAACGTTGGAGATGTTGGATTCATTCAACACTTTAATAACACGGACTATATTACGCAAACGATAGACCTTTTTGCTCATGTCGTTGGACCATTTGATCACCAGATCACTGAACGGTTTCACACCATCTTTTTGCAGTTTTTCTGCTTGAGTGGTGTTGTTCACCATTGCGATGTCTGGTTCGATTGCAAGCATCAGTTTCACCAGAGTTTTACAGGGTTTGTTGGATGAATAACGACGGTAGTAGTCGTCCTCAAGATAGGACTGCTTTACGTAGAGGAAGTATTTGGGATCAGTCAAAGGAGTACCCTGAGATAGGACGTCATAATCCTTATCGTCAGGGTCGATCTCGTTCATTTGCCAATTGTTAGTCGAAGTGTTGATTCTCCGGAACTGGCTAACAGTTGCTTTCTTTACAGCACCTTTGTTGTAAACCTTCACTTCTGGTTCATTAGCCTCAATAACTTTGAAACCAAGGTTGGTGAGAATCTCCAGAGCTTTGTCATACCATCCCTTGCGAGAGTGTACGACGTAAGCTGGAATGATTCCGAAGTTACTCCTCCGATAGTAGTCAAAGATGTAACGAAAATCATTTGAGAAATGTGCATTCTGAGAAATATCAGTTTCACGCAGAGCGTTCACAGTTTTGGCCAGAATCACAGTATCCCCCATGAGAAGCTGTTCTTGTGGTTTGGCTTCTTTGGAGTCCCAAATAGAATTAGGATCAATGAAATTCACCACAGGAGCAATGACTTTGCTTCCAATGTTCCGGGTGGAACGGTAAGCATACCGATGACCAATGCCTTTAGGGGCATTACGGTGACGCTCCATGGTTGGCCAGTCCGAGTCAGATTGCAAACGAATCTTTGGACGAACGAACCCAGCATCTTCAGGAAAGTCCTTCAGAAGCTGGTTTTCAAACTCATACAGTCGAGACAACTGCTGAGGCATGGTCCATGAAGCAATGAGATCATTCAGATAACTGATATGTCGGAATTCATTCCCGATCATCTTTTCAGGATCTTCCTTCATCATTTTGAATCCAAGATGCTTTGCATCTGGATACACACGAATAAAGTGTTGAACCAAGATAGACATCCAACGTTTTTCACCAATGACTTTGACGATAGAGTTTATCGACTTTGTCATCAGACGAAGAGCAATCTCCCACACAGTCTTGTCTGTGTTCGGTGGAAGCAGTGGCTTCATTTTGTCGTAGAACTTCTGCATGAATGATGTACCCATACTGTTGTGTGCAATCGCATGAAACAGAGCAAACTGAGGCTGAACCTCACCTGCTTTGTAGTTGTCCATCCGGTCACGAAAGTACGCATGGATGACAGGGTCAAACACTTCTTGGAAGCGTTCCATGCACAGCTCCAGACCTACACGAATGTTTTCTTTCGTGTTGGTAGACATGTTCAGACCTTCTCGATTGGGAAGAGGACTGAGAGTGTGAGGTGCAAAGCCGATGTAGATAGATGAGATTTCCGAGATCATGTTCATGAACTGGAACTCTTCTTTATATTCATCTTTTTGAGGGATGAGATAACGCACACCACCATAGACAGCATAAAGCTTTTTGGTGAAGTCTCCCTCACGGGTATCCATCACATACTGCTTTGGTTTCACATCCATGGATTCGACCAAAGTTGGTTCACAATCTTTGAAGTGAAGTTGTGCTTTAATCCCAGAGAGATACAGCACGTCGTAGATGGTATTTTTGGTGTTGTGCAAGGATCCCTCTTCGAGAGGAACACTGACACTCAGACCAGACTCATCTGTCTGGAAGCTCATAAGTGGAGTCATCCCCGGCTTACCATCAGCCTCGTCAGAGACACGGCTCATGAGATACATGGTCTTCACACCATCATGGTGGGAAGTGACTGTGAAGCTCTCTGTGTAGGACCACGGTGCCTTTGAACCAAGGCCAAAGCCTCCAGTCATGTCTGCATCATCACGTTTGGTGGATGCTGCGTAGGTGCAGTAAACATCTTCCATCATGTGATCAGCAATGCCCGGACCATAATCACGGACAGTGAAACCAGAGTGCTCATCAACAAAGATGTCGATGGGTTTGTCTTGGCATTTGCCCATACGATGAGCATCCCAAGCATTGAACATGACCTCTTGGATCATGGCCCTGTGTGGGTTGGCATAGAAGCCAGTCGAAAGCATCGACATCAGCATGGGGTCATCAGAGACTTTGAAGCCTTTGGTTTTTCCAGCTCCGCCAATGAATACTTCATTCTGACTGAACTGATCATTATTCATTACCCTCATGGTTTTGTTCCTTCTTTTCACGGTAAGTAATCAAATTTCATGTGATGTCTGCCCCGAATGTCAGGGGAGTCTTGTCCCTCTGGACTATCGGCCTCCGTCAATTCGTGACAGATCATCAAAAAAGAAAACCCCCGCTTTTCAGCGGGGGCTATGCCAACAATGTTCAGAATTGCGGATTAGGACCCGCCCCTTAAACACGATTGGTCATTCCGTAGGAGGAATAAGGTACTCTCAGTGCTAATAATCAGACCCTAGCTCCACGCTAGGGCGTCTTCTGAATAAAGCGTTTCATTTGGTTCTCCTTGTATGAGTGATGCAGTATTGCATGAAAACCAAAAAGAAGCCGGGGAAAGCCCCGGCTACTTCTCTTTGGTCATTTGCTGGTAAACCAGCGCTCGTAGAGGTTTTTGACCCAGGCTGGTTGTGGGACGAGATTCCATCCAACAACGAGACCCGCTGCAAAAAACAGGATTGCTTCAATCATGTGAATACCTTTCGTGGTTTGTCCTGAAGAAGTAGAGGCTTCAGGTTTACCTTCTTTCGGTCCACTTCACCATCAATTTTATGGAGAGTGACCGAGCAGATACCACCACGAGTGAAGAAGCCCTTCATTTGCGCCCAGTTATTAGGCTTGGCCAGTGTCCGGAAATGCTCACAATCAGTCCCTACGAGCTGTTTTTGCTTGTCGTGGTGAACGTGAGCTGTCCAGATGAACCGCCAATATTTGGCCTTGGCCCATGCGTCAGGGAACTGATCGGAGAAGACGTCTTTGAGATCTTCCCACTTGGATTTATCCCCATGGTGAGGGAACACAGCACACTTGCCCCATGGAATGACGCGAAAGTTGTCATCTGAGACGACAACATTCACACGAGGGTCATCTTTGAAATGGACGCTGAGAGCCACCATAACGCCGATGTAAGCTGTTTCGTCATGGTTCCCCCGTAGGAGGTGGACTTCGACTTCATTGTGCTGCTGGAGAAGTAGACCGACGGCGTAGCGCATAATGTTGAGAGCATTGATGGTGTTTTCCAGATGGTTCTCACGAATGACGTCACATTCATTACCTGAAGCTGGGGTGAGACCCTTGTGGTCATTGGCGTCCAGGAGGTCGCCCATGTCGAGTAGAACGGCTTTGTGAGCCTTGGGCAGCCCATGAACCAAGCGAGTAATCGCAGAGAAGACTTCGTCGAGGTATTTGGGATCCCCATACTCGCCCCCTACGTGGAGGTCACAGAGGGGAATGAAGTTACAGAGGTCCGAGGGTAGGTCAACGGTAGGAGGTACGCTGACAACGGCTCGTGGAGCTTGTGTGAGGCTATTAATGAGAGCCTGAGCGACGTCGATCGGTTCGATCTCGTCTGGTTTCAAAGCATAACGTACTGAGTTTCGAACAATCGTGCCATCTGGCATCGTTTCCTGGACAATACGCCATCCGCCTGTGACGACACCACCACCAAGGCCGGTGGCATTCATTGCGGATTGAAGACCTGGATCAGCAGACTCGTATTTTAGAGCAGCTTTGATGGATTCATGGAGTGTGGAACGTGCAATACCGAGAGTTTTTGCAGTCTCTGTGAAATTTTTATCATGGTCACGCCATACTCGAAGGCGATCCGCCTGGATTGGAGTCATGGATATGTTTCCTGTGTTTGGGGTGTCACAGGCCATTGGGATCTAAATCGACCATGCACGCTGTTGGTGAATTGTTAGCATGGTCGATTTGAGATGTTAAGCAGTAGATTTCACACCAATTTCCAGAGTTGCAAGATCGGCTGTGTCCCATCCAAGACCGGTCTGAGGATTGACCGTAAGGTCTTCAAAAGTCATACCATCTGGTGCGATAGTTATGCCGTCCACATCTGTGGCAGCATGTCGAATGAATGGGGTCAACTGGGTCGGACCAGCAATACCAATATTTGCGTTGTAAGCATTCAAGATGGAGCGAACACCAGAGGTCGTCGCAGGACCATTGTAAGCTGTAAGAGTCCAGCTTTCTTTTTGGTTTGCAACTGCTGTGTTGATCGAAAGACCATCATTCAGCGAGACGACATCAGCAAACGTACCGTTCCACTGGTCATAGGTTCCTTGTGCAGCAGGAACCAAAGTGGCGATACGCCAATTGAGCGTGGACTCGTTGTCTGTGATGATAAACTCAGAATAGTAGAAAGAATCTCCACCATAGGTGTTGACCATACCTTCATGCTGCATCATGAAGACAGTTGGACCCAACTTTCCTCCAGTATTTGCAGCAGTTGCAGTCGATTGTAGAGCACCATTGATGTAGCATTCCATAGTGATGTTTGCACCAACAACAACCTTGATGTCGATTATCATATGAGCCTCTTCAGCTATTGTGAACTCGATACCAGACACAGTTGTGTCACCAAAAACCTGAGCAAAGGATGTACCATACAGGATGTCCCAACGACAGATTTCATCTCCAGCAGCATTGTAGATTGTGAACCAGTGACCATCATATCCTGTGTCGATCATTGAACCACCGGTTCGAACATAGAAGTGATACCAAACTGTGTCAGACGCTGCTGCACCATGAGCAAGATTAAAGCCATTGGATCCCCCGTAGTTGGGAGCAAGGCATTCGGCACATTCAGATGAGAAATTTGCATCATAATATGACGCGCTAAACTCTTGGATACAAGCACCACCAAGATCAACTGCTCGACTTCCGACGAAAAGAATAGACATGTTTTTTACTCCAAGATGACAAAAGTTGCTGTTTTGAGTACATACAGTGAATTTTGAGTTTGTCCAAGTACAGCATATGTGTTTGTTTTTGAAAGAGTAATCCCATCAGTTCGATTACCAAAGATGAGATAATTTACTGATCCAAACAATGTGAGATCATCAAAGACCATCTTATCAGAATCAGCCAAAGCAACTGCATTAGTTGGAACTGCATAAGCATTTGTCTCTATGGTTGAATGAAGGATACCACCATTTCCACTACCAAAACGGTTTTGTCCATTTGCAACATATGTACCAATATCACCTGTGATATTTGCAGGATCAACTGCGGGATCATTTACCCAGACTCCATTTTTACCTACCCACATTTCACCAGTGTAGGGGTTAAAACAGAACATAAGACGGTCATTATTTGTATAGGTTCCAGCAGATCCAGAAGAGGATCCATTTTTATAGAGAGATCCATTTCCACGCCAAGTTAGATCTTGAGGATACCCAAAACCAGTGTTTGAGGATTTCATAACTCCAGTATAGGAATTGTGATTTCCAGTAGCTGTACCAGTGAACTCAACCTCCCAATAGAAGCCTTTGAATCCATGGAAAGGTTCATTTAGTCCCATCACTTTCTCAGAGAACGTAAAATACTGACCAGTAGTTGTGGTTGAAGTAAATTCTGTACCTGAAGCATCAATAACATAATTGGAAACACCTGTGGTCCACTTTACGCGGTCAAGTATCACAGGAGGAACAACCCCAATAAGGGCAGAAGCTGATACTGAACTGAGAAGAAGATTCATCATGTGGTTAGGTGTCCTACCAAATAGTAAACGTCGGCTGTGTCTCCATCAGGGATCAATGTGGCTGAACCATACTGAGCACCAATAGTCAGGTTTCCATCAGCACTGTGAATGGTCACATTG
>Ga0306901_1000188_pt1 | contig 30751 bp, 29 predicted proteins | sample AntRauMFilla3767_FD_190431 | JGI IMG/M metagenome (GOLD analysis project Ga0306901, IMG submission 190431) | Saline lake microbial communities from Rauer Islands, Antarctica - Metagenome Filla 3 #767 (v2) (version 2) | ecosystem: Environmental > Aquatic > Non-marine Saline and Alkaline > Saline ... | reverse complement strand
CATCGGTTAAATCAAATCTTGCCATGTGATACCTCCTGTTTATCAACAGTGAACCACACCAACCGCAAATAAATCAAGAGGTTAAATTGGGTTCAGACCCTAGAAAATCCCTTGCCCTAATTTTTAACGCTGTGCTATACTTAAGGGAGCAATAAAGTTTGGGCAGACAAATGGGCAGACAGGGCGGTAACGCATTATTTTTGATTTTGATCGCGGTAGCACTCTTCGCGGCCTTATCCTATGCTGTGACACAATCGGGCCGCGGCAGCGGTGGTATTGAGCGCGAGCAACAGATGATTGATCAGGCGGTGTCCGAGCAATGCACGGCCTCTGTTAATTACGGTGTCAATAAGCTAAAGCTGATCAATGGCTGCGATGCAAGCGAGATCAGCTATGAGCTGGCCGATGGCTCCAACGCCAATCCCAGTGCCCCTGTGGATAAATCCTGCCATATTTTCGATCCCAACGGTGCCGGCGTCGGTGTTTGCGGGGCGTATGGCCCTACTGGCTGTGACTTAGCAGCCTTGGCGCTGGGTGAGAAATGCGCCAGTAGTGATATTATTTATGCCGGTGAGCTTAACGGAACCAGACTTTACACGACAGCTGCCGATCAGGGGCAATTTACTTGGAACAATGGCACGACTAGCCCCCCGATAGCAACAGGTGCAAGCTCGACTTCGAATGGCAAGTCCAATACCGATACGTTAGTCGGCTTGTCTGGTGATGATGCGCCTTATGATGCTGCCGAAGCCTGCCGCGCTCTGGGCAGTGCGTGGTATCTGCCAGCACTGGATGAGTTAAATGTTCTGTATACGAATCACGCCGCTATAGGGGGCTTTAACACCAGCGGGACGTGGACCTCTGGGTACTACTGGTCTTCCTCGGAGAACGGCAGCTACTATGGGCGAATGCAGAGATTCAACGATGGCTATGTGAGCAACGGCGGCAATAAGAACTATGTCTGCAATGTCCGCTGTGTCCGGAAATGAATCATTTCGTTATTTAATTATTTAGAGTTCCTTTGTGTCGGCATTACAAACTTTCCTTGTGAGTAACAGTACACGCTCGGCCAGAAGCTCAGGGGTGATAGGCATATTCAGTATCCTTTATCCCGCCTTGGGCGGCTTTCAGGGAACCGAAGACCGGCAAAAAGCATCATCGGAAGGGCGTCATTTTAAAAATCGGTGATAACGCTTGATCTTCGTTGCGAATCTCACCATATTGGTCGATGGAAGGCTGCATGGGCGAGCGTCTTGCTAACCCGGTCAGGTCCGAAAGGAAGCAGCCGCAGCGAGTTTGTCTCGGGTCATGTCAGTCTTCCACTTTAATTTAAAGGCAATGGCCGATCAGGGGCCAAGCCCATTGTTTATTTTTCTAAGGGGCAGGGTATCGTGACCGAAACGGCGAAAAAAGATGAATATCTGGTACTTGCCCGTAAATACCGTCCTCAAAATTTCTCACAGTTAAAAGGCCAGGATGCGTTGGTGCGCACCTTAACCAATGCGATTGAATCCGGTCGCGTTGCCCATGCCTTTATGCTGACAGGGGTGCGCGGTGTTGGTAAAACCACCACGGCCCGTATTATTGCCCGCGCCCTCAACTGTATCGGCCCTGACGGCAATGGCGGCCCGACTGTCACACCATGCGGAGAATGCGAGCCTTGCGTTGCGATTGCCGCTGACCGCCATGTTGATGTTTTAGAAATGGATGCCGCATCCCGCACCGGTGTCGAGAATATGCGCGATCTGATCGATTCGGTGCAATATGCGCCCAGTGCGGCCCGTTACAAAGTCTATATTATTGATGAAGTCCATATGCTCTCGACGGCGGCCTTTAACGCGCTATTGAAAACACTGGAAGAACCTCCGGAATACGTCAAATTTGTTTTTGCCACCACAGAAATCCGCAAAGTGCCGATTACCGTATTGTCACGTTGTCAGCGTTTTGACCTGCGGCGTGTTGGTCTGGATGTTCTGATCTCCTATTTTAGTGAATTGATTGGCCGTGAAGGGCTGGAGGCCGAAGACGAAGCCATTAGCCAGATTGCCCGCGCTGCGGATGGTTCTGTCCGTGATGGATTAAGCCTGCTTGATCAGGCCATGGCCTTAAGCGGCGAAAAAATCCTTGCCCAAACGGTAACCGATATGCTGGGTCTGGTTGACCGTTCGGCTTTGTTTGCGCTTTATAACGCGATCATGGGTGGTGAAAGTGAGCAAAGCTTTACCCAGTTGGAAAAGCTTTATGCCATCGGCGCTGATCCGGTGCAGATTGTCGAAGACCTGCTTGATCTGACCCATTTCCTGACCAAATGCAAAGTCATTCCCAATCATGCTGAAAATATGGCCCTGCCAGAGATCGAACGTAAACAGGGCGGTGAACTGGCAGCGCAGCTGTCGATGCCGGTTCTGACCCGTGCCTGGCAAATCCTGTCCAAGGGCCGGACAGAAACCCAATATGCCGCCAACCCGCTGCATGCGCTTGAAATGGTTGTTGTCCGTTTGCTTTATGCGGCTGATATGCCAACGCCGGGCGATCTGGTTAAGAAAATTCAGGAAGAGGGTATTGCCGCGCCTGATGGCGCACCAGCTGCGCCATCAGGGAATGGAAGCACAGCTCCGGCCTCGTCAGCGCCCGCCGCACCGGCCGGTGCCAAAAATACGGATAATGAGGGCGCAACCGTCATGAAAACCGCCAATGGCAGCGATCAGATTATGGCCGAGACCGCTCCGGTAGAAACAGAGCCTGTGATTACACATCCGCAAAGCTTTGAAGAGGTCGTAGCCTTTTGTCAGCAGAACGGAGAACCGATGCTGGCAGCACAACTGATGAATTATGCCCATCTGGTGAAGTTTACCTATGGACGGATTGAATTGCGGCTGGCCGAGCAGGCAGAACGCAGCCTGACCGGACAGCTTGGCAAAGCCTTAAGCGAATGGACCCGTGAACGCTGGGTGGTTTCTATCTCGAACAAAGAGGGCCAGCCGACATTGGCTGAATGCCAGAAACAGGCCGAGGAGGCCGAAAAAGCCGAAATTATGGCCGATCCACTGGTAAGCGCGGTTATCAAAACCTTTCCAGGGGCCGAAATTACACAGATCACCCCGAAAACCGGACAGTAAACAGTTTTATCTTAAGGAGAAAAACGATGAATATGGCGTCTATGATGCAAAAAGCACAGCAAATGAAATCCCGCATGGCTGAAATGCAGGAAGAAGTGATGAACATGGATATTGAGGGTGAATCCGGCGGCGGCATGGTCAAAGTCGCCACCAATGGCAAAGGGCAAGTGCGCTCGATTGATATCCAAAAAGATATCCTGAACCCCGATGATAAGGAAATGATTGAGGATCTTGTTACCGCAGCGATCAATGATTCCCGCGCCAAAGCCGAGGCGCTTATTTCAGAAAAAACCAAGAAAATCATGACGGATCTGGGCCTGCCAGCGGATATGGATTTCCCGATGTAATTGACTTGTCCGGTCTAAAGCCGGGCTTTGGAGCGTTCTATGCGTGTTATGACCTGGAATATTAATTCAGTGCGTCTGCGGGCACCGCTACTGGCAGAACTTGTTAAACATTCTGCCCCCGATGTTGTCTGTTTGCAAGAAACCAAAACACCGGATGAGCATTTTCCACGCGAGGTGCTTGAGAAACTGGGCTACCCGCATATCGCCTTTGTCGGTATGAAGGGCTATAACGGCGTCGCCATCCTCTCAAAATTTCCCTTGGAAGATATCCGTACATTTCCGCGCTGCCTGAAAGAAGACTGCCGCCATATCGCTGCCAAAGTTATGCAGGATGACAAAACGGCTTTTGATATTCATAACCTGTATGTTCCGGCCGGTGGTGATAAACCTGATCCGGTGATTAATGATAAATTCCAGCATAAGCTCGACTTTGTTGATGAGTTATCAGAGTTTTTCCCAAAACACCACGCCAATGATGAGCCGATGATCGTTGTCGGTGATCTGAATATTGCGCCACTTGAAAATGATGTCTGGTCACATAAACAGATGCTGAAAGTCGTCTCGCATACGCCGGTTGAAGTTGAAAAACTGAATGATTTTTACCGCAGCATGGGCTGGATAGATGCCGTGCGCCATTTTGTCCCTGATGAGGAAAAGCTCTATAGCTGGTGGAGCTATCGCGCCCGTGATTGGGAGGCCTCGGACCGTGGCCGTCGTCTTGACCATATATGGGTGACGGATCCCTTGAAAGAAAAGCTGAAAAGCCAGCAGGTTTTAAAAACAGTGCGCGGTTGGGAACGCCCCAGCGATCATGCGCCGGTTATTATAGATATAGATATGTAATCAAAGAGTATCTTGCCGGTTATTTGGTGATGGCAGCTGTTTTGGCGGCGCACCATCCTGCCCGTTTACCGCCGTTATAAGGTCGAACCAGCCCTTGTTCGATCATAAAATCACTGACATCAATGCCCTCCGGCGTTCGGGCGAGCGCCAAAACCCTTCCGGCATATTTACCATTTTGGATATCAGTTAAAACCACAGGGCCATTTTTAAGTAAATTGGACAATACAACCTTTGCGTCATGGGCGCGTTTACGTGCCGTATCGCATTTGCTGCGTAGTTCTGGCGTGTCCAGACCATTAATCCGCACCCGCGTTTCGATAAAATGACCAACCCATATCTGGGCGCGGACATCAAAGGTATCACCATCTATGACGCGAATAACCTCTGCCTGTATCGGGCCGTTTAGAGATTCCCGTGCCAGCGCCGGACCTGCCAGTAAAATCATTAGAACAAGACTGTATAGTTTTATCTGCGTCATGTTATGACCTGACAATAAAAACTTAAGGTTGTGCAATCTAAATATAAAAGCTTAGATGTTTGTCTTAACAAAGGCCTGACAAGGCAGCTGGTTCCAGCATAGGCGGTATATGAGGATATTATTTGCGGGGGTGAAAACGGGCGTGAATATCAAATAGAGCATCATTATCAAGATCGGTATAGCGCTGCGTCGTGCTGAGCGATACATGGCCGAGCAATTCCTGAATGACCCGTAAATTTCCACCATTTTGTAGAATATGTGATGCAAAACTATGGCGCAGCGCATGGGGGGTGACGGAATCCGGCAGTCCCAGCGTGACGCGTAGCGTGCGCATTTGTTTCTGGGCGACGCCTTGATGTAACCGTCCGCCGCGGGCGCCGATAAATAAGGGCTCATCCATATCAAAATGCTGTTTGGGGCAGGCGGTAAGATAGGCATCAATGCTATATTTTACAATTGGCAGCGCCGGGACCTGACGTTGTTTACGGCCTTTACCGGTAACACGTAGGCTGTTGCCGGTCGGGCGGTCACCGTAATTCAGGCTGAGCGCCTCATCAATCCGAAGACCGCAGCCATAAAGTAAGGTAAACAGTGCCTGATCACGTAGGCCGATCCAGCTGGAATCATCCAGAACCATAGTCGCATGCTCAATCAAATCCTGCGCTTGTTTGATATCAAGCGCACGGGGAAGTTTTTTTGGCAATTTAGGAGTCCGTAGATGTTGGATCACCGGATTGTGAATAATACCTTTGCGGTCCATCCATTTAAAAAAGCTGCGTAATGTAGATACCGCACGGGTCCGGGTCGCAGCGCCGGCATCCTCTGCCGCCCGTTTGGACAGCCAGCCGCGGAAATCCTGTAATTTAAGCTCCGACAATATATCAAGCGAGGGCGGCGTGCCTTTATGTCGGGTGATAAACAATAGGAAATCGCGAATATCCTGACTATAGGCGCGTAAGGTATGTTTCGATACCTGCCGTTCGCTACGCAGGCTTTGCAGCCAGCGGTCCAGCGTATCTTGTAAATCGGGTGCGGCGGAAAACATATGCGGTGGTGATCCCTATGTTCTAAAAAGAACCTGTTTCATCAGTTCTTATATTTCATCACAAATTCAGCATACGGGCAATATGTTAATCTTATATTAGGGCTTTGTAGATACTATGGGGATAACGATTTTAATTAGGAGAGATTTATGGGTATCAAAGGACATATTAACGAGGTAAGCCGTCGCATTGAACAGGAAAAGAAACAGGGTAATGTTTTTGGTTCTGGCGCCAATCGCGTTCATGCGCCGGAGGGAACACCTAAAAAAGATATTCTAAATGCTATTGCCAGTAGACAGCAGGGATCTAAGTTAACGGCGCCAACGGCGCAGGCAGCACATAAGCCAAAGGCCAAGCAACCAAACATGTAATATAAAGAAATAAAAAAAGCGCGGTGATCTGAAATATCAGTCACCGCGCTTTTTTATGATTTGTTCTTAGAGATCCAGAAACCGGCGGATATAACGCTCGGTCACTTGTCCCAGAAAAGCAATCTGTTCGATGCCCTGATCGGGCTGGAACGTATCCACCTCGCCGGAGCCAAAGGCCAGAATACCCTTATGGCTTTTGGGCGCAATATCAAGGCGCAGCAGGGCTTCGCTTTTGACAAGGCTTGCTGCGGGGCCGTAGATGTCTTCGTCACCATAGACATCACCTTGCAGGCAGGCATAGCCATCTTTACCCAGACGGTCTTTGACGGCGCCCGGTTTAACAACGCTGAGGCAGGGGTGTTTAAAGACCGGAACTTCGGTGCCATAGGATTCAACGACAAGACAGCAGACTTCGACATCCAGGATCACCGGAAAATCCTGAGCGATAATATTGACGAAATCTTCGAAATCTTCAGCCTCCAGCAAGGCCAGCGCCGCGGATTGAATGCGGCTCCAGTTGCTCATATTATGTTGGGCGGCTTCAATCAATTCACGCTGTTGCTGTGAAATACGGGTTTTATCGGCTTTCAGCTTTTCAACCAGAATGGTCTGGAAATCAACCACACCTTCGCCTGTCGTACCCGAAGACGGTGGAATGAGAACATCAAGCAAATCAATATGCCGTTCTAAAAAATCAGGATGCTGGCGCAGATAATGAACGATGTCTTTATCTGTCAGTGATGGTTGTTTGGCAAGAGCCGCGGTTTCTTGTGTCATGTTGTGCTGTGTCCTTACAAAATAGATTGGCCGGTTTTTGCCCAGTCCTCGACAAAGGCTTTCAGGCCTTTATCAGTCAGCGGGTGATTATAGAACTGACGAATGACATTTGGCGGAATGGTCGCAACATGGGCGCCCATTTTGGCCGATTCGATAACGTGCAGCGGGTTGCGGACCGAGGCGACCAGAACTTCGGTGGTAATATTCGGGTACTGGTCATAAATTTCAACAATTTCCGAGATAAGCTGCAAACCGTCATGCCCGATATCATCAAGACGTCCAACGAAAGGCGAGATAAAGGTCGCGCCGGCCTTGGCAGCCAATAGCGCCTGCACGGCAGAGAAACACAAGGTCACATTGACCATGGTACCCTGATCTGACAGTTTTTTACAGACTTTCAGCCCATCCGGGGTCAGAGGTACCTTAACGGCAACATTTTTGGCAATACCTGCCAGCTTCAAGCCCTCTTTAAGCATGGTGTCATAGTCGGTCGCGGCAACTTCGGCGCTGACCGGTCCATCGGTAAGGTCGCAGATTTCCGCAATCAGATCGATAAAGCTGTCATGGCCTGATTTTGCCACAAGGGACGGGTTGGTGGTTACGCCATCCAAAAGCCCGGTGGCTTCCAGATCCTTGATTTCTGCAATATCTGCCGTATCGACAAAGAATTTCATGATTTTCGCCTTTATTTGTTTTATAGTGGGTCTTCAGTAGCAGACAGTCTAGCCGATGATGACAGTGCAATCCAGTGAGAAACACCGCCTGACCGTAACTTCTCCCGACCATCGGGTCGAGGTTCTGGTCCCGCTTGCCGTGGGGCGGCCTTATAGCTATCTTGCTGGTGATTTACAGCTGTCACCGGGTGATTTTGTCACTGTGCCGCTAGGGCGCCGCCAAACGTTGGGGGTTGTCTGGGATGATCATCAGCAAAACAAGGATGTACCCGAGCATAAGCTGAAATCCGTTCTTCAACGCCATGACTGTCCACCGATGTCGGCAATGCACCGTAAGTTCCTAAGCTGGCTTGCCGGTTATACGATGGCTGATCTGGGCAGCGTTTTGAAATTGACCCTGACAACCGCGGCCGGCATTGCGCCCGAGCAGGGTACGCCTCGCTATCGTGCCGCTGAAACAGTGATGGATGGTTTAAGCCCAAAACGAAAATCTGTATATGAGGCTGCCCGAAACGCGCCCGATCTAACCGCAAAATCACTGGCGGCCAAGGGCGGATCAACGCCGGCGCTGGTAAAATCTATGACAGTAGATGGTCAGCTATTGGTCATTCAGCGGGCAGCGCCATTACCCTGCACGGAAATCACCCATTTGAAAACCGATCTTGATCTGTCAAATGATCAGGTTGAAGCGTCAAAAGTCTTAACCCGCGCTTTGATCGATGGTGGTTTTGCACCGGTTTTGCTGGATGGCGTGACCGGTTCCGGTAAGACGGAAGTTTATTTTGAAGCTTTGGCCGAAGCCTTCCGATCTGGAAAACAGGCGCTGGTATTGTTGCCGGAAATCAGTCTGTCTTCCCAGTTTATCAGCCGTTTTGAACGCCGTTTTGGCATTAAACCCGCTGTCTGGCATTCGGAGATCACGCCGGCACAAAAACGTAAAATCTGGCGTGGTGTTATTGAAGGCCGCACACAATGCGTTGTTGGCGCGCGGTCAGCGCTGTTTTTGCCTTTTGCCGATCTTGGCCTGATTGTTGTTGATGAGGAGCATGATGCCTCATACAAACAGGAAGACGGCGTGATATATAATGCCCGTGATATGGCCGTTGTCCGCGCTAAAATAGGTAAATTTCCTGTCGTTCTGGCCTCGGCAACGCCGTCTTTGGAAACCATGCAGAATGTCTGGGCGGGGAAATACACCCATGTCACCCTGACATCCCGTTTTGGCGCGGCTGTAATGCCAGAGGTGCACATGATTGATATGCGGACCGAGAAAACCACAGCCCAGACCTTTATATCCGAACCGTTGCGCGCTGCGATGCAGGACAGGTTTGAGCGGGGGGAGCAATCGCTGCTGTTCCTTAACCGTCGGGGCTATGCGCCTTTGACCCTATGCCGTAAATGCGCGCACCGGATTGAATGCCCGTCCTGCACCGCCTGGCTGGTTGAGCATCGCAAAACCGGAAACCTGCATTGCCATCATTGCGGGTTTCAGCGCAAACTGCCAAAAATCTGCCCTGAATGTGAAGCTGAAGATTCTCTGGTTGCTTGCGGTCCCGGGGTTGAGCGCATTGCCGAAGAGGTGTACGCCTTTTTGCCCGATGCCAATATTCTTGTCCTGTCGAGCGATATTACCAATAGTCCCAAAGCGCTGGAAGATGCGATCACCGCGATCACCGGCGGGGATATTGATGTTATCATCGGCACGCAAATGATTGCCAAAGGACATAATTTCCCCAAACTAACTTGCGTTGGCGTGATTGATGCCGATGTCGGGCTTGGCGGCGCTGATATGCGGGCGGCAGAACGTACGTTCCAACTGCTTCATCAGGTTTCCGGCCGTGCCGGTCGGGCGGATCTGCCGGGTCAGGTCTATTTGCAAAGCTATATGCCCGATCATGCGGTGATGAAGGCGCTGGCCGCCGGCGCCCGCGACCCGTTTTTGAAAATAGAATCAGAAGAACGGGCCGAAGCGTCGATGCCGCCCTATGGTAAGCTTGTTGCCCTGATTATCAGCGGTAATAAGGAAGATCAGGTCAAATCCTATTGCCGTGATCTTGCACGTACGGCGCCAGCGTACAATAACGTACAGGTATTGGGGCCAGCAGCCGCCATGTTATCAATGCTGCGTGGCAAGCACCGCTGGCGTTTCCTGGTCAAAGCCGAAAAAGAAGCGCAGATACAAAAAATCATTCATGACTGGGTAGGGACCGTCAAAAAACCGTCATCCGTACAGTTGAAAATTGATATTGATCCGCAAAGCTTTTTCTAAATCGCCATAGATTAAATAAATTAAACGGTAATGAAGCCATGGTAATTGGTGGTGTTCTGGTCAATATCCTGCCAGCTGTCGGTATCCCATTCAAAAATACTAAGCCCGCAGGTTGGATAACCGGCATGGAAATCATCGTCTTTTGCACCGGCGAGTATGCGGGCAAGTTCATAAGTGCCAGGATTATGCGCGACCAGTAGCAAACGATCAATATGGTTTTTAGTAGAGAAAACCTCATCAAACAAGCGCATCGCTGGGGCGTGGTAGAGTGAGGTCGTAAACTGGGTTTCAATCTTGGGCAGGTCAAGTGCGCCTACGGTTTGTTTGGTGCGCAGGGCATCAGAACTGATGATAAGTTCCGGCAAAAGATCATTACCATCCAGGTAACGGCGGATATATTGGGCCTGCTCAACACCGCGTTCGGTTAAGGGGCGGTCTTTATCCCTATTGGTCGGACTTTCGTCCTGTGTATCGGCATGTCGTAAAAGAAGAAGCTGTTTCATGATTTAATCCTGTTCATTTCAGACACAAATGTCTATAAAAATATGAAATAAAGGTTACCTGTTATGCGAAAAAATACCCGCCCCGTTGCTGTTATTGATATCGGATCAAACGCTGTGCGCTTTGTCGTTTACCATGATCTCTGCCGTGTACCGGTACAGTTGCATAATGAACGCAATATTTGCGGACTTGGAAAAACGCTGAACAAAACCGGCAAATTGAATCCGGACGGGGTAACCGCCGCGCTTGATAGTATCGCCCGTTTTGCGGCCCTGATCAGTGCGATGAAAATCAAAACAGTGCTAGCGGTTGCGACTGCCGCCCTGCGTGAAGCGGAAGACGGCCCGTGGTTTGTTGAAACGGTGCGCGAACGTTTTGGCCTTGATATCAATGTCATCAGTGGCGAGGAAGAAGCCCGCCTGTCTGCCCTTGGTGTGGTCGCCAATCATGGCGCGGTCGATGGGCTGATCGGTGATTTTGGTGGCGGATCGTTAGAATTGATCGGCATCGAAAAAGGCCGGATCAAGACCCAGAATACCTTGCCAGTTGGTGCTTTGCGGATTTTATCACATGATACAACGGCCGCACGCCTTGATTATATTGACCAGCATTTAAAAACGCTGGATCTATCCAAATTCCGTGGCCAGAGCTTTTATGTGCTGGGCGGCGCCTGGCGGTCTCTTGCGCGGGCGCACATTTTTATGGAGAAATATCCGGTTCAGGTTCTGGATAATTACCGGCTGAACGTAGATGAGGCGATTGAATTTACAACATTGATTGCAAGGCAGAATACCAAATCGCTTGAACGTATGGCAGGCCTACCCCAACGGCGGGTACGGGATATGCCGGCAGCAGCGCTGGTTTTAAAGCGCGTTCTTGAAACAGCGCAGCCTTCGAAACTGGTTTTTTCGGGTACCGGTCTTCGTGAAGGATTGTTATATGATCAATTATCTTCGGGGATAAAACAAAAAGATCCGCTGATTTCCGCCTGTCGCGAAATTGGCCGCGAGACCAGCCGTTTTAGTACGGAAAAGGAATTGTTATCGCTGGCCAAATGGATACAGCCTTTATTTCCTGATCCTGATGCGCCGCTGGTCAAAACCCTGCAAGCGGCAAGCCTGCTGAGCGATGTTGGCTGGTTCGAACATGAAGACCACCGCCCGCGGCATGCCTATTTAAGGATTTTGAATATGCCGCTATACGGGATGAGCCACCGGCGGCGCGCTATTCTGGCGCTGGCGGTCTTTGTCCGTCACAAAGGCTATCTTAGAACCCTTGGCCGCGGTAAGCCCGAATTAACCGAAGCGGCGCAGAAAATGGTCAATCGGGCAGAACGCGATGAGGCTGTGTTGATCGGCCTTGCCATGCGTCTGGCCTATACCTTGACTGGCGGCGCTTTGACCTTGTTAAAGCATGGTGAAATTTCGGTCACTGATACAGACCTGAACCTTACCCTGACCGGTCGTCATACAGGGATTAAGGGCGAAGTTGTGCAGGATCTTTTAAACCAGATTGCCGAGCTGACCGGTCATGCCGCACATATCACGGTGAAAAACGATTCTGCTGTATAATCCGGTTAAAGAGAATCAGGCTAAACCGGCATCCAGATCACGGATATGAATCTCGTTATTTTCGATGACAAAGCCGATTTTGCCTTGTTTAACGGCAAGCGCGGATTTACCAAAGACATCATAGCGCCAGCCTTTAAGGGCGGGAATATCGGCCTTGTCATTGGCGGCGATTTGTTCAAGATCACGGGTATTGGCCAAAAGCTTGGGCGCAACATTATGTTCTTCGCATTTTATACGCAGTAAAACCCGCAGCATTTCAACGACTGGCCCTATATTTGATGGCAGCGGTGTCGGCTTATCCTTTTTCGGGCAGTTTTTATCGGGAATTTCTTGCCCGCGTTTGACGGCTTCCAGCAATTCATCCGGCCGTTTTCCATCAAAGAAAGAGGGATGAATGCTACGCATTTTGCGCAATTCCTGCGTGGTTTTGGGCGGATGCAAGGCAATTTCGGTCAAGGCATTATCACGCAAAATGCGGCCCCGTGGTTCGTCATCACGCTGTGCTGTTTCTTCGCGCCAGGCGGCGGTTTCTTTAAGGATGGCAAGAGCGCGCCGTTTACGGGTGTTGATTTTGATCCGCTCCCAGGCTTGATCGGGCGGGTTTTGATAGGTGCTAGGGGAAGTCAGGATTTTCATTTCTTCCATCACCCATTTGCTACGATTGAGGTTTTCTATCCTCTCGGTAATGTATTTATAGGCCAGTCGCAGATGTGTCACATCGGCCATCGCATAAGCCAGTTGTTTGTCGCTGAGCGGTCTATGAGACCAATCGGTAAAACGGGAGCCCTTGTCAATCTGGATGTTGAGGATCTTGTTGATCATCGCCTCATATCCGACCTGATCGCCAAAGCCACAAACCATACCGGCGATTTGGGTATCAAATAACGGGTGGGGGATTTCACCGCTCAGGTAATAAAAAATCTCGACATCCTGACGGCCGCCATGGATGACTTTGATAATGCTGTCATCCTGCAATAATGTGAATAACGGCTTCAAATCGATTCCATCGGCCAGCGGGTCGATAATTGCTTCGAGATCATCATTGGCAACCTGAATCAGGCAAAGTTGCGGATAATAGGTTTTCTCGCGAATGAATTCAGTGTCAATCGTGACATAATCGGCTTTTGCGAGTGACTGGCATAGCTCTGCGAGCGCGTTGGTATCGGTTACAATATTCATGTCGATTATGATACGTCATATCCGCTTTGGACAAAAGCCTAAAAAAGCAGGCCATAAAAGGTGATGGATTGCCATCAAAGCTTGACAAAAATGCCGCCGCATGGGATTTTTCAGCCAATTCTGTTATTTTTTTGAGGGATATGAATATGCACGCTTACCGTACGCACACATGTAATGAACTTCGCGCCAGTGATGATGGCCATCGCGTCCGTATTTCAGGCTGGGTTCACCGTCGCCGCGACCATGGCGGGTTACTTTTTGTCGATCTGCGCGATCATTATGGCTTAACACAATGTGTGATCAATCTGGATAGCCCCTTGTTCAAGGAATTTGAAAACCTACGCAATGAAACGGTGATTACGGTTACCGGTACAGTCGTTAAGCGGACAGGCGATACAATCAATAATCGCCTGCCTACCGGTGAGATAGAGCTAAAAGTCGAAGAGATGGAAGTTCAATCCCGCGCCGATACACTGCCATTGCAGGTCAATAGCGATGAGCCGTATGGCGAAGAAACCCGTTTGCGTTACCGCTATCTTGACCTTCGCCGTGAGGTCATGCAGCGTAATATTGCTTTGCGTTGTGATGTTATTTCTTCTATCCGCCGTCGCATGGTTGATGAAGGTTTCCGCGAGTTTCAAACCCCGATCCTGAACGCCAGTAGCCCTGAAGGTGCACGTGACTTTCTTGTGCCAGCCCGTTTGCATCCTGGTAAATTTTATGCGCTGCCGCAGGCGCCCCAGCAGTTTAAACAATTGCTGATGATGTCCGGTTTTGATCGTTATTTCCAGATCGCGCCGTGTTTCCGCGATGAGGATGCCCGTGCGGACCGCTCGCCAGGTGAATTTTATCAGCTGGATATAGAGATGGCTTTTGTAACGCAAGATGATGTCTTTGCTGCTATCGAACCGGTTTTGCATGGTGTGTTTGAAGAATTTAAAGATTTTGATGGCGAAACCTGGGATGTGACTCCGGCACCATTCCCGCGTATTCCTTATAGCGAAGCCATGTTGAAATATGGTTGTGATAAACCTGATCTTAGGAACCCGTTGGAAATTGTTGATGTCACGGCTGCCTTTGCCCGCGAAGATGTCGAATTTAAAGCCTTTAAGAATGTTATTGCCAAAGGCGGCGTTGTTCGCGCTATTCGCGCCCCGAACGTATCTGACCGGCCGCGGAGCTTCTTTGACAAGCTGAACAGCTGGGCACAGGGCGAGGGCGCTCCCGGTCTTGGTTACGTGACCATTGAAAACGGCGCTGGTAAAGGCCCGATTGCCAAATTCATTCCTGAAGGCGCATTGGATGTTATTAAACAAACAGCAAAACTGGAAGATGGCGATGCCATATTCTTTGTCTGTGATATGGAAGCCAAAGCCGCTGAAATGGCCGGTAAAGCCCGTACCAAAATCGGTGAGGAGATGGACCTTCTTGAAAAGAATGCCTTTAAATTCTGCTGGGTTGTCGATTTCCCTATGTATGAGCTTGATGATAAAACCGGTAAGGTGGAATTCTCCCACAACCCGTTTTCAATGCCACAAGGTGGCCTTGAAGCGCTGGAGAATGAAAACCCTCTCGATATCAAGGCATTCCAGTATGATATCGTTTGTAACGGTATTGAACTGTCTTCGGGTGCAATCCGGAATCACCGTCCTGACATCATGGAAAAGGCTTTTGCCATTGCCGGTTACGATAAATCCGTTCTGGAAGAACGCTTTGGCGGCATGATCAATGCCATGCGTTTCGGCGCACCGCCTCATGGTGGCGTTGCCCCTGGTATTGACCGGATTGTGATGTTGCTGGCGCATGAGCCGAACATCCGTGAGGTTATTGCCTTCCCGATGAATCAGCAGGCCGAGGATTTGATGATGGCAGCCCCTGCCGAAGTTGATCCACACCATCTGAAAGAACTGCAGATCAAAATTGATAAGCCGAAAGAGAAAATCAAGGCTACGGGGTAAGGTTTAAAACAGAGGTTTTAAGCCATGCCGGCACTGCCGAGCATCTGGAAATGGAAGCTCGGCAATGATTTGCGGGCGTTTTTGCGCGCATACATCATTTGGTCAGCGCGGTCATACAGATCGGTATATGATTCGATATCATTACCGATCATAATAGATCCCAGACTGACACCGATCGAAACGCTCTTGTCCTGATGATAGAGAGATAGATGATTAAGATGTGTGTTGATCAGATCAAGTTTGGCTTTTGCCTGTTCTTCATCAATATCGCCAAGATAGATGGCAAATTCATCACCGCCAAGACGTCCGGCAACATCTGTTGAGCGTGTCATATCGCTAAGGCAGGTAGCGACAATTTTTAAACATAAGTCACCAATATAGTGGCCGTGGCTGTCATTGGTCAGTTTAAAATCATCCAGATCAAGAAGTGCAAAGGCTCCGCCCTTTACCTGACCACGTTGCAGGCGTTCGAGTTCGCGTTTTACAGCATTTTCAAAGCCACGACGGTTCAGAAGGCCGGTCAGCTCATCCGTGACAGCTAGCTTTTCCAGAGATTCGATACGTTGTGACTGGCTGTCCATCTGTTGTTCGGCCTGACCAATCAGGTCATAAGCATGCTGTAATAGCGCCACTGTCATCGCATGCGTCCGGCGCAAAGCCTCTGGCGATGTTGTCTGAACTGAAATAGTATCGAACTGTTCTAATAGCTCCGGATTAACTGTTTTCAGAAAATTTCTGATCATCTTGTCATTCATTTTTTCACCCTACCCTAAATGACTGGTTCTTTGCGGCCAGTCTGTTCACCTGCCCCTAAGCTATGCGAATTTCGTGCCAGTTATGAAATATCTTTATTTTGTATCGCTGATTTTATAGAGTAGAGAGACCGTGTTTTATGGTTTTTTAGAAAAAAACTTAGCACTTGGTATGGATTAATAATTGCTGTTATACTGGTATTTCATTACTTTGGATGTATGGATATTTTGAAGAATTCCCGCCTGATATACACTGTCGTTGCCGTCGCCCTGTTGGTTTCAGGCGCGTTTTTGATCTATAGCAAAGCCATATCTGCTGCGCCGGGTATTAAGAATGCACAGGTAAATGCGGGGCTGGTTGATGCGGAAGATGTGGCAAAAAATGCCGTTATACGGAATATAGTGCCGCATAAGGCGTTGTATAGATTAAAGCTTACTGCTTTGCATGCTGGCAGCCCGATTACCGAAATCGGCGGTGAAATGTATTTCAAATGGGAAGACGTGTGTGATGCGTGGTCAACCGACCACCGTTTTAAGATCGAATATTATTATACGGATCGTCCCAGTGTTCAGGTAACCAATCACTTTGTTGCCTGGGAAGACAAAGCCGGTGACCGGATGCATTTTCTGTCTGAAGGCTATACGGACGGGGTGCTTGATATAAAGACCCGCGGCGAAGCTTTGCGGAAGGAAGATGGTAGCGGCGTTGCCGATTATAGCGAACCTGTGGGCTTATCTTACCGTTTGCCCGAAGGGTTTTACTTTCCCGCAGATCATACAATCGAGACAATTCGTCAGGCTGTTGCCGGTAAAAGTTTTTTCAATGCTGTCATGTTTGATGGCACAGATGACGAAGGCCCTTCCGAAATCAATGCTTTTATTGATCAAACGCAGGACCCTTTATTGATTAAAGAGCTTTATGATGACAATCCAAGCATTGATCAAAGTCTTTTGACTGGCCAGTACTGGGACACCAGACTTGCTTTCTTTCCATTAAATGCGGAGCAGGAAAGTTCGGTTATGCCGGCCTATGAAATGCGCGTCAGGCTCCATGAAAATGGTGTTGTTAGTGATATTATCGTTGAATATGATAAGTTTTCTGTCCGTCAGGAGCTGGTGGCCCTGTCGGAATTGCCCACGGCAGCAGGTTGCTAGGCGATCCTAAGGTCTTGGCAGCCGTATAGAGCTGTGTCACAATAAGGTAATGATGCGGAGTATCAAACCATGTCCAAAAATAATAAAACAGTTCTGATCGTTGAAGACAACGAATTAAACATGAAGCTTTTTGAAGATCTGCTGGAAGCGCATGGATATGATACCGTTCAGACCAGTGATGGCCGGCAGGTTATGGACATGGCTCGTAAACATATGCCGGATCTGATTATCATGGATATCCAGTTGCCGGAAATTTCCGGTCTTGATGTGACCGAGATGCTGAAAAAAGATGACGAGCTAAAAGGGATCCCGGTTATTGCTGTCACAGCTTTTGCGATGAAGGGCGATGAAGAAAAAATCCGTCAACGCGGCTGTGAAGACTATATTGCCAAACCGATTTCTGTAACTGAATTTATAAATGTTATAAAAAAACACTTGGGATGAAAAGAAACCGGGCGATTTAAAGATTCCTTTATCTTTGCTCGTTACGATGGAATGAAAGCTGAGTTGGGGAACACATGTCTGCACGCGTATTAGTCGTTGATGATATCTTACCGAATGTAAAACTGCTGGAAGCCAAGCTAAGCAGTGAATATTTTGACGTATTAACGGCCACCAATGGGCCGGATGCTCTGGAAATTGCCGAGCGTGATGCCCCTGATATTGTCCTGCTGGATGTTATGATGCCGGGTATGGATGGTTTCGAAGTTTGCGAGCGGCTTAAAAACAATGCCAAAACCGCACATATTCCTGTTGTTATGGTGACTGCGTTGACCGATGCAACTGACCGTGTCCGCGGACTTGAATCCGGCGCTGACGATTTTCTAAGCAAACCTTTAAATGATACGGCCTTGATGGCGCGTGTCCGTTCGCTTGTCCGTTTGAAAATGACGGTGGATGAATGGCGTATTCGCGAAACAACGGCAAATCAATTCGGTATCATGGATACCGGCAGCAATGCGATGATGGAATCAGCTGCCGAAGCTAAAGTTTTGATCGTTGAGGATAAAACCTTTGAAAGCGATAAGTTCATCGAAACGCTGGATCGTGACAATGACATGGTTATGCCGGTCCTAAGCGGGGAGCAGGCCATAATACTGTCGCAGGAACATGAATTCGATCTTATTACAGTCAGCTTGAATATGGAGCAGGAAGACGGTCTGCGTCTGGTGTCTCATTTGCGCTCTAACGAGCGGACACGTTCGGTACCGATTTTAATGGTCGGTATGGAAGAAGATATGAAACGTATTGCGCAGGGGCTGGAAATAGGCGCGCATGACTATATTCTGCGTCCGGTTGACCGTAACGAGCTTTTGGCCAGAGTGCGCACACAGGTACGCCGTAAACGTTATCAGGAACGATTGCGTTCCAATTACGAGCATAGCTTGAATATGGCCTTGACCGATAGCTTGACCGGCTTGTTTAACCGCCGTTATCTGAATGTCCATTTTGGCCGTATTCTGGCCAACATCGCCGAAAGCCGGAAGCCGATTGGCGTTTTGATGCTTGATATCGATAATTTCAAAATTGTTAATGATACTTACGGCCATAATGTCGGCGATGAGATACTAAAACAGTTTGCGGACCGTATTGTACAGCGCTTGCGGAGCTTTGATCTGGTTGCCCGTCAGGGCGGCGAGGAATTTGTCGCCATTCTGCCTGATATCAATCCCAAAGTTGCCATGCAGGTGTCCGAACGTCTGCGGAAATCGATTGGTGAAGAGCCTTTTAAGGTGAGTACGGATGAAGGGCTGTTGACCTGCACTGTCAGTATCGGCGGCGCCATTATCGATGATCCTAATATCGCTGTCGAAGAGGCTTTGAAAAAGGCTGATGACTGTTTGTATGAAGCGAAAGAGGGTGGTCGTAACCAGTCTATATTTGCAGGCTACGGGCGGGTTAAACCCGAAATGTACATGAATGATGAACAGCTGGAAGAGCTGGCCGAAGCCGAAGGGGTGATTCCACCGCCGCCTATGGATAAACCGTCTGATGTCAGTGCCCCGAAAAGCCCGGCTGAAGAAAGCTCTGCTGACCAGAGCGTCCGGCCGCAGGCGCAAGACTCTTCTTCACAACAATCTTCTCCATTGGGTTCAACCCAGCAGGATCAGGACAGGTCAGCGGATGCCGCGCCCGACCCGCAGGATCCTCATCATTTCTCAATGCCGGAATAAAGAAAAGGCCCCGTTTGAGGGGCCTTTTTAAATTCTGTCTGGTAATTCTACCGTGTAAGTCTATCGGGCAAAATTATTTCATTTTACCTTCGACATATTCAACATGCTTGCGAACAACCGGATCGTATTTTTTCAATTTCAGTTTTTCCGTAGTATTACGGGTGTTCTTGGATGAAAAATACTGGTGGCCTGTGCCTGCCGAGCTTTTCAGAAGAACTGTCTGACGTGGACCTTTTCTCGCCATGATTTTTATCCTTTTTAAAAATTCCGAATTTGTTTCCCCCGTACAATACGCAGAGGAACAGCAAAGTCAAGTATTATTCGCCCTGCTATGGTAAAAAAGCAGAGCTGTCGTGCTTGATTTTTTGCTTTTGCTGCTTGCAAAGCTCTTTTATCTGCTTATCTTTATCTATAGACTATTGCCAAGAGTGAAGGTTCTAAAGTTAATCTAATCAAATGGGGTAAAATGCAAGTTCTGCATTATTCAGGTTCTTACGTTATCAAAACATGTTTATTACTGGTGATTCTTGTCATGCTGTTTCATGGTCAGGCAAGTGCGGCGTCGGAGCCGAAGCTGCTGGGTAGTTTCGGCAATTGGAATGCTTTTGTTTTTAAAGACGATAGCGGTAAAAAGGTTTGCTTTATGTCCAGTAAGCCGGTCGATAAAAAGGGTAACTATACGCAACGAGGTGAGGTTTTTGCCTATATTACGCATTGGCCGTCCAAGGGCTATCGCAATATGATCAATATCGATACCGGTTATACCTATAAAGTGAATAGCACGGTAGGCGTTAAAATCGGTAGCAAGGATTTTACACTGGCAACTGAAGGCGAAAAATCATGGGCCTATAATCAGGCAGATGATAACGCCATAACTGACGCTATTCGCAAGGGTATGAATATGGTCGTTAAGGGGACATCTTCACGGGGGACGCTGACCACTGACACCTATAGCCTTAAAGGGTCTGGCGATGCACATGATGCCATTTCCAGGGAATGCAATTAAGTATATTGCCTTTATTTCTAACGTATAGAAAAAGCCGGCGGTTAAGCCGGCTTTTTCTATGTTCAAGTCTATGTCTGATTAGTTGGTCAGGTGCCATTCACCGTATTCATCCTGGCAGGCTGTACCGGTTGCCGTTTCATTGCGGCCATCAACAATGATGGTTTGACGGTATTCACGGCAGTAATCGTTATTGGCAGTATAACCGTCACGGACCGGTGTAACGCGACCAGAATGCCCTGTTTCAGGGTTGGTCCAGCTGATGGTCTGGCCGATTGGCGCTGTATAGGCCTGTTGGGTAGCCTGTTCGTGATATTGTTTATCCGCGCGATCAAGTGATTTACCGATTTCACTACCGATAAAAGCACCAAGCAATGCGCCGGCACCAGTGGCTATAAGTTTACCTTTACCGCCACCAACGTTTGAACCAAGGATACCGCCACCTACAGCACCGGCCAATGCGCCGCCTGTTTGTTTGCCGCCCATGCCACCAATACCTTGCCAGCCGCCATTTTGCGTGCAAGCGCCCAAGGCGAGAGTAGAAGCCAGTCCGATTACAATAAGTTTACTTTTTATCATCTGTATATCCCTTAACTGTTGTTTTGATCGTAATTCTGATATTAGGTATCTGAGTGCAGTAACGCAATACCAGTTTTCAATACGGAGGAAAATATAATGTCCCTCGACATATCTGGTTCACCATACGAACTTTTTGCCGATTGGTTCCAAGAAGCGCAGCAGAAAGAGTCGGCAGATCCCAATGCTATGGCCCTTGCCACGGCCACGGTAGGCGGTATGCCTTCTGTTCGCATGGTCTTGTTAAAGGGCTGGAGCGAGAAAGGATTTGTTTTTTATACCAATCTTGAAAGTCGTAAGGGTGTGGAATTACACGATAATCCGAATGTAGCCTTGTGTTTTCACTGGAAAAGTCTGGAAAAACAGATCCGTATTGAAGGTCCGGTAGAGCTGGTTGATGAGGCGCAGGCCGATGCGTATTTTAATAGCAGGCCACGTGACAGCCAGATTGGTGCCTGGGCCTCCAAACAATCGCGTCCTTATGAGCAGGCGGATGCACTGGCACAGAGATTCGAATCATATCGGACTAAATTCAGTACGCTTGAAACTATTCCACGGCCGCCATTCTGGTCAGGGTATATTGTAAAACCTGATCTTTTTGAATTCTGGGTCAATCATGTTAATCGCCTGCATGAGCGTATAGAATATAAACGTGTAGAGGATGAATGGTCTGGCGGCTGGATTTATCCCTGACCTCATCGACGAAATTATTTGACATATTGTAAAATTTTGTTATTGTTCTTTAATGATAATATGAAGAAGGTACGTTATGGACGAATATTCAGACCAGTTTACCGATACTTTAAGCAAAATGGCTTATATCATTCTATGCTCCCAGCCGCATAATCAAACCGAGGCTAGCAGTGCATTCCAGTTATTTTTGCCGGGTCTGTTGCACGCCCAAGAGGAAACCTCCTTACCAGAGCCTTTGGTAGCTGCTTTCTTGCTTTATGCATGTGGCCACGATGCCCAAGAAGAAGCCTTGCGGCAGTTCTATGATTATACCGGTCACGAAGATGACGTGGATGTTGAAGAAACCGATAAATGGTTTAATAAACTCCTTGATCTCGAAGACGCTATCAGCGATGGCAGTCTTGCTGACCAACCTTTTGAAGTGCAAATGATTTATGTAGGCCTGCAGAAGCAATATTACCTGAACAATTTGAACGATTTAAGCCCTCATAATCAGCAATATTATAAAAACTTTGATGAAGCGATCAATCTTACTCTTGATCTTATGGAGACGCTGGACGAGGACGTTGCAGTTAGCGGTCCGGCAAAAGAGACTTTGGCGCTTATAAGAGAGAATCTGGATTTTGCACAGAGTACGTATGATAACAGCAGTCTGAAAAAAGTATTTAACAAGATTGATAAAATAGACAATACGCTGGATGCTGATTTCAGCATAGATGCCGGGCCCTCTACAGAGAGGATTGAGCAACTTGAACAGCTTCTTGGTGGCGAAATCAGTAATGCCGCATGGGATACTGTCCAAAACTATGCGCGTATAGATGATGATGTCCTGTTTGAGGATGTTGTTCCTGCTTTGCACCGACTGGACGAGACCGAAGGGGCACCCGAAGTGCTTGTTGCAGCGGCCTTATTGTTCAGAGTAGCCCCTGAGGAACGCACAAAGGCTATTACTGATTTTTGTCAGCTTTTTTATGAAGAAGATCCTGAAGCCGTTAACGAGACCCTGACCTATTGTGAGAAACTGGAGAGCCTGAGGAAGGCTGTGGAACGCGCAGATTTAAGTGGAGAGCCTTCTATCATGCAGCTGTATTATATAGCGCAGCAGGATATTTATCTTGAACAGAAGCTTGAAGAGAAGCAGATGACTAAACACGAATCTGTTTTAAGGCGGATGGAAAAAGACCTTAAAATTGACGATAGTTTGAATGAAGATGTCCTGCTTTCAAAATTGTTTTATGAGAAGAGAAAAAAAATGAGCATGTATATTGACTTTTCTCAAAAATATAACGAGGTCAAACAAACGACTGAACGACTTAAAGGCGACTTCAAAAATTATAAAAATAATAATGGTAAATCAAAAGACGGCTTCACTTTTTAATCGAACACTTGATTTTCCTGGCTTAAGCGGTAGATTAGACCCTAATCTATATGTTTGAGCAAAGAGGATATCAATGTCAGAACAATTTGAGTTTCAGGCCGAGGTTGGCCGTCTTTTGGATATTGTCGCTAATGCACTTTATTCAGAGAAAGAAATCTTCCTTCGGGAATTGATTTCAAATGCGTCAGATGCCTGCGATAAGCTGCGTTATGAGGCAATTCAGGATGAAACCCTGATCAAAGATGATCCCGATCTGAAAATTCGTCTGGCTTTTGATCCTGAAGTCCGCACAGTGACTGTGACGGATAATGGCGTCGGTATGACGAAAGAAGAATTGATCGAAAACCTGGGGACCATTGCCCATTCAGGGACATCCCGATTGGTCGAACAATTGAAAGACAGCCAAGGGGATAAAGAAAAACTGAGCCTGATCGGTCAATTTGGTGTCGGTTTTTATTCGTCCTTTATGGTCGCTGACAAGGTCGTTGTTAAAACCCGTAAGGCAGGCGGTAAGAAAGCCTATGAATGGGTTTCCGATGGCCGTGGCAGCTATACGATTGATGAAACACTGACCGACCACAGGGGCACTGAAATCGTCCTGCATTTGAAAGAGGATGCCGGTGAATTCCTGCTTGAGGAACGTTTAAAGCAGGTTGTTAAAAAATATTCCGATCATATCAGCTTTCCGATTGTTCTGGGTGAGGGCGAAGATGCGCCGCAACTGAATTCCGGTTCAGCCCTGTGGATGCGCCCTAAATCCGATATTACCGAACAACAATATACAGAATTTTACCACCATGTCAGCAGCGGCGGTATGGCGCTGGATGAACCGCTTTACAGGCTACATTGGAAAGCGGAAGGGGCGATCGAATATACCAATCTTTTGTTTGTTCCCGGTATGAAACCCTATGATCTATATGATCCGAAACGCCATCATGGCGTTAAACTCTACGTCAAGCGGGTTTATATTACCGATGGCGTTGAAGGTCTGGTGCCGCCTTTCTTGCGCTTTATGAGAGGTGTCGTTGACAGTGAAGACCTACCATTGAATATCAGTCGGGAAATGCTGCAGTTAAATCCGGTTGTGGCTAAAATCGGCTCGGCGATTACCAAGCGGGTATTGGGAGATCTGAAAAACATGGCGCTGGATAATCCGGCCTTATTCGCTGATGTCTGGGCGCAATACGGCCCTGTAATCAAAGAAGGCCTGTATGATGCAGCGCAATACCGCGATCAGTTGAACGAGGTCGTGCGCTTTCATTCGACCCGTGGCGATGATTTGATTAGTTTTCAGGATTATATCGACAATATGAAAGAAGGGCAGGAGCATATTTACTACCTGTCTGCCGCCGATCTTGATACCGCCAAGAATAGTCCGCAGCTGGAAGGCTTTAGAGCCAAAGGTATCGAGGTTCTGTTCATGACCGATACGATTGATGAATTCTGGATTCCGATTGCCAATGATATTCAGGGCAAAAGCTTTAAATCCGTGACCCGCGGCGCGGCAGAACTGTCAAAAATCAAAAGCGATGCCAAAGAAGAAAATAAGGATGAGAAAGCTGATGAAGATCAGCCCGATATTTCAAGTCTGCTCGCCAAGCTAAAGGTAATTCTGGGGGAAGAAATCAAGGATGTGACGATGTCCGAGCGGCTGACCGAAAGCCCGGTTTGTCTGGTTGCGGATGAAAGCGGCGCAGATATGCATATCGAGCGTATGCTTAAAAAATCGCAAGGCTATGAAGAACTGTCCAAACGGGTGCTGGAGGTTAATGCCAAACATCCGGTGATTCTGAAGCTTCAGGATATGGTTGCCAATGATGACCAGAACGGCATTGATGATGCGGCCTGGCTGTTATTGGATCAGGCGCGTATTATCGAAGGCGAACCTTTACCTGATCCGGCCGGTTTTGCACGACGCATGGCCAAGATGATGGAATTGGGACTGTTCAAAGCCGTTTAAGGTGAGACCGTATCGGGTTTACGTTTGAAAACCTGATACTGGCCTTTTCTGGAATCGCGGTAACCGTCGTAGTCTTTTGGCGTACCGCCGGCGACTGTATTGAAAGGCAGGGCAGGTGTATTGCCACCCGTGCCGATATAAAGCCCGTTGATTTCGGGGGCTTTGGTTTTTACCTGCTGACCCAGATGATCAATAATGTTTTTCCAGTCATCATCGGTCAGACGGTTTTTCTGACTTTCGAGACTATCAAGCACGAGATCTTGGTCTGTGCTCAGCCAAGCCCAGCTTTGGCCGATAATCTTACCTTTGCGGTCTTCAACAACATAAAACCCCCCGTTTTCGGAGGTATATCCATGACGGGCAGGGCGTTCACCGATACTGCCGATGCTTTGGCAGCAGCTGGTCATTTCCCCCAGAACCAATCCTTTATAGTCATTATCCGCAAGCTTGCGATAGGTCAGCCCGTTTGGCAGGGTAAAGCTGATATCGGGAATTTTGCTAGGCTGATATGTCTGACTAACAATTTCAAGCGCGTCATCAAATGCTTTTTCTTCCTTGGCATAAGTTAAGAACAGACCTGATAGAGGACGGTCCTTGCGTGAAAAAGTATAGGCGGAGAGGCAAATTGATCTTAATGTTTCCCTGTATTGCCAATTGGTCATATCCCAGCTGCGATGAGGGCGTGGTAGCAGATGGCCAAATTTAACCAGGCGCGCCATTTTTGGTCCATGTTGCAGGCAGGCTCCGGCCCAGGCTTCAAAATCAAGATTTTGATTTTTTTCTGCCGGGGGCAGTTTAATCATGTGTAGAACATCATGTAATGGCTGTTTGCCGGCCCCGCCCCATTTTTCAAGATATTTCAAAGCCCGGTCTTCTGTCTGAAATAGTATCGCTGCGGGAAAGGCCAGTTCGGCAGCCTGCTGCGTCCACAGTCCCTCGCGCTTTAGAATCTTATTTAGACTCTGGTAACAGTCCTGCGTCGTTTTCTTTTTGAAAAGGGCAGGCGGATACTGCAAGCAGTCCGTAGGCGGGGGCGTACCGGCGATAGCGACCCATTTTTCTGTTTTTTCAAGGCTTGCCTTGTCTTCTTTAGGCAGGCTGTCTGTTGCCGTGCCGTGCTTGATGAAATAATGCGCTGTTTCATAGTGCTTGTTTTCTAGTGCCGCTTCCAAAGCCTCGGTGGTAATGTCTGCGCCATGTTTAACCAGACGATCAATGGTATTGGTATGGCCTGCATAAGCCGTCCAGACAAGAGCCTGATTTTTAAGCCCGGCATCATCGGCGCCATTATTCAGTAAAAATTCAAGAAGCTCCGTATGGTCATTTCCGGCTGCACAATTTAGCGCCAAACCATATCTAAAGGGAGAAGATTTTTCCTTTAAACCTTCGCTGACAGCATCAATATTGCCACGGGTGGCATGATACGAAAGGCGTTCATCGCTATCTTCGGGAATGGTTTTGGAAAAAGAGGCTGATTTCTGCTTTTGTGGGAAGGCCGCAACGATATCATCATAGCGTCGTTTCTTGTTGCTCTGAACTGCTTTCAGGCTTTTGACCTGTGATGTGACATGATCGGCGCCTTGCAAAGCTGCTTCTGTCAAGCCGTCTACAGTAACGGGCTTTCCAGCCAGATGTAGGCGTGCTGCCAGACTTGGCAGCTTTTTTTGAAGCTGCTCATGGTCTGCCTGGCCCTTGACGCGTTGCAAGGCTTCTTCTGCGGCTTGTATAAAAAGCGGCTTGTTTTTATCAGTTTTCATGGGCAACTCCCGAATAAAAAAATACCACATACACAATTTTATGTCAAATAATAACTGAATAGTAATAAATTTTGTCTAAAATTAAAAAAGAAAAGGGGTGGACAATGAAAAATAAAAAAAAGAATAAAAAACAACGTGTGCAGGCCATATTCTTCTTTATTGTAATGGTGGCGGTCTCGTCTTTGGCCTTTCATGATCAGAGCTATGCAGAATCCGAAGATCAGACTGTAATTATGCGCCTTTCAGCCGCGCTGGTCAATACGACAGCAACGGGCGTTGATAAATCAATCCGGTTATTAATAGGGGACCAAAAGATTGCCGGTGAGGCGTTGGCCCGTTTTAAACACGAGAATCCGGAACATAACCAGTTATCAGCATTATTGGATAAAAAACTGGAATCTTGCCCGCCTATACCGCAGGTCGAGCTATATTGTATGTCATATGATTACCGGACAAAAGACATGCACACAGCATCTTTACAGAATGCAGCCATGCTAATTAATGACAGATCAGCTTCGCATACTTTAAAGGGGTGTTATCAAAAGAAAACCCGGACAATGCGATTGTGCCTTTTTGAGCCTAACCGTACAAAACGCGCAAAAACACAAGGCTTATAAGCGCGTTGGTGTCATCGGCAGGCCGGTAGATTAACAGGTTTTGGTGTATCCGTCGGTGCCGGTATGATTTATTCGCACAGGATCAGGTCTGGTTCTGGCAGCATTTCTTCTTCATACATTTCGATTTCATCATCGCTGAAACCAAAGTGATAGCCGATTTCCTGCAAAATGATACGATTTAAAAGCGCTTGAAAATCTTCGCCGGTTTCACACCAGGCATCAAGAACCGGACGGCGATACAAGTACAGTACATCCTGTTTACGTACAGAAGACGTACGGTTTAATGCGGATGGCCCTGATGTTTGATAGACGCCGAAAATATCGTACGGGTTATCAAGCTCTAGTTCGGCTATGATAAAATCATCCGGGAAGTCTTCGACTTCGATACGTAGTTTGCCAGTGTATCTCTCAAGACCATCGGGCAGGCCATCAACGATTTCTTCTGCAATGGTGAGCAGGTCTTCGATAGAAGGTGGGGCAGTGTACCCCATCATAATAGTTTGACTTTGCAAGGTTTTCCCCCAAGGATTGGAAGCATGAAATAGAATGTACGTTTAGTATAACGAATCGGGAGATTAAAATAAATGCCTAAAAAGCTTTCTCGTCAAGAAATAGTCGAAGAACTTGAAAATTTATCCGGTTGGCAAGAGGTCGATGGCCGTGAGGCGATCTTCAAACGCTTTAATTTCAAAGATTTTAACGCTGCTTTTGGCTTTATGAGTCGCGCAGCGTTGAAAGCCGAACAGATGAACCATCATCCGGAATGGTTTAATGTGTATAATAAGGTCGAGGTTACTCTGGCAACGCATGATGCTGATGGTATCACGAGCCTTGATATCGATATGGCCAAAGCCATGGATAAATACGCCTATTAAACCTGTCTTATTTAGGCGCCAGACGAAGTGCGCCGTCAAGACGGATCGTTTCACCATTGATCATTGCGTTTTCACAAATATGTAGAGCAAGGCGGGCATACTCATCAGCCTTGCCAAGGCGACGTGGAAAGAGCATGGTTTCTTTCAGGCTGTCCTGTACGTGTTCGGGCATGGCCGAAATCATTGGCGTTTCCATGATGCCGGGGGCGATGGTTACAACACGAATGCCAAACTTGGCAAGCTCACGGGCGATAGGCAGGGTCATGCCGACAACGCCGCCTTTTGATGCTGCATAGGCTGCTTGACCGATCTGGCCTTCGAAAGCGGCGACCGAGGCTGTGTTGATGATAACACCGCGTTCACCATCTGCGTTCAGTTCATCAGTACGGCTTATACGTTCTGCAGCCAGACGCAAGATGTTAAACGTACCGATCACGTTAACTTTCAAGGTTTTTTCAAACAGATCCAGCGGATGTGGTTCTTCGCGTCCTAAAACCCGTGCACCCGGGCAGATGCCAGCGCAATTGACAATAATGCGCGGTGTGCCCTGTTCTGCCTCAATTTTATCAAGTATGGCACGTACAGCAGATTCATCCGAAACATCGCATTGATAACCGGCAACGCCAAGCTGTTCTGCCTTTTCATGGACAGTATCCGACAGGTCAACAAGGGCGATTTTGGCGCCGGCGGCTTTCAGGGTTTCTGCTGTGGCCGCGCCCATACCTGATGCGCCGCCGGTGATCAGGGCAAGCTGATTTTTAATGTCCATGTCATTCCCTTTTTTAAAAAATAGGTTTGTGAAATTACCGTCCATACTATACATCTTGTTTAAATTTGTTGAGTTTATTTTCATCAAATAAAATTTCGGCTATGATGTTTTAAGCTGATCCCGTGTCCCCGTAGCTCAGCAGGATAGAGCACAGGTTTCCTAAACCTGGTGTCGCGTGTTCGAGTCACGCCGGGGACGCCATATTTCATAACGACGTATGTGGTTTTGTTAATCTTCTTGAAATCTCTCTGCTATACCCTACAATAACATTCTGGAAACACATTAAGAACGTTAGGAAACAGGTTATGGTTAAAGCTCCACAGAACAATCCCCTTGTCACTGCTGCGCAGGATCGAAACAGCATAATTCCATTGGATAAGATCAAGGCAGAGCATTTTATGCCGGCACTGGACTGGGCGATGGATCTGGCGCGGGAACGTATTGAAAAGATCAAGGCTGAACCAAACCCGACATTTAACAGTATCGTTGAAAAGATGGAAACTGCCGGTACCGAGCTTGATCTGGTAAGCAGTGTATTTTCAAATTTTTCCAGTCTGGTATCGACAGATGAAATAAAAAAACTGGAACAGCCGTTTTATCAAAAGCTGACTGAATTTGGTAATGATATCTCCCTTGATGCGCAGTTGTTCAAACAGGTTAAAGCTGTTTATGATGCACGTCAGATCTATAATCTGCGTCCAAATCAGGAAAAGCTTCTGGAAGACGAATACAAAGGTTTTGTGCAAAGCGGGGCGCTGCTGGATGATGCCGGAAAACAGCGCCTGCGGGACATGAGTACACGCCTGTCAGAGCTTTCAATCCAGTTCCGCCAGAATGTTCAGGAAGATGAAGAGTCTTTTGAATGCTGGGTAGATGATGTTGCCGATTTAAAAGGCCTGCCAGATAGTAATATCAGCACCGCTAAAGAAGCTGCCGAAGAAGCGGGGCAACCGGACAAATATCTGTTTAAACTTGATGCGCCGCAAGTTATGGCGGTTTTAAGTTATGCCGAAAACCGTGATTTACGCGAAACACTCTGGCGGGCCTATAGTGGTCGCGGCCGGGATGCCAAGCGCGATAATCAGCCGATTATTCTGGAAGCCATCACACTCCGTCATGAAAAAGCCCAGTTGCTGGGCTATAAACATCACGCCGATTATATCCTTGAAAACCGCATGGCTGGAGAGGTCGATGCCGTCACTAAAATGCTGGATCAGATGCATGAAGTATCTTTTGAAACAGCGAAGGAAGAACATCAGGAACTAACAGATTTTGCCAAGTCCGAAGGTTTTAAAGACGTTCTAAAGCCATGGGATATGAGCTTTTATGTCGAAAAACTGCAAAAAGCCACATATGGTTTTGATGATCAGGATCTAAAGCCCTATCTGGAGTTTGAAAGATGTAAGCGGGGTGTCTTTAATATTGCTGAACGCCTTTATGATGTCAGCTTTAAAAAAAGTGATACCTTACCGACTTATCACAAAGATGCAGATGTCTATGAAGTCTTTGATAATAAAACCGGTGAAAAACTGGCGATCCTTTACAATGATTTCTTCCCGCGCAAAGGTAAGCGAAGTGGCGCATGGATGAATGTCTATCGTTCACAGGGCGTAGATGAGAACGGTAATCGGATTCCTCCGGTGCTCGGTATTCACGGTAATTTCCCAAAAGCAACCAAAACAACGCCAGCACTGCTCACTCATGATGATGTTCAGACTCTGATCCATGAATTCGGCCATGGCCTGCACGGTATATTATCGGACGTTGAGTATCCGTCTCAGGCCGGGCCAAATGTTGAATGGGATGCGGTCGAACTGCCATCTCAGGTGATGGAGAACTGGGTTAATGAGAAAGAAGGGCTGGATACATTTGCCGAGCATTACAAAAAGCCGGGCCAGAAAATCCCCGAGGA
>Ga0306901_1000187_pt1 | contig 30955 bp, 30 predicted proteins | sample AntRauMFilla3767_FD_190431 | JGI IMG/M metagenome (GOLD analysis project Ga0306901, IMG submission 190431) | Saline lake microbial communities from Rauer Islands, Antarctica - Metagenome Filla 3 #767 (v2) (version 2) | ecosystem: Environmental > Aquatic > Non-marine Saline and Alkaline > Saline ... | reverse complement strand
TCAGTAAATTGTTTTTCGTATTCTATGAGATTACTATCCAAATCTCCTGCTGATTTCTTGCGCACTTTATCAGTGGCAATCTTTCGAATAATTCGTTCGACTTCTCGAACCGACATTTTTTTCAAAAGAATTTCACGGTAAATCACATCCTGCTCTTCAGGCCTGTCGTTGAGCATCAGGAGTGTACGGGCGTGCCCTTCTGACATATTCCCTAGTTTGAGTGATTCGAGAATCTTCTCTGGCAAACCAAGTAGTCGAATAGAGTTTGAAACATATTCACGACTTCGGCCCACTTTTTGCGCCACTTGGGAATGAGAAAGACCAAACATCTCCGCGAGTTGTTTAAACGCGAGCGCTCGATCCACCGCATTGAGGTCTTCGCGCTGGAGATTTTCAATAATCGCCAACTCCAATTTTTCTTGCTCACTTTGGTCTCCTTCGCGAATAATGACTGGCACCTGGGCTGTTCCAGCCAGCTTGCTGGCTCGGAGACGTCGTTCTCCAGCAATGAGTTCGTATTCAGTATAAAATGTTCCATCTCCACGCTGCACTTCGTTACGCGTTACCGTCAAAGGCTGCAACACGCCGTACATACGAATAGAGTCCGCTAATTCTTGCAGTTTGCTTTGATCAAACTCCCTCCGTGGTTGGAAGGGGTTTGGGACTACTTTTTCAACTTCTACCCAGTATATTGAATCACCTTGAAATGCCATAACGAAAATGCCGCTTATTACCTCCGAGCTTATCTACTCGATTGGATATATTTTAACACATCGCACAATCAACGCTGGGGAGAACTTTTATAGTGAATTTATTTGTATTTTCTGATAGACTCTTGGCACACGAGATAGCTGCTTCGATGGAGAAATGGGTACTATTTTATCTAAGAGATAAGATACCCGCCATTGAGCCCAGTGTGCCGGAGTGGCGGAATCGGTAGACGCGCACGACTCAAAATCGTGTCTCGCAAGAGGTGCGGGTTCAATTCCCGCCTCCGGCACACTGGGCTCAAGATATTTTGATGATTCAAAATTAAATTTCAGAAAGCACAAAAAAGCCAAGGCCAGCGCTGACGCGCTGGCCTTGGCTTTTCCTCATCAGCTTGTTAGTCTACTTCTATGAACAAGCCAAAAGTGGTCGCTATCGTAGGGCCCACCGCCAGTGGAAAAACCTCCCTATCCATACAACTCGCCCAAAAATTCAATGGGGAAATCATTTCAGCTGATTCACGACAAGTGTATCGCGGTATGGACTTAGGAACAGGAAAAATCACTCCAACAGAAATGCAAGACATTCCGCACCACTTATTAGACGTGGCAAACCCGATGGACATCTATACCGGTGTAGATTTTAAGCGAGATGCGACCATAGCGATTAACCGAATCACTCAGCGCACTCATCTTCCGCTTATCGTCGGTGGCACTTTTTTTTACCTTGAGTTGCTTCGTGGCAACATGCAAGCAGCACCGGTTCAGCCCAATCCCGAATTTCGCAAAACCTTGGAACCATACTCCAACGCAGAGCTCCTGAACTTACTCCGAGAACAAGATGCCAAGCGGGCAGACAGCATCGACCCAGACAACCGGCGCAGGCTGGAGCGTTCACTGGAAATTATTCACACCTTGGGAAGGGTACCAGAAGTACACGCCACAGAGAGTGACTATGATTGGCTATTATTTGGTGTGGATATTCCCAAAGAGACCTTGCACAAAAATATTAATACTCGACTCGAAACCAGACTCGAACAGGGCATGATTGATGAAGTACAGCAGCTATTAAAAAACGGAGTGACTCCAAAACGTCTCGATGACCTTGGTCTAGAGTATAGATATGTCCTTAAGTATATTCAGCAAGAAATCTCTTACCCGGAAATGTGTGAGCAGATTGAAACAAAAAGTCGCCAATTCGCCAAACGTCAATTGACTTGGCTCAAGCGATACCCAGAAATACAGTGGGTAAAGCCTGCACGTGTCGAAGACATTTACCGACGCACCGACATATTCCTCGCTCAATAACCCAGTTGACCTTCCTGCCAGTTTCACCTACACTGGTGGCACTCACAAAGTGTGAGCGAGGGTCTATAGTTTAGTGGTAAAATTTCGGTCTCCAAAACCGACGTCCGAGGTTCGAGTCCTCGTGGACCCGCCAAAATAAAGAAGAAAAAGTGGAACTTTTTAAGATTATATTTTCGGGGTTCTAAGGGACTCGAAGAGGTTGCCTAGTATTTTGTGACGGAGGAGCAAAAAACTGACAACCTGTACTGAACTCGTAGAGTTCGAGTCCTCGTGGACCCGCCAAAATAGGAAGAAAAAACAACGTTTTTGATGACATATTTTCGAGGTTCTAAGTGACTCGAAAAGCTTTTGAGTCATGATTGAGAGCAGAGCGAACCAATCTGTCCAAAAGGTATACTGATTGCGTAACAATCGAGTCCTCGTGGACCCGCATTTTTTGAAGAAGCCAACCTGGTGGTTGGTTTTTCACAACAGACTCGTAGAGTAGTTGCGCTGATTTAGCAACCAGTCTTGTACACAACATCAATATGGTCACCTTCAACTGCATACGTACCGCATGACTCAGCATCGTAATACAATTGCGTTCCGTTTTGCCAGCTTCCTGCCGGATCAAGACCTGCGACATACTCAACCAACTCAGGGTTATCACGAGTTCTCAGGTCGGCTTTAAAACCATTCGCATGACTAAATGTTCCATCGGCATGATTTCCATCAGTCACCGCAGTAATCGTCAGGTTACAGCTACAGGCCACATCGAGTCTCTTTAATTCTTCAATAACGTGCGGTCTCACTCCTTGGAAACTCACAGAATCTTTATATTCAATTCCTGCGCTGTCGACCAGTGGTCGCGCACTGGAATCTGCCAGCGCTCCAGCCGCTAGGCTGGCATTTCCAGCCGGAGTAGGCCCACTGGCTGTTACCCCAACCGTACCCACCTCATCTCCTCCAGACTCTCCATATGCAGTTGTCTGAGGTGTCACGCATTTTACTTCTGACCACGGCCCGTATCCAGATATTTCTCCCCCATTACCAATCAATCCCTTCATAACCGTATCCACCAGCAGCCAGGCTCCCAATACAATGAACAAACCAATGAACGCATTGGTGAACTTTGATTTTGCATCATCCAGAGCAGTTTGGTTTCCCGCTGAAGTTGCCAACCCCCATCCCGCAGCCGCCAAAATGACAGCGAACACTACAAACAGCACCCCTATCAGCCAAGTTAAAACTGTATTCCCCAGCTCGACAAAGTGACAAGCATTACACTCAATACCATCGCACGGCACTAAACCTTGAGCGGATACTGAGTCAGGTGAAAAGAGTAGACTACTGAGGAAAATAAAGCTGAGAAGAAAGGTTTTCATGAAATCTAATTATAAGGATTAAACGCTGCACTGCACAGCATTCCAGGTACCCAATTTAACATCAACACTATCGTCCGAGACAAGCATTTTCATTCCGAGGTCAACCAAAAGCCAAGAGGCCAGCACGATAACAAAACCCACGAAAGCGTTGGTAATCATACTTTTCGCCTTTGCTTTGGCTGCCACGTTGCCCGAGGATGTCACCAGATTAAAACCCGCAGTCACCACAATAAGCGCAAATACGATAGACAGGATACCCACTAACCAATCCAACACATTATTAAGTAACTCAACCGCATAACACGCCTCACACGCCGGCTCGCCTGTTCCCCCACACGGCACCAAGCCAGCTGCAAAGGTCAGCAAAGGTGTCACCATTAGTATGGCTATTAAAATAAGCCCTTCTTTTCGTTTCATATAAAAATAATACCATGCGGACGCTTTGAAAAACGAGCCAGGTGTGATATTTTAGGCGGACTTAGGGACGCACTTTTGCATACCTAATAAATAAGAAACCCTGCGTCGGTACCGAAGCGGTCAAACGGGGCAGACTGTAAATCTGCTGGCTCAGCCTTCACAAGTTCGAATCTTGTCCGGCGCACAAAATACCAAAACCTAAGTGCAAGCTTAGGTTTTGTTGTATTTAGTAGTGACGGACAAGATTCGAAAAGAGCTTCTGGCGAAGCCGGAATGAATGTTTATTCATTTCGCACAGAAGCGGCGGGGTCGCGTAACACGACACAAGTTAAGTCTTTTAGACTTAACTTGTGTCGATGCAAAGGTGACCGAATCTTGTCCGGCGCACACTTGAAATTGTCTCTATTTATAGGGACTTTTTCTTTAGGGAGAACTGCAAGTTCGAACCTATTTAATAAACTTAAAACTTTTAATTAGAACTTCCTGAAACAAACGCTTATTTTCAGGTGACGAGTTCAATCTGTGTGAAGACAAAACTACACCGTAGTACTGATTATTTGGATTATAAACATGGTATCGCTCTGGCTGATAACCCATCTCTTCTGGTGGAGGGTCGGCTTTGTATACAGCAAATGTAACACTGTTATCATTTGTGACTATATCACACTCTTGATTTTCTTCACAATCAGAGAGATAGCTTGGTGAAATCTCTCCCGCTACATCTCCCCAAAAACCTCCACGTCCAATTGGATTGTCCATTATGACCTTTTGTTTCAGCAGATAAAAATATTGCTGCCGAATAAACGTCTTTTAGAAGTAAGGTTCTAAAATTGCAGTCATCCGCTGTATAACCAGCCGAACAATTCCCTACTTCATTATCAATAGTTATTTCTCCCCAAACTGCTGGATATTCAAAAGTTATACCTAAATCGTCATCTCGATACGTTTTTGTTTCAACACTGTAGCTACCTTCACTTTTCTGTGGAGTTACTTCAATTTCTTTTACTACAACGACTTCCTGAATCACAACTTTTTCAACTTCAACCACTTTCTCGGGAGCAAAAATGTATCCAACATATCCCCCAACAAACGGCAAAATTATGAACAATGCCATCGCTAAATATTTTGATAGTGGTGTTACTTGATGAAGTTGGCTTTTTTGCTCAACTTGCACCGCTTCCTGTTCTTGAGTTTCATTTTCCTTATCAAAAGTATATCACTACACAGTTTCTATACATACCCAATTTGGTAGAAAGTTATACTTACTTTCTATAATAGAAGTTCTAACTTCCTCATTCCAGTGCGCACTAAAAAAGCTGCAACCAAGGTTGCAGCTTTTTTTATGCCGTCACAGGCGTTTGTTTCTTAGCAGCTGGTTTCTTGGCTTTTGGTTTCTTTTTTAGATTGGTTCGTTTTTTCTTTTTTATGTCAAAGTGTGGTGCTCCGTCTTTCATGCTCACTTTGACTGTTCCGCCTTGCAACATTCCTTCTCCGACCATGTTGTTGGCCACCGGAGTGAGGATTTTGCTTTGGATGAGGCGTCGTAATGGTCGCGCGCCGAACTTTGGATCATATCCTTCTTTGGCGAGATACTCGCGTACTTCCTTGGTTAGTGTCAACGCAATCTCTTTCTTTTCTAGACGCTGCACTACATCTGCCACCTGAATATCCACGATACTGTTAATACCTTCTGGAGTCAGTAGGTCGAAGGTGATAATTTCATCAAGTCGATTCAAGAATTCGGGACGGAAATAGCTCTTGAGGCTGTCAATTACTTTATCTTTTGCTTGTACATATTGAGCCGCTTCGCCTTTATCAAACGCAAATCCAAAATTGGACATGCGGTCGATGTGCTCAGCGCCGATATTTGAAGTCATGATGATAACCGTGTTCTTGAAGTTCACTTTGCGTCCTTTGGCGTCTGTCAGATGACCAGAGTCAAGTACCTGTAGCAGGATGTTAAACACGTCAGGGTGTGCTTTTTCTACTTCATCAAGCAAAATAACTGCGTATGGTCGACGTCGCACTCGCTCAGTGATTGAGCCACTTTCTTCGTGTCCGACATATCCTGGCGGCGCTCCAATAATCTTTGATACGGAATGCTTTTCCATAAACTCGGACATATCAATACGCAGCAACGCTTCTGGGTCGTCAAACATAAATTGTGACAACGTTTTTGAGAGCTCAGTCTTTCCCACTCCGGTTGGACCCAAGAACAAGAATGAACCAATCGGTCGGTTGGGGTCAGAGATGCCTGCTCGGGACCGCTTGATAGCGTCAGCTACCAGCTGCACGGCGTGATTTTGACCAACTACGTCTTGTTTGAGTACTTCTTCTAAGCGCGCTAGTTTCTTCACTTCAGCTTCAAGCATGCGTGATACGGGGATACCAGTCCACCGCGCCACAACGCCTGCGATATCTTCTTCCGTCACTTCTTCTTTGAGCAGTCTCCGAGTACGCTGCAGCTTTTTTAGACGCTTCATTTTTAGTCCCAGTGATTTTTCCACTGACGGAATTGCATCGTAGCGAATCTCCGCTGCGCGAGTAAGGTCTGCCATGGACTCAGCTGTTTCGGCTTCCTGACGCAATTCTTCCAGTTCTTTTTTTAGTGTGCTCATTTCACCCAAAGCCGTTTTTTCATTCTGCCACTTGGTTTCAATATTTGCGGTTTGCTCTCTAAACTCACCAATTTCTTTTTCTATCTCTGTGATACGGTCTTTGGATTTCTTTTTGTTGGCTGTGATTTCCACTTCTTTACGTAGTGCTTCGCGCTCAATCTCCAGTCGACGAATCAAGCGGTCAGTTTCAACCAGTTCTTCTGGTTTGTTTTCCAGTGAGATGCGCAAAGCGGAAGCTGCTTCATCGATGAGGTCAACCGCTTTATCGGGCAAGAATCTGTCAGTAATGTAGCGAGAAGAGAGATTAACGGCTGCCAAGACCGCTTCATCAGTAATACGCACTCCGTGATAGAGCTCATACTTTTCCGCCAACCCACGTAATATCGCTACCGCGTCTTCTTGGCTTGGCTCGTTTACAAATACTGGCTGGAAGCGGCGCGTCAAAGCGGCGTCTTTTTCAATATGCTTTTGATATTCCTTCAAAGTCGTGGCGCCAATCACGCGGATTTCTCCTCGCGCGAGTGCTGGCTTGAGCATGTTCGATGCGTCCATCGAACCGTCTGCTTGTCCAGCTCCAACGATAGTATGTAGCTCATCGATAAACAGAATCACTCGGCCAGCCGCTTGTTCTACTTCTTTCATGACAGCTTTTAGGCGCTCTTCAAATTCTCCGCGGAATTTTGTTCCTGCCACCAACAGCCCCAAATCTAGCGAGAGAATTTCTTTTTCTTTCACTGACTCAGGCACCTGCCCCAGAACTATTAGTTGTGCGAGCCCTTCAGCAATAGCCGTCTTTCCGACTCCTGCCTCACCAATAAGAACGGGGTTGTTCTTGGTTCGCCTTGATAGTATTTGTACTACGCGCTGGATTTCGACGTCTCGTCCAATGACTGGATCGATTTTGTTTTCTTGTGCCAGCTGAGTGAGGTTACGGGTGTACTTGGCCAGCGTTCGGTATTTTTTGGGTGACTGGGCGTCGGTCACATTATTCTCTCGAAGTTCTTTAATGACCTCAGCCACTCGAGCTTTTTCGATACTTGATCGCTGCATGATTTCAATCGCTGGTCCGGGGTGTTCCAGAGCAGAAACAAACAAGTGTTCTACTCCGACATATGAATCTCCGAGCTGTTCGGCAAACTGCCCTGAAAACTCTAGCGCTTTGGCCAACTCTGGGGTGAGATAGAGCTGATAGCTTTGCGAGATAGTTGTGTTGGTCTCTGGCATTTCTAGTGCTTCGAGCAATAAGTCAGTAAAAGCAATGATGTCAATATCGAGTCTATCGAGAATCGCAATCACCGCACTCTCATCTTGCATGGACAGAGCGGTCAAGAGATGGACTGGGCTGACGTGGTTTTGACCCCGTTCTATCGCTAATTCATGGGCTTTTCGGATTGCTTCTTTCGCTTTGGTTGTAAAATTTTGAAAATTCGGCATATATACATTTTATTATACGGTACCTACTCCATTCAGTCGAAATTCTTGTGCAGTCGGGCAGTGAATAGGCCGATATACAGTAGTACGCACTACATTCTTGCATATTGCAACAAAATAGAGCCGCGGTCAATGAAAAAGAGCTTGCCTGCCAAACCAGGCAAGCTCTCGCAACCTATACGCCGTATACTAAGCCAATTGATTCATCTGTTCGATATGCCCCTTAAGTACTGTTGCCAGCTTTTGCATATCTTCTACAGTCGTTTCCGGCGAGAGTGAAAACCGCAGGGTTGCTGCGGCACGAGCAGTATCCCCGGTCGTGGCTTTCACCACCACACTTTCTCCCCCACCGGCGCCAGCGCACGCTGACTTAGTACTGACGGCAAACCCTTTGCTGTCGAGCACCACAGCGGCAAACTCCGTATCGAGACCCGAAATAGAGACGTTTACGTTATTTGCGAGACGCTCACTTCCGTGCGCTCCGTTGATAACCAACTCTGGTACGGCTTGTTTGAGTATCGCTATCGCTTCATCCCGTACTTGAGACACTTGCTGGGCTCTTTGCTTCCAATCCTGTTGTGCTTCAACAAAAGCAACGGATGCTCCAACAATTCCAGGCACATTTTCTGTTCCAGGTCGTAAATCATCTTCTTGTCCTCCTCCGTACACAGTTGCCACAAGTTCGGCTCGACGACTCCTGATTACTGCTCCTGTCCCTTTAGGCCCATTACACTTAGCAAAATCAAGCACCAACATGTCCGCTCCAGCGGTAGAAGAAAGACACGAAATCCACAGCGGTGCCTGGGCTGCGTCTACGTGAAAAAAGATTTTGGTGTTGTGTTTTTTTTCACTCTCACTCAAGGCTTTTTTTATCGCGTGCAGGGGCTGAATAGTCCCGATTTCGCTATTAGCATACGCGACTGCCGTCAAAACTGTTTTCGGAGTCAGGAGTTCTTTCAAGTGAGCAATAACGATTTTGCCAGTTTCATCCACCGCAACGTATTTCACACCCACCCCGAGTTGACTCAACCGCTCCATAGCGACACCAATTGAAGGATGTTCAATTTTAGTGGTAATCACTTCCATTTCTTCGTAGGTTTTTCCTGCTTTTCTCTGGGCTTCAATGACACCAAAAATTGCCAAGTTGTTTCCTTCGGTCCCCCCACCAGTGAACGTAATGTATTCCGGTCGCACCTGAACGGTACGAGCGATAGACGCTCGAGCAGATTCAATTGCTCTGCGAGCCATCACTCCTTCGGCGTGAATGGCACTCGGATTACCAAAATTACCTTCCAAATACGGCTGCATAGCTGCCAGAGCAGCCGCAGAAAGCGGAGTAGCTGCTGCATAATCTAAATAAATACGCGGTGAGTCATTCATGGTGCAAATCATGACACAGGACGAGGCAAGAGTAAACAAACTTGCTCGCTGCAGTAGGTTTGGACAAAAAATGATACCAGTCGAGGCATTGAACACAGCTCCTCATTCGCTCCCACAAGACCAACAATGTCTCTTTTAAAAAAGCAAAAAGCCTTGTTTTACTAGCCCAAAAGCAAAAACTCTGTTATAATCGCAGTCATATATTTATCAGCGCGCTAGCAACATAGCGTTTTTCTAATGTGGTGCACACTATTCTTATGGCCAAAAAATCAAAATCAGCAGCTCCAAATGTAATCAAACGACCACCTGTGGTGGTAGTAATGGGTCATATTGACCACGGTAAATCTACGCTTTTAGACACCATTCGAAAGAGTAGTGTGGTTGATGGTGAAACGGGCGGCATCACGCAGCACCTTTCTGCCTACGTCGTTCCGCACACCACCAAGGACAAAACTCAGGGCACCATCACGTTCCTCGACACTCCTGGTCACGCCGCGTTCCAAAAGATGCGTCTGCGAGGAGCTGATGTGGCCGATGTGGCGATATTGGTAGTTTCGGCAGAAGACGGCGTCAAGCCGCAAACGCTCGAAGCGCTGGAGTCTATCAAAGCTGCTCACATTCCCTATGTAGTAGCAATCAACAAAATCGACAAACCAGGTGCGGATATCCAAAAAACCAAAAACACCCTCGTGGAGAATGAAATTTACATCGAAGGTATGGGCGGTGATATTCCCTGGACAGGCATCTCAGCAAAAGAAGGCACTGGTATTGATGAACTACTCGACATCGTCGTGCTCGCAGCTGACCTAGCAGAACTTGAAGGCGATACCAACGCCCCGGCGGTTGGGAAAGTTATCGAGGGGAAGATGGACACGCAACGCGGAAATACCGCTACCCTTTTGGTCACCAACGGCACTTTGAAAAGTGGTGACTTTGTGGTCTCCGGTACCAACTATTCACCAGTGCGCATTATGGAAAATTTCCAAGGTGAGCCTGTGAAAGAAGCAGGACTCTCTACCCCCGTACGCATCGTCGGCTTTACCAATATCCCCGAAGTGGGCGCCACTTTTACTACGGTCGCTAGCAAGAAAGAAGCGGAAGTTGCAGTGACCGCCACCGAGAACGCCAAGCCAGTAGATCAATCAATCAACACCAAATCTCGCCTCCCGTTGGTGCCAATTTTGATTAAGGCTGATGTGTTGGGCACTATCGACGCGATTGAGCACGAGCTAGAGAAGTTTGAATCAGAGCGAATCATTGTGAAAGTTATCGACACCGGCGTCGGCGACATAACCGCTAGTGACGTGCAAAACGTAGCTGCTACCCCCAACGCCATTATCGTCGGGTTCAACGTAAAAGTTGGCCGGCAAGCAAAAGATGTAGCAGAGCGACTCAATGTCGAAATCGATACGTTTGATATTATTTATGAACTATCTGAATGGTTGAACACCGCTTTAAAAAACCGTACTCCAAAGAAAGAAGAAAAAGTGATAACCGGACTCGTCAAAATCCTGAAACACTTTAGTATGCAAAAGAATATTCATGTACTAGGTGGTCGAGTCGAAGAAGGAGTGATTAAAATGAACCAACGAGTGCAGATTCTCCGCCGAGACATCGAAATTGGAACTGGAATTATCAAGAATCTCCAACAACAAAAGTCTGACGTGCAGCAAGTAGACGAGAGTGAATTTGGTATGCAAATCGAAACCAGAGCTGAGCTCGCCGCTGGTGACTACCTCAAACCGTACGATACGGTCATAACGTAAACTATGATTAAAGACCGTCACATTCGCATGACTGCGCTGCTGCAAGAGCTGACCGCCACGTTTATCCGTCAGGAAGCCAACAGCAACCCAATGATTACTGTCACCAGTATCGACCTGGCTCAAGACTTTAAAAAAGCCATTGTCTTTGTAACAACTATTCCTGATGAACGGATTGATGATGCTTTAGTGTTTTTAAAGCGCAACGCCAGTGAGATGAGGAATTATCTTAAGAAAAACGCCCGCATCAAACACATTCCCCATCTGGAGTTTATGCAAGACGCCGGCGAAAAACATCGGCAACACATGGACAGACTAGTAAAAGAAATTGAAGAAGAAAAACAAACATAAAGACGGAAGGTTCTTAGCAAAACCTGCCGTCTTTTATTACGTATTCCGGCGCTGAAAAAGATGCGTTCACTACACAAGAAAATGCTTTGTCTGAGGCTAAAAATAATGCTACAGTAGCTGCGAGCAAAGTCATAGACTTTCTTGTCCTGGTGGCGAAGTGGTTAACGCATCGGTTTGCAAAACCGACATGCGCGGGTTCGACTCCCGCCCAGGACTCACTTGGTATCCCAAGTACCCTACCTGCCCAGGTGGTGGAATCGGTAGACACAAGGGACTTAAAATCCCTTGCTATTTCAATGGCGTGCGGGTTCAAGTCCCGCCCTGGGCACACTGCCTTGTTTTGCGTGCAAAGATATTGTACACTCAGCGGCATAAATTATTGCGCCCTTAGCTCAGTTGGTAGAGCAGCTCCCTCTTAAGGAGACGGTCCAAGGTTCGAGCCCTTGAGGGCGCACAATTCCGTACACAAACAGCGCTCGTTTCCTCTGGTACTTCATGCAATTGTTTGTTATACTCTCGGGCACACACCATCCTGCCCAGGTGGCGAAATTGGTAGACGCGCCAGTCTTAGGAACTGGTAGAGCAATCTGTGGAGGTTCAAGTCCTCTCCTGGGCACAAAGGAAAATACCGTTATGCGGTATTTTTATTTGGGCACAGGAAGTAAAACCTGGGAGGTTTTACGGGAGGACTTGAAAAGCTTTTGCGCTAGATTCAACCGCAGGGAGAATATAGCCAAAAGGTATACTGAACGTGTTAGCGTTCAAGTCCTCTCCTGGGCACAAAAAACCGCTGGTGACTTTGTCACCAGCGGTTTTTACTCCTTTACCTTTGTGGTCTGGTCTTTTGAAATGGCCTTCGTTTTCTAATTTTCAGATTGTAGTGTCGGGCGACGGTTTTTTTTGTACTGGCGGGGAGACGGTCTATTTGGCGGCAGACAAATGAGCAGTACCCTTTTTTCTTTTCTACACAGCCGGCACAGCCAATAAATAACGTGTGACAGATTTGATTCTGGCAATGGTAGTGAGTGTCGCTCTTCTGAGACTTACACAAATGACACGTGGAAATAATTTCTTCTCCTACCCGCTCACCGAGCCGTTCGTCAAACACAAAGTTCTTGCCCCGGAACTTATTCTCTAAACCCTGCTCTTTCACTTGGTGTGCATAATCAATAATTCCACCTTTAAGGTGTCGCACATCAGAAAAGCCGTTATGCTTGAGCCACGCACTAGCCTTTTCGCAGCGAATTCCTCCAGTGCAATACAAAGCAATCTTTTTATTTTTATGTACGCGAAGAAGCTCTGGAGTCTTCTGCAGTTCATCTTTGAACGTCACCACGTCAGGCGTCAGCGCACTTTCAAAGTGACCAACTTCTGATTCATAGTTGTTTCGCATGTCGACAACGATTGCGTCGGGATCGGTGACGTATTCATTCATTTGGGCTGCTGTCAGGTACGCTCCGGTGTCAGTCACATCAAACGAGCTGTCGTCAAGACCATCAGCGACAATCTTATCTTTTACTTTAATCATGAGCTTGAAAAACGAAGGGAGTTCCCCTTCTTCCACCGCCATTTTGTATGGAATACCGGTTAGTTCTGGTTGGTGTTGCACCCAGGCATCAAACTCCGGCCAGTATTCGGTCGGTACGCTCATTTGGGCATTGATTCCTTCCTGAGCAACATAAACACGACCAAGGCATCCAAAAGCCTGCCATTTGTCCAATAGCCGGGTTTTGAAGCTTTCTGGGTCAGATATCTGTACGTACCGATAGAACGAAAGAGTAACGCGGGGACGAGTGTCAGCGGCCGCGTCAGCGCGTTTTTGGACGCGGCTGCGCAGGTCCCGTAGTGGAGTGGTGGTTGAACTCTGTGCCATAGCTCAAAATCATACCGTGTGGGCGGTTGCTGCGCAACCGCCCACACAAAAAACACTGTCTTCCTTCTCTTCTCCTGATTCGCACCACCAAAAGACAGAAGCCAAATCATTGACTTTTCAGCAAAATGTGCTATTGTATTTACAGACGGATAGATTCCCTATCCCCACCTTTCGCAAGCGAGAACATCGCTTTGACAACTGAATAAGGAATGACTCATGTCTCTCAAACAGTTTATTGCCCTGGCAGTATTCATTACGATTCTTGTTGTGATGATATCCTTCTGGGAACACACGTCCTATGTGCTGATAATTTCTTCAGGTATCCTGACGGCAATTATTGGCTTCTTGGCAATCTCGCCATTACTCAAAAACAAGCTGACGCACGACCCGAACAAAAGTCGACTTGGTCTATTCGTTCAAGTTGGTACCGGGCGTGGAATAGCAATCGATTATGGAGGAAATTACTACTATTCCATCTTAGGTGGAAACGGTGGTGAAAATGAAGATGATGAAGGTCCGGTAGAGTCTACTGCACTTTTCGGTCTTTGGATGCTGTATAAGCGGTATATCTGGTGGGCATTACAGTTGCATGTGTACGTGCCATTCTTTACGGTACCGAAAACCTACGATTTGCCACGCTATGATGTTATTGAATACAACGGCAAACGGGTTTACAAGGTTATCGATAAAGAGAACAAACGCTACAGATCAAACCACGTACGTATTGCTCCATTCACCTGGAACTTCGAGTATGCAGGAGCCGAGATTCAAACAGTTCCGTTTATAATAAAAGGCTCAGCTCAAGTACGAATTGATGAAACAAAAATCGTAGAAGCAATGTACCTAACCCAATCATGGAATGTGCTGCTCGACCAAGCACTAAACTCCACCATCAGGTCGGTGGTACGTTCGGAAATCACACTAGACATGGTCATCGGCTCTATCAGTCAAGATATCTGGGACAAGAAAGTTCCTGATAAGAAGGCTGGTCGAATAATCACTCAACGTATCATTGAACGGTTACATGAATATGAATTTGGTAAGGTAATTGGTCATGACGCGTTTGAAGAAAAAAAGCTATCTGACTTAGGGCTTATTATTTTCAAGGTCGATATCACTGACTTTGAATATGATGGTCTATCCGAGTCAGAGATGACTGGGTTAAGAGCTGCGGTATTAGGTCGTCAAACAGGTCGAGCAACCGACCAAGAAGGCCAAGGTACTGCAGCAGCTCAACGTAAGATAGTCGAGGCGTTGCAAAACAATCCAGACATGGCAAAAATTATTTCTGGCAACGAAGCACTGGTGCGGGCTGCTGAAGCTGGCAACATCGATGCTTTGTTAACTTCATTTATCAAGAAAACAAAAGGTGACTAAATGTGGATGTTCCTGTTGTACTTGCTTACTTTCGTAGTCACCTTTGTGTTGATTATACGATTCATTGGTGGCACAGAAGAACCTGACAGTGAGGGCAGTAAAGAAGGAGTGACTTCAAAATTGAAATCACTTGTGCCAGATGGTGGTCTATCGACAATTATTTGGTGGATTCTAATCCTCTTAGTGGCGGTCACACTGTTCTACTTCTGGGACCCGGTAAAATCTTGGGTTATCCAGAGTGACATGGAGCGTTGGTCAGAAGATTTTTCTAACCTACCAATCCTCACTGTAGTGCAAAATAACTACGGTTGGATTGGTTTGTTTCTGGTCATTGTTGGCATATCTTGGGAAAAGATGAAGTGGATGAAGAGTGTCGGTGGATTACTGATACTGTTTGCCATTTTTTTCTCAGGCTATGCTGATTGGACCAAAAGCAAAATCGAGCAAGGCAGCACAGTGTTGTCTTGTAACGTTGACCCGACGCAACCCAAATGCGTTCTGTTGGAAAACCAGCAAGCAAAAGAAAGAGCGCAGGAAAATCAAAAGTGGTTAAACCAAATCAGACGTCAAGCGCAAATAAAAGCGGCTAAACAGGCTGCCCAGGAAGCAGCCAGGCCAACCATCAAGGAAGCACCTCCGGGTGAACCTTGTGGCGGTGCCTTTGCAGACCTCAAAGGCTGTGAAAGTATCGTGTTTGGAAAAAACGAGAAGCGTGATCACGTACCACCGATTGCCTTTTGTTCAGTTGGAGACGGTCCCATATCTATGGAAAGCATAGGTGGTGGAGAATACCGCTGGACTCCCAACGCCGAAAACGTACGGGGACGCGTGTTCTCTTTGAAAGTAGGCGAGTCCTTTGGAGGATTCACGTGCGGCGGATAAACTGCACACTGTTCTTTACACAACTCCCTCTCACCTCGTGTGGTGAGGGAGTTTTTTTATGTGTCGGCACCATATGAGTCCTTAAGGGGTGCTCCCTGATGTACCGCTTCCTGCACTGGGGTCACTGCCAGATGTACCGCTTCCTGCACTAGGGTCGCTGCCTCCTGAATCTGGTATAACAAAAGCATCCCCGCACCCTGTCGCACTTGGGTCATTGGCACACTTAAGCTCATCATCCAAACCAAACGTACTCGCGGCAATACTCAAAATAGCAAAAGCAGACAGCATCACGACCAAACCAATGATTCCGTAGGTAATGTGTTTGACTCCTTGTTGCCTGGCTTGGTCATTGGTAGCGTTGATGAAGTACTGCGCGCAGCCCCAGAGGAACACTAAAAACGCGACAGCTGAAAGCAGTGCGATAAGTGGAAAGAGAATGATTTCATTAAACTTTGCTACAAAGGAAGCCGCTTCAGCGGCGGCTTGGTCCTGTGGCGATTGTGCAAAAGTAAAAAAGGGCAGGAATGTGAATACAGATGTCAGGCCGAATTTAAAAAAAGATTTCATATCTGATAATCCTAGCACAATATTTCTTTTACACTGTGGGATAAACACAAAAAGCACCTGCGGTGCTTTTTGCTTATCTACTATCTGTGTGCGTTTAAATAGGAGTTACGGTTGGAATGTTATCAATTGAATCGCCACCTAACCCAGTACTTTCAGTTAACAGGTTTACGATACCCCAGAAAATAATTATTAATACAAATCCGAGAGTGGCGTATATCATCAAACTCTTCCCTTGTTCTTTCTTCTCTTCGTTGGCACCGCCAGCAATAAAGAACTGGAACATCCCAAATACAAACACCAGGAAACCGATTCCAATAATGAACGGAATCAGAACATTATTAGTGAATGTTAATATATTTTCGAGCAAAGTTCCAAACGCTCCTCCGCCCGGGTCAAAGTTTTGCACCCCCTGTGCAAAACTGACCAGTGGGAGAGCGAGTAAACCTGTACTGAGCGCTACGATTTTTTTAATTTTTTTCATATAATTTTAATACTCCGATAAGACTTGACTACTACATATAGTATAGAACACATTTGGTGATAACAAGAAAGTTTTCACCACCTTGTGTTGATACTACGGAACATCTACTCGCGGTATATTTCTAATAGAATCTCCGCTAAGTCCCGTTGATTCGGTCAGGAGGTTTATCACTCCGAAGAAAATAATGATTACTACAAATCCGATAGTTGCCCAAATCATCAGACTTTTTCCCTGCTCTTTTTTTTCATCGTCGGCACCGCCGAGGATGAAAAACTTAAACATCCCCCACACAAATGTCAAAAAGCCAATTCCAATAATAAACGGAATAAGCACCTCATTCACAAAAATAAGAATGTTGGCTAGTAGCTCGCCAAACGCTCCTCCACTGGGGTCAAAGCCCTGAGCGGTAACGAGAGACGGCATTAGAAACAGTAGTCCAATAAGTTTTTTCTTCATAGGCATTTAATATAAGTAAATAATCTTCAAAATGAAGTGGATGCTTCCATTATAGACCAAATAACGAAGATTGTAATAGGCGAACTATTCCCCAAGCACTGACCATTATTACAAATACAATCACAGCACTCGTAGCGTACTGTCGTCCAGCCACCCGTGCGTTTTCATCTCCGGCGTGCAGGACCCAACTTTCAAATACGCGCCACACCAAATACAAAAACAATACACTGAACAAGAGCGGAATGATAATGTTAATGATACTGATAACTTCGTTTACCAGGCCGCCGAATGTAGTAGGGGTAGCAGGCATATAATTAAAACTCGTTAACGGTATTTTGGACGATTTGTAAAACGGCAACCGAACCAAGAATAATGACTCCACCGATTATCCCGTAGATAATTGCGCGCTTGGCAACTTGCAACTTCTCGGGATTCCCTTGTGCGGTGACAAACAAAAATCCTGCATAGATGATGCAAAGTACCATAATCGGAGTGGCAATGACAATTACCACATTGAGAAGAGCTTGCATGAACGCGGTGATGTCAGGAAATGCGAGGGGATTATTAAACGATCTCATACCAGCAATTATACATTACGCCTGAAAGGCTCCAATCGTATTCGCAATGATTTCTGAGATTGCGACGGCACCGATGATGAGCACTGCTCCGATGATAGCGTACGTCAGCGCACGGGTGGCCTCTTGGACTTGCTGAGCGTTTCCTTGCGCAGTGACGTATTTAAATCCAGCGTAAATAATAAACAAGACAATGATTGGAGTCGCGATTGTGATGAAGATGCGTAGTATTGCTACGATGAGCTCTTCGAGGCTATTGAACGGCAGATAGCTTTCCAGGCTGTATTTTATTTGTGCGCTGGCAGTAGCAGGCAGCAAAAACAAAAAGGCATACAGTCCTTTTTGTTTCAGCTGGTTCGTTTTTTTAAAATATCTGCTCATGGCGAGATTATACACTATGTTTAATACAGTCCCTGCAATCGACCTGACGCATCTGATACCGCGCCTGAGATGTCTCGGCGGTTTTCATTAATGTCCTGAGTCATGGTTTGGAAGACCGTATCAACTTGTGCTTTATTTGGATTGAGCCACCCTCTTGCGATGGGAGCAGACCGATATGCCACTCGGCCAAACGTGTCATTGCTTCCTACTCCGAGCGACGCACGATATACCGGTACCATGTTGCTGTTTATGGCGATAGCGTCAGCGACGTTTTGCCTCCGAAAGCTAGACAAGACGGAAAACGCTCCAGCAAGATTCTCTGAGCTTTTCAAAGCTGAGAGACCGTAGAATTTACCGTAGGTTCTGCGCACAGTTGCGCTCCCGTCTTGTGGAAGTTCGGCAATGTCAAAGTTTAGATTTGGATTTATTCTTTGAATTTGTTTCCCCTCACTAGCAAAACCAAAGTATAGAGCTAAGTCCTCAGCCACAAAGCTCAGTCTGTCTTCTGGTAAGGACCGATTCCATGAATACAGCGTATTACTCGGTTTACTAAAACGAGTATAGAAATCAACTGCACTACGGAGCGGGTCACCTTCCCCTCCGATTCGATTCTGCAACTGTACAGAATACCTCCCACCATACTCAGAGGCCACTCCAGCAGAACCGCCTTGGATAAATAACGCAGAAATTACTCCGTACGCATTGCGCACGTTTGAGTATTCACCCATCGCGACGACACTACGTTGAATAGTACGATCAAAATCTCGTTCGATAATTTCTGGAAACAGTGAGTTCACTAGACTTTCCCATGTTTTTGGAGCTTCCAAAAAATTATTGGTCGATAGCATGTCTCGATTCCAGTACATCATCAATGGGTCTATGGCCAACGGAAACGCATACATTCCGTCATCTAAGGCAAATATTTCCGCCCCGTCTACGTAGAGACTCTTTACGTCTCGCAGCGGAAAAGAGTCGAAAGACACAGGCTGAACTCGCCTGCGTATATCTACCAGTCGCTCATGAGACACCAGCACCATGTCCGGCCCTGCTCTGTCTGCCAGTGCATTGGTGAGCAAACTGTCAAAATTAGCCGGGTTTTGATACCGGTACGTGACATTTCTAAACTGCTCGTTTTGATCTTCTAAACTCTGCAAGACAGTTTCGATTGCAGCTTGCGGTAAGGTTCCCCAAATGACTACCTGACCTACTTCAACTCCATCCTCGGGGGCATCTGGCGCTGGTGAATAGCTTGATATAGCAAACACCGCAACGAGACCTAAGACAACGAAGATAATGACTAGACTCAGTTCAAACGGTCGGAGTTTCATAATTTTCTAAACGCTAATCCGTAATGATGTTCCCCCGCGTCGTACTCTCCCTCGACAATAAAGCCATTGGACTCGAACAGCGCTTTGGTTTCAGCCGCAGTAATCACTTGACTTGGCTGCGGACCCAACCCCGAAAATGACTCTGCCCAGTCCACTACGAAAAACTTTCCTCCTTTTCGGACCGTGCGCCCCATTTCTTGCACCGCAGTTTCCTTATCTTCCATCTGAAAGAAAGTGTTTATCAAAACAGCAATGTCGAGTTCACCAGTTGGAATCTTAATTCCATTAGCTGCTTCCAAATCACACCACAAAGGATGGACGTTTTGTAGTCCGAGCGTACGTGCGTGATCACCTAGCTTGTCAACGAGATTTTTTTGGATTTCACAGGCGAACACTCTACCCGTCTCACCGGTAGTGCGAGACAAAACGGATAAAAAGAATCCACTTCCCGCACCATAGTCGGCTACGATATCACCTTCACGGATATGAAAATGTGACGCAACAACATCTGGCACAACAAACCGTCTCACTACTGGTGTATTCATACTGCATATTATACACGCTTGAGCGGCGCAGTTTGCACTGGATGTGAAAAGCGACCGGAAAGACAGTTGTCTTTCCGGTCGCTTTTCACCTACTGTTTATCAGACAAACACAACACTTGCTATAGAGTCTCCTTCTCGCATTTTCATGACTCGAACTCCTTGCGTTTGACGACCAAGGGTCGGTACTTGCTTCAATGGCAGTTTGATTACTTGACCTTTCTTACTCATAATCACGAGTTCACCTTCAGTGCGCTCCTCGCCAGTGATAATCAGTCCTTTTACTACTGGACCAGTTTTGGCCGTCAGCTTGACGGTCTTGATTCCAGAGCCACCCCGTTTTTGTGTTTTGTACTCTGTGGCTGGAGTCGCTTTTCCGTAACCAAATTCAGTCACCACCAAGACTTCTCGGTCAACGTCTTTTCCCTTGAGCACTTCAGCGGACACAATGAAATCATCCTTGCCGAGCTTCATTCCTGTCACTCCAGCCGCTGTGCGCCCCATCTGTCGGATGTCGGTTTCTTTAAATCGAATAGCTTGTCCTTGTGTGGTAATGAGTGACACCTCATCGCCTTTCCCAACAAACTGCGCAGAAATCAACGAATCGTCGTCTCGTAAGGTAATCGCAATCAAGCCACTACGGCGCACATCTTTGAATGCGGCGGCGTCACTTTTTTTCGCAACACCGTTTTTGGTGACCATCATCAGACTCCAGTCGCCATCCCAGTCTTCTTTGCGCACTGCCAATACAGAGGTCACGTGCTCTTCGCTGTTCATAGACAGGAAGTTCATAATAGATTTTCCTTTGGTGGCTCGGCGACCTTCGGGAATTTCAAACATTTTGGACTGATAAACCTTTCCCGCGTCAGTAAAGAAGAGCAAGTCACTGTGTGCAGAAGTGGTCAAGAGCGTAGTCACGACATCTTCTTCTTTGGTATTTAAATCAACCACTCCGACACCACCGCGTCGCTGCACCTTGTACTCTGCCGGATTAGTGCGCTTTACATACCCGCCTTTGGTGAGCACTAGTACCGACTCTTCGTCTGGGATGAGGTCTTCTTGACTGAGTTGTTTGACGCCACCTTTGACAATTTTTGTCCGTCTCTCATCACCAAACTTTTCAGCGACGTCTTCCATCTCTTTTTTCACAATATTCATCATCTTCACTTTACTCTTGAGAATTGCTTCAAGCTCCTTGATGATTTTTTGCACGACTGCCAGCTCGTCTTCAATCTTCTTCCGTTCGAGACCAGCGAGCTTTTGCAGACGCATGTCGAGAATGGCTTGGGCCTGGATTTCTGAGAATTTAAATTCTTTCATCAAAGCCGCATGAGCCGAAGGTACGTCTTTGGCAGCTCGAATCAGCTTGATGATTTTATCAATGTGATCGAGCGCTTTTTTCAGACCCAACAAGATGTGTTCTCGGTCTTTGGCTTTATTCAAATCGTACTGCGTCCGACGTCGCACTACCTCGGCTCGGTGCTTAATAAACTCTTCTAAGATTGTCTTTAGTGATAGAGTCAGCGGAATACCATCAACCAGCGCCACCATGTTGTAATGGAATGTATCTTCGAGCTGGGTGTGCTTATATAGCTTATTTAAGACTGTTTGTGGTTGCGCACCGGTCTTGAGTTCTATGACGACACGGATATCATCTGTCGACTCATCGCGCATTTCTCGAATCCCTTCAATCTTTTTCTCCCGCACCAAGTTGGCAATCTTTTCTTGCAGGTCGGCTTTGTTTACTCGAAACGGAATAGAAGTAATGAGGATAGAAAACGCCCCTCGCTTATCTTCCACTATCTCTGCATCACCGCGCACTACGACTCCACCGCGGCCGTTGGCATACGCGTGGGCAATCGCTTTTTTATCAAACGCAATCGCGCCCATCGGAAAGTCTGGACCTTGAATGTGCTTCAACAAATCATCGACTGTTGCGTCTGGACTATCTATCAAATGCGCTGTAGCTGCTACCACTTCCCGCAAGTTGTGCGGTGGAATGTTCGTCGCCATACCCACGGCGATACCTAACCCACCCATCAACAGCAAGTTGGGTACGGCCGCAGGCAGTACCGTTGGTTCGGTTTTGGTACCATCAAAGTTTGGCCTCCAGTCGACGGTGTCTTTTTCTAGGTCTCGCAAGAGCTCTTCAGCTACTTTCGACATCTTGGCCTCTGTATATCGATACGCCGCTGCACTGTCTCCGTCAATCGAACCAAAGTTTCCTTGTCCGAGTACCAGCGGGTAGCGAGTTTTGAAATTCTGCGTCAAATTCACCATCGACTCATACACTGCTGAGTCACCGTGCGGGTGAAAACTCCCGAGCACGTCTCCCACTACCGTCGCCGACTTTTTAAAGCGAGCGGATGAAGTCAGACCATTGAGCCGCATTGAATAGAGGATGCGGCGGTGTACTGGCTTGAGGCCATCACGCACGTCTGGCAGCGCCCGCGAAGTAATCACTGACATGGCGTAGTCGAGGTAGGCTGACTCCATTTCTGAAGAAATACTTTGGGTGATTATTCCGCGTTTTGGTTCAATTGGTTCTGGTGCGGGTGATTTTTTCGGCATATATCAAGCTAATCAGCATTTTAATGTTGGGCAGTATACCATATTACTCACTGGTCGTGGTTGAAGTGGTGGCTTTTGCGACGGCTTGGATGCGCACCTCTCTGGGTTTTTCTGCACCGTATGAAGTGTCTGTAGTGAACTGCTCCCGCGATTCTCCGAGAGCTGCCGGTGTGGTCGACGCCGTAGATGAAGCCCTGACTGGTGTTGACTGAGTCGAGCTCGCCTGGGCACTAGAAGCTCGGTATTCATCCATCAATTCATTGAGAGACTCGGTTGTTGAACTATTACTATTATCTGTACTGAAAGATTCTTTTACAGCGGCTGCTTGGGAACTCAGGGTATCAAAAAACCCCGCTTCTTCTTCACCAGCAGAATCGGTTGCACTGAGCACACCACTGAAGGTATCAGGGACACTGAACATCCAGATAGCTACTACTGCAAACGTAAAGCTGGCGGCAATGCCAAACGCAATATTATCCCGTCTCTGTTTTGGCTGCCGGCGGATTTTCCCAATCAGCTTACGCATACATCGTGTTTAAGACTTAATCACCACTACTTCACCTTCCATCTCATTGACATCTTTGCGCTTGAGAGTCAGTTTGTCCACCGGCTTCACTGATTCGTTTCCTTCTTCTTTCAAGAACGCCTTGAGCGTCTCGTCATCGTAGTGCATCGGAATAATCAGCTTCGCCTCCAACTTCACTGCCAATTTTGAGGCCTGCGGTACCTCAAGTAGATCTCCCCCGCCGATGGGTACGAATAAAATATCGATGTCACCCAGCTCGCTGAGGATTTGCGGGTCAATATCAGGATTGCTCAATGCACCAAGGAATACCAGATTCATTTCTTCAAGCTTTACCTGATAGATAGTGTTATATCGTTCCACTTTGTCGTAAGTTGTTTGTACTCCAAAACCGCGCGCCACCACTGAGCCAATCTCGTATTCGCCCGGACCATCGACCAAAAACGGGTCTTTGTTACCGTGTTTAACTTGGTCAATGCCATTAAAGTCGTCGTGCCACATGGTAATAAACGCAGCGTCTGAGCCAAATTTTACTGTTGGGAGTTTTGATTTCTTGCCAATTGGGTTGAATGCTAGTGTCGTACTCCCAAACGACACTTTGAAACATTCACCTCCGTAATACGAAATAACCATAATGCCAGTAGTATACGTCATGGATGGCAGAATATGAAATATTCTGCCATCCATGACTCTCGAATCACTCCTTTTAGACCCCGCGCAGCAGGTCAACCGAAGTCTTAACGTAATCATTACGTCTGCCACTCGACAAAACCCGCCTTTTATACTATATTTCACGCACCTTTTAGGTAATTATCAATTCTAGCGACACACGTTAAACCCCGCGCTCACGGACAACTGCCAGAGCATAGGTTGCGCGGACGCGTGTCGTCGGATTAAACAATACAAATAATATGTTTGGACTAACTAAGTCTAAAGATACAGTGGACGTAGCCGAAGCTACTGAAACTGTATCTGACTCAACCGGCACGGGGGTCATGAGCACACTCGTGGACTCTATCCCCGCTGCTCCCCAGGACGGAGAAATTGTATCAGGAGTCGTATCAGCCCTCGGACGAGCCAAGGTCTACATCGACGTCGCACCATTTGGTACCGGAATCATCTACGGTCGTGAATACATGAACGCTAGAGATATCCTGCGCAAAGTACACCCTGGAGATGCGATTGATGCCAAAGTAGTGACCACTAACAACGAAGACGGGTACATTGAACTCTCACTCAAAGAAGCCCGACAAGCCCTTATCTGGTCAGATGCAGAAGCTGCTGTAAAGAATGCAACTATTTTGAGCCTCGAAGTAAAGGAAGCCAACAAAGGTGGACTAATCATCGACTGGCAAGGTATCCAAGGATTCCTACCTGCTTCACAGCTATCAGCTGAAAATTATCCTCGAGTATCAGATGGTGACAAAGACAAGATTCTCGTCGCCCTCAACGAACTCGTCGGAAAACATCTATCACTCGTCATGATTACGGCTGATCCAAAAGAACACAAACTTATCTTCTCTGAAAAAGGTCTCCAAGAGAAAGAAGAGAAAGAAGAGAAAGTAAACAAGTATGACGTTGGAAACGTTGTCTCTGGTGAAGTGACCGGAGCGGTAGACTTTGGAGTATTTGTAAAGCTTGAACCAGGACTCGAAGGTCTGGTACACATCTCAGAACTCGACTGGGGTCTGGTTGAGGACACCAAAGCACTCTACAAAGTTGGTGATGAAGTGAGCGTGAAAGTTATCGAAGTGAAGGATGACAAAATCTCCCTCTCCATCAAACAACTCAAAGAAAACCCTTGGGTGACCGCTTCGAAGAAGTACGAAAAAGGACAGCTGGTAGACGGTGTGGTTATCAAGTACAACAAGCACGGAGCGTTGGCCTCAATCGAGGAAGGAGTGGCCGGACTGGTACACGTCTCTGAATTTGAAACCGAGGAGAGCTTGAAAACAGCCCTATCTCTAGGAGGTGTCTACAAGTTCAAAATCTCTCTCTTTGAACCCAACGAACAAAAGATGACGCTTTCATTCAAAGAAGCAAACGAAGCGAAATAGTCTGAATTGAGTACACATAAAAAACTGGCCACACGGCCAGTTTTTTTGTAATCATCTCACTGCTTGGATTGATTTTGGTGACACGTATTCATCGCTATCTCCAGACCATCTTTCATTATCATTTCAATAGCCACCTGCACTTTCTCGTAAATAAAAGCTAATTCTTTTTGCTCGGTCTTGGTGAAAGACTTCATCACAAAGCGCTCGAGTGGGCCGCCACCGGCTGGTCGCTTAGTCTTTCCCGTCCAAAAGCTTTTGGGGGCAATACCAACCCGCACCCGAATAAAGTCTTTGGAGCCCAGTTTTTGAATGACAGAAGTCACCCCATTGTTTCCCCCTCCTCCTCTACCTTGCACCAGTTTTATTTCTCCAAACGGCAAATCGATATCATCGTGCACCACTACCAGCTGGTTGATGTCACTTGGCGGAACAAACTTTACTACTGCGCTGCCTGAATTATTCATAAAGGTATCGGGATACAAGACTTTCACTTCTGTGTCAGCAACCACACCCTGCGTCACTCGCCCACTGTCTGAGCGCGACTCTATCAACTGAGGTAGCCGCCACGCGTGTATACAATAATCCAAAGCCAACCACCCAACATTGTGTCGAGTGGTCTGATACTTTTCTCCGGGATTTCCTAGCGGGACAAGATAATACATATAGCGAAAGTATACCTTAAGGAAAGTCCGACGAAAAACAAAGTTTTTCGTCGGACTTTCCGTTTCAGATACGTACAAATACGCTCCCTACCCTCAGCATTTTTCTTACATTTGTTTTAGTTGGAAAAATTTCGTATACTACTGCTAATTGTCGTATGTCACTCTTCTCAAAAAAAGAATCCTCTCCTGACAGCGCAGCTGACACACAGAAAAAAGACGAGCATCCTTTGACTGAGATTGTTCGCTTCTCCCTCATCGCCATACTCATCGTTATCCCTATCCGGATGTTTGTTGCCCAACCGTTTATCGTCTCTGGAGCTTCCATGGATGACACTTTCCATAGTGGCGAATATCTCATTGTAGACCAAGTAAGCTATTACTTTGAGGCCCCAAAGCGAGGCGAAGTAGTTGTCTTCAAATACCCCCGCGACCCGTCCAAATTTTTCATCAAACGAGTAGTCGGAGCTCCGGGTGACACTATCGAAATCGATGGAAGCATTGTCACTATCACCAATGAACAGTACCCAGACGGCATCGTGCTCGATGAGCCGTATGTAAAGTCCATGCGTCCTGGCGCGAGCTTGAGTGAAACCCTTGGTGAACACGAATACTTTGTCATGGGTGACAACCGTGACCAGAGTTCTGACTCACGTACCTGGGGCGTACTTCAAGAAAGCTTCATCGTCGGCCGCGCCTTTTTACGACTCTTTCCGCCGGGAGAAGTGAGCTACCTCCCTGGTTCAGCCGTATCAGAAGAATCAGTCGTCGACACCAATTAATCACTCATAACATTTGCGTATGTCACACACACCAACCGAATTCCTCAAAATAGCAAACCACACCGCTGAACACTTTGGTTTTCAGACCATTGATCAGCTACGGAAGTCCCCCGAGTGTAAAAAGTGTAATATGAGCATGCCGCACACAGTGACGGGCGCAAGTAAAAAAATTGATTCTCACGGTGGACTCCTGAGCTCCGGGATTTCTACTTTCTGTGAAGAAAACCTGCACGCAATTGAAAAGCCAGTACTGCTCTATGCCTTCCAGCAAGTACCCTATACCAACGAAACCGCAGTCACGTTCCATATCTTTAATGTCCCCCGCAGTATTGCTGAAGCCATCCTTATTCAAGCCACCCGAGCGCTCGCTTCAGACTTGGGTCATCTAGACCATACGGTTAAAATTAATTCTCTAGGCGACACAGACTCTTTGGCACGATATACTCGCGAAATAACCAACTTTCTTAAAAAACGCATGGACAGTATGCCGGCTGATGTGCGCGAACTCATGAAAGAACATCCCCTGACCGCACTCGCTTCTTTAATTGAACAAAACCACGACCTGGCGCTGCGCGCACCAAATCCGCTTGAGTATCTCAGTGACCCAAGTCGCAAGCACTTCCGAGAAATAATAGAATATTTGGACATGAGCGCTACACCGTACGAGATTGACCCCAAAATGCTTGGACATCACGAATGTTACTCAGACGCTATATTTTCTTTAGAGATAGACAAAGAAAACAACCCCGAATCACCAATCACCATCCGTGGTGGACGATTTGATGAGTTTGTCTACCGAGCAACTCGTACTCGAACCCCAGCCGTCGGCGCCGTAGTAGTGTTAAAAAACAGCAAAGCCCCCGCTCGCGCTCCCCGACCAAAAACGCAAAAACCCTCAGTGTACGTGGTACAGCTTGGCTTTGGACCAAAAATCAAAAGTCTCCTGCTCATAGACTCATTACGTCGGGCCGGTATTCCCGTATTTCATGACTTAGCAAGCGATTCGTTGTCAGATCAACTGCGAGACGCAGAGGCGCGTAAAGTAAGATATACTTTGATTATTGGTCAAAAAGAGTTTGTGGAAGACACGGTCATTCTCCGCGACATGGACGTCCGCAACCAGGAATACATCACTCAAGAGGCCGTAATCAAAAAGCTCAAGCGGAAAGCGGTGCTTTCTGCCTAAAAGCTTGCGCTTCATTACGCAAAGTGGTATTCTCTTGCGCACATATGGCAACCAATGTTCAAGTCGAAAAAAATAATAATGAGAGTAGCGCAAACGTAATTAGACGTTTTACTAAACGAGTGCAAGGAGCAGGAATTGTTCCCAAGGTACGCGGCGGACGATATTTTAGTCGGACAAAGAGTAAGAGCGTGCAACGAAATGCAAAACTCCTCAAGCTTGATAAACGAGAAAAGTACGAAAAACTCGTAAAATTAGGCAAGATTCAAGAATTCCGAGGACGACGTCGGTAAGCTTGTTTCATCTAAAAAACAGCCGGTACACAGTACCGGCTGTTTTTGTACGCGATGCACTGTATAATGACCTGTACCATATGGAAACATTCAGCATCACAAGCACCGTAAAAGAATACCCAACTCACACCTACCAAGCCATGAAAGAAGCCATTCTCGGTAAACGGTACAATCTATCTTTGGTATTCATCGGCACCAAAAAATCCGCCCAACTCAATGAGCAATACCGCCAAAAAACCTATAGTCCAAACGTACTTTCCTTCCCTTTAGACGAACGTACGGGTGAAATCTTTATCTGCCCGTTAGTTGCAAAATCACAGGCTGCAAAACACAGCTTGTCTGTAGATGGATATGTAGCCTTTTTATTCATCCATGGACTCCTTCATTTGAAAGGACACGATCATGGCGATACAATGGATACTCAAGAGCAAAAATACCTAACACGCTTTAATATTTCATAATCAATGGCTGAGCATATTATTACCGGAATCGATGTTGGAACCTACCACGTGAAAGTGGCGATTGCTCGCATGCCCAAAAAAGGTGCGCCGAGTACGCGTCCAGAAATAATCGGCACCGGCTTGGCTGAAAGTCGCGGTCTCAAGAGTGGCTACATTATGCAGGAAAACGAAGTGGCTCGGAGCATCAAAAGTGCCATCTCACAAGCTGAGAAAAATGCCGGGGTGCAAGTGAAACGTGCACATGTCGGAATCGGCAGTATCGGCTTAGAAGAAATCTATTCTCATGGCGAAATCATACCCGCTCGAGCCGACTCAGAAATCACTGCTTCAGATTTAGACAAAGTGATGAAAGACAGCGAAGAACGTATCATGGATCATATTCCGAATCGCAGAATTCTCCACAGCATTCCTTTGCGCTATACCATCGACGGCACGCCAGTCATGGGACGTCCCCAAGGACTCAAAGGAACTAAGCTGGAAATTGATAGCTTATTTATTACGACTTTTGAACAGCACGTCAACGACCTTATCGACACCATTGAAGGTCTTGGGGTCTATGTCGAAGATATCATCGCTTCTCCGCTGGCAGCCAGCTTTGTCATGCTCTCAAAGGTACAAAAACGCGCTGGGTGTGTACTGACAAACATTGGAGCAGAAACCACCTCTACAGTCGTCTTTGAAGACTCTACTCCAATTTCTCTACGTATCTTCCCGATGGGCTCGGGCGACATCACCAATGACATCGCTCTGGGACTCCGCGTTCCCTTAGAAGATGCTGAGAAAATCAAGCGCGGTGGAATGACCAGTGCCACCTACTCAAAAAAGAAATTGGACGAAATCGTTCAAGAACGACTCAAAACAATTTTTGCTCTCATTGACAGCCAGCTAAAAAAAATAAAACGTGATGGTTTACTTCCCGCCGGTGTTATTTTGACTGGCGGTGGTGCGACCGTAAACGGCACTACTGAGGTTGCTAAAACAGCGCTTGAACTCCCAGCCCGCATAGCCACGTTAGATATCGGGAAAGGCACCAAAATCAAAGATGCGTCCTGGGCAGTGGCCTATGGACTCTGCATGTGGGGAGCCAGTGATGTCGAAGAAACCTCTCCCATGGGCTTGGTCAAACACACCAAGAGAAATGTCCTATCTTGGCTGAGTCAGTTCCTCCCCTAAAGAAAAAAGAAAAGCATTGCTATCGTTATACAAGGCAACGCTTTACGAATACGAGCAATCACATGCTTCTTGATTATGTCAATATGGTGACAGAACTTTTTCGTACGTGTATGATAGCTATATTAGTAGAAATCGTACTCAGGGGTGGGTTCGACAAATACGTTTTATAAAAAATCACCATGGAACAAATTAAATCAGATGTGGAATCCTTCGCCCGAATCCGTGTAGTCGGAATTGGTGGTTCAGGTAATAATGCCGTCAACCACATGGTTGAATCAAAGGTTAAGGGAGTAGAATTTATTGCCATCAATAGTGATGCGCAAGATCTTCACAACTCAATGGCAAAAAAGAAGATTCACATCGGCAAAAATCTGACTCGCGGTCTTGGAGCAGGAGGAAATCCTGAAATGGGTAAGCGAGCAGCCGAAGAAACTCGAGAAGAAATCAACAACTCTATCAAAGGTTCAGACATGATTTTCATCACCGGAGGTATGGGTGGTGGAACTGGTACCGGAGCTGCACCAGTAGTGGCAAAGATTGCTCGAGACAGCGGAGCGCTTACCGTCGGAGTAGTGACTAAGCCATTTCTCTTTGAGGGACAGCAGCGAATGCGTTTAGCACTGGACGGAATCGAAGAGCTCAAACAAGAAGTAGATGCGTTGATTATCATTCCCAACGATCGATTGCTGGCCATCGTTGACAAAGAGACCACCGTCAAGAATGCCTTTGCTCAATGTGACGATATTCTGAAACAAGCAGTGGAAGGTATCTCTGACTTGATCACAATGCCCGGAATCATTAACGTTGACTTCGCTGACATTCGTAGTGTTATGGAAAACGCCGGTTCAGCTCTTATGGGAGTCGGAATCTCTTCTGGTGAAAAGCGCGCCGAAGAAGCAGCTCGAGCGGCTATCAATTCCCCACTGTTGGAAGTTTCCATCACTGGAGCCAAGGGAGTTCTCTTTGCCATCGCCGGTGGTGAAGACCTCGGGATGCTCGAGATTCAAGAATCAGCCCGAGTGATTACCGAATCCATAGATCCTCAAGCTCGAGTTATCTTTGGAGCCATCCGCGATGAAAAGTTGAAAAAGAACGAATTGAAAGTGACGGTCATCGCCACTGGTTTCCCAGAGGAAAGCGAATCAAACAGCAACTATACGATTTCTCGACAAGCACCTGTTGCATCTGAAGTGTCAAAATCAATTGAAAAGCTAGATGAAGAGGAGGAAGCTCCGACCCGAGGTAAAATCTTTAACTCACTCTCCTCCATCAAAAAGTCCGACGCAAAACCAGCAGACACCACAGCCAACTCATCAAAGTCAGAATTACCAAAACGTGACCCCAAGCCAGTAGACCCCGCTGACGACAACGATGACGATGACGACTGGGGAGCCGTACCAGCCTTCCTCCGACGCTCAAAACTCAAATGAAGCAAAGAGCGGAAGCGACTAT
>Ga0306901_1000186_pt1 | contig 30974 bp, 24 predicted proteins | sample AntRauMFilla3767_FD_190431 | JGI IMG/M metagenome (GOLD analysis project Ga0306901, IMG submission 190431) | Saline lake microbial communities from Rauer Islands, Antarctica - Metagenome Filla 3 #767 (v2) (version 2) | ecosystem: Environmental > Aquatic > Non-marine Saline and Alkaline > Saline ... | reverse complement strand
CAGTTAAAATCTCAGGGCGGTATGTTTAAATACCCGCTGATCACAGAAATATCGAGCAGAGCCATCAATTTTCTGGAAGTTATCAAGGCACTCGATGATGATGCCTATGACATTATATCGGCCCACAAAATGGCATTAAAAGCCGTCATTAACAAAGATATCAAAGGAAACGATAGCACCGAAGGCGCGGCGCTAACTCAAGCCCTGCAAGATGCCTGCATTCGTTATTTCAAGGCTCACTCATAACCCGCGTTAGGCCTGTTAATTTAACTGGTGCGGATTAGGGGTCCATGTCGGAGATTTCCTTTTCCACGGCGGATCAATTAATGGAAAGCCATATGCATGTCCCTGAATCAGGTTGATGCCATCACGGCGCAGCATTTCAGCCTCTGCCTTGGTTTCTGCCCCCTCGCCGATCGTAGTGATATTGCAGCTTTCCGCTAGATCGCGAAGCGAGCGGACGAAAGTCTGGTCTTTTTTACAACTGCCCAGATTTTTAACAAAAGACTTGTCAATCTTCACAAAATCAACACCCAGGGTTTTAATCTGGCTGAAAGATGTAAATCCGGCACCAAAATCATCCAAAGCAATACGAACGCCCATTGATTGCAGCGTTTCGACAAAGTTGCGGGCTTGCTTCATATCATTCATAGCAACGGTTTCCGTTACTTCTATAATCAGTCTGTCAGCAACTTTCGGCTCATTTTTGACCAATGATACCAAAGTCCGCAGCCAGTCTTTATCCGACATGGTATACGCTGAAATATTGACAGAAAAGCTAAGATCCTTGTTTTCTTTCAGTTCATTAACAGCCATTTTCAAGGTATAAACATCAAGAACCCGTGACAGCCCCAACCGTTCAACAGCGGGAATAAATTCACCGGCAGCGACAAGCTCGTTACCCGTACCATCTTTTTTCGGTCTGATCATACGCACCAGACATTCATATAAAGCCGGTTTGCCCGTGCCTGCATCAACAATCGGCTGATACGCCAGCACCAGACGGTCTCCGTTCAAGGCGACAAACAGATCATCCCCTGTCCGCAGCCATTTACGGCATTGTTCCTGCTCATCTTCGGATACCAGATACGGCTCGTAACAGCCACGCCCCTGCGATTTGGCAATCTGCATCGCCGTTTCAGCGCGGTTAACAATATCCTGACCGGATACATTATTTTCAGGTGTGCGGGCACTGCCAATCGAAACATTAGCGCGCACGGGGCCATTGGGGGTCATCAATTGTGTTGCCCCTAATGAAGAGAAGACATTACGCGCAAAAACAGTGGTTTCATGTGGTGTGATTTCCGGCACATAGACCGCAAAACGATCTCCACCAACCCGTGCCAAGGTGGCATCTTCAAAAGCGGAAGATATTTTTTCTAACCGTGCGCCAACAGCGATAATAATATTATCGGCATCCTCGGCACCAAAAGCCTCATTATAGATATTGAACTGATCAATACCGATCAATAATACAGCCCCGCTATTATCGGGTTTGTTTTGCATGTCATTTTCAACGACTTCACGAAAAGCACTCCGGTTTAAATAGCCTGTTAGTTTGTCTTCTTTTAAACGTCTTAATATATCTTTGCGGCTTTGATGGCCTTCCGCCATTTTCCGCAATACACCATAGACGAAAATTGTGCCGGTTTTCTCGTCCTTCTGGGCTTGCGCCGTATCATGAACTAACAGCTCTTTACCGTTAGGAAGATGCATGAAATATTCACAATCCAGATTATTCTTCGAAGACCCCACACAAGATTCAAGCTTTGTCTGCCGCTCTGCCATATCCTGCGGGCCCAACAGTTCATAGATATCCTGATTATTTACTGGCGCTTTAAGCTTATGACCTGATTTTTGCTCTATAAAAGCATCAAAGTTACCCAACCATTCAATGCTGTCAGTTTTTGTATTCCAGACATATGGTATATCGCCCGCGCAAGACAGCGCTTTTAAAAGCTTTTCGTACTGTTCTTGTGGCTCCCCCATTAGATATCCCCTACTCATTTTTTTTATTAATTATGAGTATACCTGCCAAAAGTTACTAAATTCATAAAGCATTTTCATAAAATTTTATATATTGTCAAAAAATATTGAAACACGGCCTAAGAAACCGCGTGAGTGAAAGATATAACGGGGCATTTATAAGGGGCTGGACAGCCCGCCAAGGATCATTGATTTATAAGCCAAGATCGCTCCGGCATCAGCCAAATTCCCTTCAAAAGAAAGAATCGCCGTTTCAAAGCCATCAGATAAAAAACTGATATTTGCCATGCCTGACTGATCTTGTATTGTGCAAACGGCCTGATACTCATCAACCCGAACCCCTTGGGCCAGATACTGTTTTCTTTTTTCAATAACAAAACTACCGCCGCAGGCAGCGTGCAGATCATCCAGAATACGCGAGGCGGTCTCGTCCCCTGTTTTGGCAGCGGTCAACGGTACTATGCTCAAATGAGCCTGCACCTGTCCTGCTGTCCAGTTAATGGATTCCGTAGCCTGCTGTTGCTGAATGTCCATTTCAGCACCACTGGCCAGCTTTATACGCGACTGAACATCCTGCGATATTAAATTTCGTAATAAAGACCTTTTTATAGCATCGCTGTTTTCAATCTTGCAGATTTGCGGCTCTGGCGCAGGCTTATTTACGGAAGGAGCCTCGGCTATAGGTTCCGCTTCGACAGGACGAACGGCGGCGGCCTCAACCTTTGGCATATCAGCTTTTACCGGCGCTACGTTTTGATGTTCAGCTTTCGGGCGATGTACAATAATATAAGTATTATCGGGATTATTAAATGCGTCTGTCTTAGGGATATTATTACGAGAGGTGTTGAATTGCGGGGCCAATAAAGGCCCGGGGCCGGATACACCGCTTTGCCATGGCAAGGCATTACCATTATTCAAATTGCGCAGACAGGCATTTAAACTACGAAAACCATCTGCCGATCCTTTAAGCCCGTAAACCGTTTCATGACCATGATAACTGAAAGCAAGCTCGCTACCCGCCATCAGGCTATCAACCAGATCATAATCATGGGATATCGAGAAAATCAGGGTATTCCCCTGCACCGGTTTAGCCTGATAGTGACGGTAATCTGTCTGATCGATATTCATATCCATCTGAATTACGCTGGTCTGTGGCATCTTATGGTTTCTGACCTGATAGGCTCCCGACATTGACCCTGACAAATCACGGGCAATGACCAGATTAGCCCCATTGGCAAAATCCGCGCGCAAAGTACAATACTGCACCGGAATACCATCTGATGATTGATTGGGTTTTAAAACGCGCGTTTGCCATGCGGATACAGGCTCTATAACCTCGGCAAAAGCCGCTGTATGGTATATAGACGCTATCAGGGCAAAACCAAGCACCGTGCATAATCGCTTTAAACAGCATATACGTCCAAAGCTGTCTGAATACATAACCATTCTCTACAGAGTTTTATATCTGTATCTCCTCTGAAACTGTATCAGAAGGGGTATCAAAGATAACATCCAACGTCAAATCTTCCCTGTCAGGCAGGTTTTGAAACCGTGTGCTGTTATGCAACAGTTTTTGTGAAAGCGATGCATTTATGCTTTTAATCTCGGCTGCGGTATCAAGCGCACCCTTATGCGAGACCACAGAGAAACCTTGCGATGCATCCTTAAAGAAAACCAGCCCTCCAAAGACATTATTGCCATCACAGGAAATTTCTGCGGTGACGACATCATTGGAAACCATATGCAACTGTTTCACAGGTTTGCCTTCACAGTTTTGATTTGTATAGGCATTCAGGAAATTGCTGATATAGGTCATAAAGCGATCAGAAGACATATTTTCGTATAATGCGAATTGTCCGTTTAAAGCATCCGTTGTCCAATTGCGCTGATAACCTACGCCATCATGCCGCATATCATCTTTATATTCACCGACCTGAATATCAGCTTTCGCCAATATCTGCTGCAAGCCGGCATTTATCATCTGGCTGCGGGTCAAAGCAACATCCTGCATCAGCACATGTTTGCCGGACCGGGTCACTTGTTGTGTTTTATCCTTAATATCCTTGTCAACCGAACCTGCCGCAGGTTCAATCGATTGCACAAAAAAGCTATCAGGCGTATTACGTGACTGTATATTCTGATTTTTATATATAGAAAGCGCGGAAGGCTGATGAACCGATTCAACGCGGCCTTCCAGATACAATCTATCTGAAGTCGCTGCGCGGCCTGCATTGGGCTGATATTTATGCATTAATTCTTCGACCAGATCAGTTGCCCGCTGATAATTATCATTCTTTTGGCCTTCTGAATTGGGCGCTGCTGCAGTTTCTTGCGGAACTTCGACTTTATCCGTCGTCTCAGGACGCGGCGCAGGGCGAGACTCTACATAAGTTGGCTGTATGTTTTCTTGTGTTTCCGGAATAGTAGCGACCGGTTTAATACTCTGTTCCGGCTGTTTTTCCGCCAGTTGAGGTGTCGGTCTTTCATTCCAAGTAATATCCGGTGTTTTATTTCCATAAGGATTACCGTTAATCTGCGCCTGATACTCCTGTTGCAGTTTCTTTTGCTCTGTTAAGGCCGCTTGCAGGCTTTCAAGTTCGGTACGCTTACGCTCCACCTGATTATTCAAGCCCTTAAGCTGGCGTTCTTGCTCGGCTAGAAGCTGTGCATCACTGTCTATGGCAGGGTTATTATCCTGCTGTACCAGTTTCTGGCTTTCTTTTTGTTTTTCCTGTTCCAATACATCATGCAAGCGGGAAATCTCATTTTCGCGATCATTCAGCTGTTTACGCAAAGTTTCCAATCGCGCTTCACGGTTTTGTAAATCCTGCGCTTCCAGTTCGGCTTCCTGTTGCAAGGCTACGTCACGTGTTTGTTGCATATCGGCTTGTTGCTGAAGGCGGCTGATTTCGCCCTCTTTCGTATCAAGCTGATTGCTCAGCGCTGACAGACGATCCTCCTGTGCTTTCAATTTATCAGCCAGATCACTGGACGCGGCTGTTTCACTTGGGATATCAAGGCTATCAGCCTGCTTGTCTATTTGCGCCTCTTGCTTTGAACGCTCCGTTAAGGATCCTATTGTTTCCTTAGCCTCGGTATAGGCCTGCTTTAATTGCCGGTTTTCAGCTTTTAAGCCTTTCAGCTGCTGCGCCAGCTTTTCGGACGGGTTTTGTTTCCCTGCTTCAGCCATCCGCTTTTCAACGTCTAGGCGGCGGCGTTCCAGCCATTCAGCTTCTTCGGCCTGCGCACGCGCCTGACGCTCCAGATCCCTCTGACGCATCAATAATTCATCTTGCAGCACCATAACCGGGCGGGTCTTATCAACCTTTTCCACTTGATCAAGCGCTTTGATACGGTTTTCGCGCGCGGCATCATTATCAATCACGGCCTGTTTCTGTTCGGCTTGAACATCTGACAGCTTATCGGCAAGTTGATTGGCACGCTCACGTTCTGCTTCCCGTTCCGCCATCAGCGTTGTGATCTTTTCCTGCAGAGCTTCAATCCGGGCCATATCTTCCTGTCCCTGACTGGCATCCTGTCCTCCGGCGCTGGCCTCGACCAGACCATCAAGCTCGGTTACAAGCCGGGATATCTCGTCATCTTCCGCCGCCAGCATTTCAGCCCGTTCGCGGTCAATCTTCTGTAATACTTTATCAAAGTCTGTTTCTGCCTGTGCCGGCATGACGGATGGCTGATTAGCCGTAATAGAGACAGTATCCGGCACATCTTCTTTTAATGGCGCAGGTTTATTCCAGACGATTTCTTCTTTAACTTCTTTATCATTGCTCCAGGTGATATCGCCCCATTCTGGCGCCTTGCGCTTTGGCATTTGATCTGGTGTTGGCGCAGGCTCGGGCGCCTGATTTGGCGCTGGTTTTTCTACGGCTTCTGCAGTCACCAGGACTTCTTTTTCTGGCACAGGATCGGCTTTGGATAGAGCCTGCTGTTCCAGCACTTCCTCTTCCTGCGCTTCCACAGGCGGTTCAGCCTGAACCTGTTGAATGTTTTTTGCAGGACGCGGCAGATTATCAACGCAGCTTTCCAGCTTATCAGCTGATTTTTCGAAAGTTACCAGCGATACCTTCATATCAACATCCGGCAGGCCGATCATCAAATGGCCTTCTTGCGCCATAGCACGCAGGAATACAGGATCCTGCCCCAACTGAATAACCAGAGATTTGTCATTAACGCCAAGACCTTTGGCTTTTACCGTATAACCATCACCATGTTTTAAGCTGACCGGATATGTCTGACCCGCACGAAAATGTGGGCGAGCAAAATCAATAGCCAATGACAAATGGCCATCCTGACTGTGTGCTAGCGCAAGGACAATGCCTTTTTCAAACTGGTTTACAGACGCGCAATATCCCGGTGCCTCAGCGGTGGGCCCTTTAACCTGACCAATGCGCCAATCTGACAATGGACGGATATTTCCAAGGTTCCCCTTCAGTGCTGCACTAGCTGTTGCCGGAATCGTAAGTGCAGTAGACGCAAGCATTACGCCCAAGATAGCCATACATGATTTCGTAGACATGATGTCCCCTATGGTAGCTTAAAATGACAAAAAGAATATTTCATCAACTCCATTATGCAATAGATTCAAACCCGTTACCAGCTTTTTTTATACCAGAAACTTTCAAGAGTCGGTCTAAGGTCTTGATCCCATCTACCGCTTGTTTTTTTTGCCATATATTGGTATACTCTACTCCATGTTTAAAAAACGCATTCATATTCGCCGGCTGGCTCCGGCATCCTGTTGTTGTTGCTGCTGTTAAGGCTGCGCTTTTAGCGTGGCTTCGTGCGTTTCACTTAACTATAAACAGACAGACAACAGGATAAAAACATGACACCGCTTAATGCCTTATCCCCCCATCAAGCCTTTAAAATCAAAGACAATGAGGATATTTGGGTTTTCGCCTACGGTTCGCTTATGTGGAACCCGGAATTCATTTTTGAAGACATGAAGCCTGCACATATATGTGGCTATCACCGACGTTTCTGCCTGAAATGCCTTCATTTTCGGGGTACGCCAACACAGCCGGGCCTGGTATTGGGTCTGGACCGCGGTGGATCATGCCGCGGGGTTGCCTTTAAAATTGCGCCCGAACACCTGACAGCGGCCTTAAACAGCCTATGGGAGCGTGAAATGGGTAATTCAGATGCCTACCTGCCCCGCCGTATCCCCGTCGTCATCGATAATGATATTGACCATAAAGTCATGGCCTGCGTTTTTATCTGCAACCCGCAATCCGGCCATTACCTGACATCACGCTGCCAAAAAACGGCCGCAGGAATCATTCGTGATGGCCAGGGTATCCGCGGCAGTAACTTTGAATATCTTGAACGCACCGTTAAACAACTGCGTGATTTAGATATCCACGATGCGCAGGTAGAAGATATTTATAAACACGCCCTACAATACTCCACAGCCCCTATTGAATTAAGCTAAAGCATAAAAAAAGCGGAGAATATTACATTCTCCGCTTTAATTTTATTACTCGTTTTCTTCAATTAGTTGGCGGGTTCGCCTTCCAATGTGAATTTCTGAATTTCAGCATCCTTACGCAGGTTTTCTACCAACTGGTTCATGGCACGCTGATTAAGCTGGCCACGCAGGGCTTTTTTGACTTCATCAAATGGTGGAATTTCCTGAGTACGTTTATCTTCGACATAGATTACATGCCAGCCGAACTGCGTCTTTACAGGTTCTTTAATAAAGCTGCCCGGCTCTGCCTTGAATGCAGCTTCAGCAAACTCAGGAACCATGGCATCTTTGGTAAAGTAGCCAAGATCGCCGCCTTGCGGGCCTGTCGGACCGGTTGAATGTGCTTTGGCCAGCGCAACAAAATCGGCGCCGTCTTCAAGCTCAGAGATCAACTTTTGTGCTTCTTCTTCGCTTTCAAGTAAGATATGACGTGCACGGACTTCCTCTGTGCTTTTGCCTTCTTCTTTCAAGCGTTTGTATGCTTCTTTAACGGTCGCTTCATTCACTTCATCTTTAATATAACGTTCGATATATATATCACGGAGGATTTGCTCCCGTGCTATATCAAGGCGCTCTTGAACTTCAGGATCCGTTTTGATGTTTGTTTCCTCGATCTTGGTCTCAAGAAGCATATCATTGATCAATTGATCAACAACCATTGGATAGATTTTTTCCAATGGTGCATTTTGCTGCATCGGTAGCGTTTCGACGACATCATTAACATCTTTACGGGTGATTTCCTTGCCATTAACGATAGCAACTGTTGCCGCTTCGTTATTTTCAGCATGTACGCTGGCTGAATTCCCGAATATAAAATAGGCACCGGCCCCAAGGACGATTACCAAGGCTGAAACGGCACCTGCCATTTTTAATTTATTAGACATTCTCTAATTCTCCTTAAGAAAGCTTGAATTCAAGGTTTAAAGTACGCCGTTTTGTGTAGGATGCAAGAAAAAATCAGCGTGTTTTCTTTGAAAATTTTACAATGTACGGCGGCGTAAGGCTACGTTGCGGCGCGGAACACGATCCAGAGTCCGGGCCGTCAGCGCATGCTTAATACGGCCAGCATCAATCTGGCAGCGGTAAATTGGCGGCATATCATTGATAAGAGATAGAAAAAGCCCCTCCTGACCTTTCGCCAATGGGCATCTTTCCAGCAGATTAAGTGTATTTCTGGCACCCAGAATATCTATAACGCTATTACCATTTAGATCACGCCGCGTAAGGTGCTCATAGGTCAAGGGCTCTCCGGTTTTCTCGCTGATTGCGATTGCTTCTTCAAAGCGATCCGCAGATGCCAAACGGTGGAGCGTTGTTGTTTTCTTGAAAATACAGGGCAAAGGCTCATAGCCTGTTTCTGGTGGGGTTACGGAGGTGGTTAAATCTTTTATCGTAACAGTGTCTTTAAAGCGGACAGGGTATTTAATATACTTTTTACGTTCTTGCCAGGCTTCCAGCAATTCATCAATTTGCCTGCCTGTTTCTTCACTCATATCCTGGCTTTGCAGCATGAATCTACTGATTGTATGTTGTTGTGCACCTTGAACTTCCATGCCATGACCCAACAAAAGCTTAATCATAGGCAGAATATTTTTATGCCCTGCGTTTTCAAAAGCACTATTCATCATAATTATACTGTTTTTCAACGGCGCCTTTTCTTTGAGCAGGCGTTCAACAATATCCAGCTTCATCGCACTTATAGCGGCACAAAGAGGCTTATTCTGACCGAATTCATCACACACCAACTGGGCACCGTTTTCAAAGGCTTCATCCAGAACATCCATCCGACCCGCTTTCGCACCATATTCCAGAAGCAGGTCTGTATTATATTTTTGATAGATGCTTTGCGGTGCATACACCTTAAGGTGATTTAAAAAGACATTCCGCAGGGAATCATTTTTGTTTTCGATCAATTGACTAAAAATAGACTGGCATGTGGCGCTATTAAAATTACGCATTTTGGGCAAAACAGCCTCAAAACAGCTGCGATTATTCAGCGCCCCTGCAATAAGAAGCAGGTTAGGCAGTAAGAGTTTTACCTCATCTTCAGGCAAATGTTTTTCCATCTGGCGCATATGACGTGCCAGAAGTCCCAGTTTATCAAGCTCAATAGCCTCTTTCGACAATGACATGAGCTTTTTAGACCATCTTTCCTGATTATGGTTCAAAAAGTTTACCATAACCTACATTTAGGAGAAAATTAAGCCCGCGTCAAGCAAATATCACCCCCCCTGTGCCATTGGCACATTGACCCTTGTAGAAAAAGGTTTTATATCTTTTGTTGAAAGATAACCAGTGAGCCGATCTGCTGTTGCCATATGAAGGTTAAGCGGATCGCCACGGAAACAGAAAAAAGATAGATAATGTTTACATCAATTGCCTACAAAATCTTTGGTTCCAGTAATGAACGACAATTAAAACGTCTCGAACCGATGATCCGTGAAATCAATAGCTTTGAAGAACAAATCAAAAAGCTGAGTGATGACGAATTAAAGCAGCAAACCGCGAAATTCAAAACACGGTTTGATACCGGTAAAGATACGCTTGATAGCCTGTTACCCGAAGCCTTCGCAACGGTTCGGGAAGCATCGCATCGTGCTTTGGGGCTTAGACCTTTTGATGTTCAGCTTATGGGCGGTATCGTCCTCCATGAAGGTAAAATCTCCGAAATGCGTACTGGTGAAGGTAAAACGCTGGTTGCGACCCTACCCGCCTATCTAAATGCCATCAGCGGCAAAGGTGTTCATGTTGTAACGGTAAATGATTACCTTGCAGAGCGTGATAGTGACTGGATGCGCCCTGTTTTTGAGGCGCTGGATATGAAAGTCGGCGCAATTATTGCCAACATGCTTGATGAAGACCGCCGTCAGGCCTATGCCTGTGATGTGACCTATGGCACAAATAACGAATTCGGTTTTGATTATCTGCGCGACAATATGAAATACCATAAAAGCCAAATGGCCATGCGCGGCTTTAACTATGCAATTGTCGATGAAGTCGACTCCATTTTAATTGATGAAGCCCGGACACCACTGATTATTTCCGGCCAAATCGAAGACACCGCACAGATGTACAGCGAAGTCGACAAGATTATCCCCTATCTTGAAGAAGATGATTTCGAGCTGGAAGAAAAATTCAAAAATATCAGCCTTACCGATAAAGGTAACCAGCATGCGGAGAACCTGCTGCGGGAACATGGCCTTTTAACCGAGGGCGAGCTTTATGACGCGCAGAACATTAACCTGATCCACCATGTCAATCAGGCGCTGCGGGCTCATAAAATGTTTACAGCAGATAAGGATTACCTGATCAAAGATGACCAGATTGTTCTGATCGATGAATTTACGGGTCGTATGATGGAAGGTCGTCGTCTGTCTGACGGGTTACATCAGGCGATCGAAGCTAAGGAAGGCGTCAGAGTACAGAATGAAAACCAGGTTTTGGCCTCAATCACCTTCCAGAATTATTTCCGCCTCTATCCAAAGCTGTCCGGTATGACCGGTACCGCCATGACCGAGGCTGCGGAATTCGAAGATATTTATAAGCTGCAATCCGTTCAAATCCCGACAAATGTTGCGGTTGCCAGAACGGACCACGATGATGAAATTTACCGGACTTTCGATGAAAAAATCCGGGCAGTCACCGATCTGATCAAACAATGTCAGGAACGCCACCAGCCGGTTCTGGTCGGTACGACTTCCATTGATAAATCAGAAATGATCTCCAGAATTTTGAAAAAAGAAAAAATCCATCACAATGTCCTTAATGCCCGTTATCACGAGCAAGAAGCCCAGATCATTGCCCAGGCCGGTAAACCGGCCGCGGTCACCATTGCCACAAACATGGCAGGGCGCGGTACAGATATCAAACTTGGCGGCAATCTTGAGCGCCGTATCTATGATGAGATTCCAGAAGGTCTTGAAGAGCAGGAACGCAACAAAAGAATTGATCGCATCAAGGAAGAAATAAAAAAAGACGAACAAACCGTTATTGAAGCCGGCGGGCTTTATGTACTGGCAACCGAACGTCATGAATCCAGACGGATTGATAACCAGCTTCGTGGTCGTGCCGGCCGTCAGGGTGATCCGGGTGAAACCAAATTCTTTATTTCGTTGCAAGATGACCTGATGCGGATTTTCGGTTCTGACCGTATGGATAGCTTCCTTCAACGTATGGGACTTGAAGAAGGACAGGCCATCGTTCATCCAATGATCAGCAAGGCCATTGAACGCGCCCAGAAAAAAGTCGAGGCCATGCATTTCGAAGCCCGGAAAAATGTCCTCAAATATGACGATGTTGCCAACGATCAGCGTAAAGTCATCTATGAACAACGCCATGAAATCATGGAAAGTGATGATGTTTCTGAACTGACACAAGATATGCGCCATGATGTCATTACTGATCTTGTTATGCGTTGCATTCCGCCACAAAGTTATGTCGATCAATGGGATCTTGATAGTCTTAAATCTGAAACCCACCGTATGCTTAACATTGATGTGCCCGTTGATGACTGGGCGCATGAAGAAGGTATTGCCGATGTTGAAATCACCGAGAGACTGACCAAAGCTTCTGACAATCATATGGCCAGCAAAGCTGCTAATGCCACCCCCGAAATTATGCGTCAGTTGGAAAAATCCTTACTCTTGCAATTGCTTGACCAAAGCTGGAAAGAACACTTATCTAACCTTGAACATCTTCGTCAAGGGGTCGGTCTTCGTGCTTTAGGACAAAAAGATCCACTGAATGAATATAAAACCGAAGCCTTTTCAATGTTTGAAGCAATGCTTGATCAATTACGTGAAAACGTGACGCAGGCGCTCAGCATTGTTCAGGTTAATATGGAAGCGCCCGTTCCAACAGCAAAAGAGCCGGATACATCCAAGCTTCGTGCCTATCAGCCTAAAGCTGATGACGGTTACGGTGCTAATCAAAGCGATCTTGAGTCTGCGGAGAACTCCAATGTTTCAACGCTGCCATATGTTACGCCCTCTTTTGATGACAAGGATCCTGCAACTTGGGGCAAGACACCACGCAATGCCCCCTGCCCGTGCGGCAGTGGCAAAAAATTCAAGCATTGCCACGGTGCAAACATCTAAAGGACAGAGCATGACGAAGAACACGCATCTTAGCCTGCACCAGACCATTAAAACACTGGCCGTTAATGCCGGCTTTAAAAACAATCGGTCCAATGATCCGCAAAATAACATTTCGCAGATTTCCCGAACGATTTCTCAAATCATGGAATTGCCTGACGAACAGATTAACAGCATCAGAATTGCCGCCATACTTTTAGATGTCGGCATGCTGAACATTCCACCGGATATCCTTTATAAACCATCTTCGTTAACGGATCACGAATATAACATTATTAAACAACACCCTGTGCAGGGATATCAGCTTTTGAAAGATATCCAGTTCCCTTGGCCCGTGGCCCGCATTGTTCTGCAACATCAGGAACGCTGCGATGGGACAGGATACCCTGCCGGTTTTACCAGTAGTGACATTATGCTTGAAGCGCGCATTATCGCCGTTGCCGATGTTATTCATTCGATTACATCTGACCGTCCGTGGCGCAAGGCGCTGGACATCGAAGATGCTTTGGAAGAAATTATCAATAGCCGTGGTCAGAAATATGATCCCGATGTTGTCGATGCCGCGGTTAAACTATATCGTGACGAGCCTGAACGGCTAACAGACGAATATTATGGCCGCGATTAATAATTCTTTTTTGCCACATTAATAAAATGCTAACGATTAAGTCGTAGAGTTAAATTGAATGATAATTTAAACATTCGTTTCCTCAATACGACCGGGCATACGGTTGGGTGTATAGATAAAGATACAAAAGGCGTTTCCCCGTGAAACGCCTTTTTCTTTTTAATGAATTGATGGGTTTAGCGGCAACGCTGCAAGGCTGTTTTCCATCCCTGATATAGATTCTGTCGGTATTCTTCATCCATCTTCGGTTCAAAACGGGCTTCTTCTGACCACGCGTTAGTAATATCATCTATAGAATCAAACAAACCGACGCCAAGACCTGCCAGATACCCTGCCCCTAAAGCTGTGGTTTCAATGATATGCGGGCGTTTAACCCTAACGCCGGTAATATCGGCCAGAAATTGACAAACCCAGTTATTGGCAACCATACCACCGTCGACCCTTAGCTCTGCTATGGGTTGGCCGGCATCTTTGGCCATGGCCTCCAACAGATCTTCCGTTTGATAGGCTTGCGCCTCTAACGCAGCGCGGACAAGATGGGATCGGGTTGTATTACGGGTGATTCCGGTTATTATGCCCCGCGCTTCCGGATCCCAATGCGGCGCCCCCAGCCCTGTAAAAGCGGGAACAAGGTAAACATCGTCATTATGCTCCAGGTCCTGTGCCATATTTTCTGATTCCGCCGCATGATCAATAATACCGATCCCGTCACGAAGCCATTGCACAGCAGCGCCGGCGATAAAAATAGACCCTTCAAAAGCATAAGTAATCCGGCCATTCAGCCGATAACCGATTGTCGTTAGCATGCGGTGTTCCGAAGATTTAAATGTCGTACCTATATTCATCAAGGCAAAACAGCCTGTTCCGTAAGTGCTTTTGACCATACCAGGTGAAAAACAAGCCTGTCCGATAAAGGCCGCCTGCTGATCACCGGCAACACCTGTTATTTTCAGATCATGGCCGCCGAACAATGCATGCGTGGTCGTACCAAAATCAGCGACATTGTCTTTGACTTCCGGAAGCATGCTGGCGGGGATATCAAATAGCTCTAGCAGTTCGTCATCCCATTTATCTTCAACAATATTATAAAGCTGGGTACGCGAGGCATTCGTGGCATCCGTGGCATGGGATTTACCGCCGGTCAGGTGCCAGATTAAAAAGGCATCAATCGTCCCGCATAGCAGATTTCCAGCATTGGCTTTATCGCGGGCCTTATCAACATTATCAAGTATCCATTTAATTTTGGTCGCACTGAAATAGGGATCGATCAGAAGGCCGGTTTTCTCACGGATCATATCCTCATGCCCAGCCTCGGCCAATGACCTGCACATATCCGCCGTACGGCGATCCTGCCAGACAATCGCATTATACAGGGGCTTGCCGGTTTTCTTGTCCCAGACAATCACGGTTTCCCGCTGGTTAGTAATGCCAATCGCGGCGATATCAAACAGATCAATTTCAGCCTTTTTAACGACATCCTGACACAGCTGAACGGTATCAGACCATATCATCATCGCATCCTGTTCAACCCAGCCGTTTTCAGGATAAAACAGCTCAAGCTCTTTTTGCGCAACGTCTATAATTTCCATGTCTTTTGAAAATAAAATCGCGCGGGTACTGGTCGTACCCTGATCTATGGTCAGAATATACGGTTTCTGCGGTTTGTTCATTGCTGAATAGCCTTCTTTACCGGTGTGTCTTGATCAAGCGTTGAAAAACGTTTTTTATATTTACGCAGAATACGGGCGATATTCTTTTCTGTTTCTTGCGTAATATGCAACCCCCATTTCGACCGCCGCCAGAGAATATCTTCCATTGTTGTTGCCCATTCCTTTAGAACCAAATAAGCAATTTCAGCTTCGTAAATGCCGCCGCCTAAATGTTCGCCAAGGTCTGAAATTTGCCGTGCACCACGCAGAAAATAGCGGGCCCGCGTTCCATATGTCTGGCAATAACGCATGGCAATTTCTTTAGGTAACCATTCAAACTCGCTGCAGAAGGTCTTGAAAAACATATCAAAATCGTAAGTCTTAAAATTACCGCCCGGCAGAACAGCAAATTCCGTCCACGGGTCGGATTTCCGCCCCAGCTTATCCATGATCAAATTGGCGGCCTGTTCTGAAAGCTTGCGGAAGGTCGTCAGTTTCCCCCCGTAAACAGATAAAATCGGCAGACCGGCATGTTCTTTCATTTCTAAAACATAATCACGGGTCGCTTGTGAGGCCGAATTCTTTTTACCATCATCTGCCAGCGCCCGAACGCCGCTATAGCTCCAGACTACATCCGCAGGCTTGATTTGTGATTTAAAATAACCATTTATCACCCGGCATAAATATTCGACTTCATCGGTGTTGATTTTAGCATCGGCAGGATTTCCGGTATAATCGACATCAGTTGTGCCAACCAGCGTATAAAGCCCTTCATAAGGGATGGCAAAAACAATCCGCTTATCGGTGTTTTGCAGGATATAGGCGTGGTTGCCTTCATACATTTTCGGAACAATGATATGGCTGCCCTTGACCATACGGATATGATGGTCGGCAAGCCCTTTATCTACACCCTCGATAACCTGATCAACCCACGGCCCTGCTGCATTAACCACTAGTTTGGCATCGACAAAGGTTTCGCGTTTGGTGATGTGATCTTCCAGCATAGCGCGCCAGACATGACTGCCCCGCTTTTTACGCACCGATTTACAACGGCTGCGGGTCAGGATTTCTGCGCCGCGATCACGCGCATCGACAGCTGCCGTAATAACCAGCCGTGAATCATCTGTCCAGCAATCAGAATACATAACCCCGCGTTTGCACCCGTCTTTTAAGGGATGACCTGTCGGATGATTTTTAAAATTCACGCCCTCTGACCCCGGTAGAACATCGCGAGGTCCTAAATAATCATACAAAAATAGCCCCAGACGAATCATCCAATATGGCCGTAATTTTTTATTATGAGGAAGGACAAAATCCAGCGGCGTAATAAGATGCGGTGCAGAGCGCAATAAAACTTCGCGCTCGATCAAAGCTTCCCGAACCAGTTTAAAATTAAAATGTTCAAGATACCGCAAACCACCATGAATAATTTTTGTACTGGCTGAAGACGTTCCGCTGGCAAGATCACCCTGCTCACACAACACAACGGATGCACCGCGTCCGGCAAGATCGCGGGCGATGCCGACACCATTAATGCCGCCACCGATAACAAGTATATCCGTTGTAATGTTTCTAACTGTCATAAAAAAGCCTAGCAGAACGCGTTTGATTATACTTTAAACTCTATAGCCACAGTATAATAGTTTTTTGCGCTCTGCCAAGCTTTGACAGAAATATTGATGTGATGATTAATTAATCAACATTCTTACCAACAACATAACCGCCTGCTGCGCCGGCACCGCCAGCAAGCATTTCACGGGTTGAACAGGCTGATAAGAAGCTGGTGCTGCCAAGGATGACAACTGCCATAGTAAAGACTTTGATAGACATTTTCATTTTAATCTCCATTCATTTTAACTATTACAATAAGCATACGCGATTATTCACAGAAAGGTTCCGCCCCTTTCCGCTTTGTAATTTCTATGATTCACATATACTAAAATCAGGAGATAAAAATGAGTGATGAATTAGATATAGATGTTGAAGAAATGAAGCAAAAGCTACTTGACCGCAAGGCCGTGATCGAAGCTGCCTTAGATAGCGATGACGGGGTTAGCGGGCCTGTAGAGCTGGATCAGACCCGTCAGGGCCGCTTATCACGAATGGATGCGATGCAGGTACAGGCCATGCAACTTGCGACACAAGAACGCTGCCGTAACGAGCTTAAACGAATCACAGCAGCCTTACAGCGGATAGAAACAGGCGAATACGGATATTGCGTTGTCACAGGGGAGCCTATAGGAAAGGCCCGCCTGATGGCAGATCCATCCGTTCCTACCTGCATTGAAGCTGTCAAGGATAAGAAATAATCGTTAAATTCTATAAAGGCCGCTGCTGGACGATCTGCAATAGCACATCTTCTACCAGTTCTTCACCCAAAACATTTACAGTGACCTTGGATAAACGCTGCTTGATTGCGCTAACATTAAGCACATTGCCGTTTACCAGGCCATAGCCTGCGCTTAGAACGCCGTACATATCCTGAATATAAGCATCTGTAAGCCTTGGAGCATATAATGCAACTTCTTCCAGCTTCCCTGTCGGAACCTCGATCGAGACAACCAGACTAACCTGCTGGCTAAGGCCGCGGGCATTAATCACCGGTATCAAAAGAGGTGGTAATTCATAATATTCGAATTCTGAACTACTCTCCGCATCCGTTGAAGCATGGGCGGCCGTTATAATCCCGCCAGATGGCCCAGAAAAATTAGCACCCAGCAGCAAAAATGCCGAGATAGCTAGCATGAAAATACGCATATATACAGTCCTATTAAAAACTTCCCCAACGGTTAGTATGGTGGATTTTCCTTAATAGGGAGTTAAGCCTGCATTATATATTTTTAATAGTCGCCAGATACGCCTTAACATCACGCTTTAACATCGGCGCCATAATATACAAACCAATAATATTAGGCACAGCCATGGCAAACAGGGCCGCATCCATGAAGTTAATAATGTTATCCATCTGCGCGGCTCCGCCTACAATAGTAATCAGGCAATAAATGACCTTAAAAGAAATTTCGGCCTGAGGCGTTTCACCGAACAGATAGGTAAAAGACTTCAATCCATAATAAGACCAGGCAATCATAGATGAAAAAGCAAACAGGCAGACAGCCAAAGCCAATATATAAGGGAAAAAGGCAAAGGTATCACCAAAAGCCCGTGAGGTAAGCTCAACCCCTTCCATACCTTCACCACCGACATATACGCCGCTGACGACAATAACAAGCGCCGTTAAGGAGCAAATCACAACCGTATCAATAAAAGGCTCCAGCATGGCAACCATACCCTGACTGACATGGCTGTCCGTTTTAACAGCCGCATGCGCAATCGGGGCTGAACCGATACCGGCCTCGTTCGAGAATGACGCCCGGCGCACACCCTGAATAATAGCCCCGAGGAAACCACCGCCAAGCGCGCTAAAATCAAAGGCACTTCTAAAAATGGTGCCGATCGCGGCGGGGACAGCCTCGATATTCATGATGATGACACCGGCAGCGCCAATAAAATAGACTAACGCCATCACGGGCACAATTTTCGATGCGACATTGGCGATTGACCGAATACCACCGATAATCACAGCCCCCACCAGAAAGGCTACAAACAGACCGAACAGCCAACCTTTATCGGCCATAAGGCTGGCTTCGCCGCCTGTAACATTGACGAATTGCTGAAAAGCCTGATTAACCTGAAACATATTACCGCCGCCAAGTGCGCCGCCGATACAACATATCGAGAAGAACGCCCCGAAAGCCCAGCCCAGTTTAGGCCAGCCGCGTTCTGCAAATCCCTCTTTCAGATAATACATCGGCCCGCCCGAGAAATGGCCTTCAGCGGTCCGGTGGCGATAACGCACGCCCATGGCACATTCGACAAATTTGGTCGACATCCCGAAAACACCCATAAATATCATCCAGACCATTGCCCCCGGGCCGCCGACCGAAATCGCCACGGCCACGCCAGCAATATTACCAAGCCCGACTGTTCCGGAAACACTGGTACTTAAAGCTTTAAAGCGGCTAATTTCACCTTCGCTGGATATCTCGTCTTTCTTGGGCTTCTCAAACAAAAGCCGCCATGCATAGTTAAAGAAACGGATATTGATAAAACCGAAATAGAACGTAAAAAAGACAGCGGCAATAACCAGCCAGGCCAGAATCAACGGCAGCTTCAAAGGCATCTCGGGGGTGCTGCCGACAAGATCGACGCTGTAAAAGACCACGCCGGAAAAAGCATTCGCCACAGGCTCGATAAATTTATCAACGCGTTGGTCAAAAGAGATAACCGTAACCTCTTCTCCCCTTGATTCCGCCGCCTCCTGCGCAAAAGCCGGAAGCGTTGTTAGAAAAAAGAGCGTTACGACAAGGATAAGCCTGTAAAATGAATGCATCTATAAACCCCGATAAGATTTTTATTCAGGGATTACAGTATCATAGCGTTATAAAGGAATAAAGCCTGAATTTTAAGCGCACGAGAACCATGGCTGGATATTAAAATTATATCGACCTGTCTATCTCATATTGGTTTTCAGCCTGGTAAATACGGTTTAGCGTATTACAGGCTGCGGCAGCGGGGTTTTGTCGGCGGCTGGCTTGGCCATTCTTTACGAGCCCAACGACGGATCGTGTCATGATTCATGCTCAGTGCCTTTTCCACACGGCTACCGTAATGGCGACAAAAAGTGCTCACATTCATCATAATGGCTTTTTCAGAGATTTCATTGGCAAGTCCTGTACGCAGGTGATGCAATGCCCGTGACGGGTTTTGACCGCTATTGCGGTAATGGTTCATCAGACTGGTTTCATATTCTTCAAGCAGATACTGATTCTTGCGGGTAAAAGTCCGGTATTTACCGTATAGGCCCGCACCGCCAGGTGATTTCTGGCAAGTCAGGCCAATGACCATAAGTTCACTATGGATACGCAGCCCCTGCTCAGCTTCCAGTTCAAAATCGGAGTAACAGCCCCCGGCCGCGGCAGCAGGCCCGGTACCAAAAAATAAAGCTAAACCGATAACAGACAGGAACGCTCTGACGTGCATTATGAATTCTCCACTAACATGAAATTTTCTAATAGATTATTTTATAACAAGAGAGAGCAAAATTGCAAGTTACTACCCTAAAGTCAATGCTTTTCACTCAGGAAAATCACATACAACTCATTTAGGTCAAATTTCCCCGTTCATCCGTAATTATGTATAAAAAGGACTGGACAGACTCCCTCAAATATGTTTTAAAAGGGGCTCACACAAAACGAATAAAAACGGCAGGTTCATGGCACAGGATCATAAAAAACTCTTTATAAAAACCTGGGGCTGTCAAATGAATGTTTATGACAGTCACCGTATGGTTGATATCCTTTCTCCCCTTGGCTACAAAATGGTCGAGACCCCTGATGACGCTGATATGATTATTTTAAACACCTGTCATATCCGCGAAAAAGCCACCGAAAAAGTATTCTCTGAACTTGGCCGCTTAAAGCCTCTTAAAGAAAAGAAAACCCAGCAAGGCAGCAAGGCTCTATTGGCTGTTGCCGGCTGCGTTGCCCAGGCCGAAGGCGAATTTATCATGGAGCGGGCACCCTATGTCGATATGGTGTTTGGTCCGCAAACCTATCAGGACCTGCCCGAAATGGTTGCAAAAGCAATCGGTGCCTATGGCAATGCCCGGATTGTGAATACAGAGCTTACCACAGATAATAAATTTGATAGCCTACCCGAAGAATCACATGATCAGGGCGTCAGCGCCTTTTTATCCGTTCAGGAAGGATGCGATAAATTCTGCACCTTCTGTGTTGTACCTTATACCCGCGGGTCAGAATATTCCCGCCCTGTTGCACAGATAATGGAAGAAGCCCGACGGATGATTTCAAACGGCGTGCGCGAAATCAACTTTCTTGGCCAGAATGTTAACGCCTATCACGGTCTGGATAAGGATGGAAAAGTCTGGGGTCTCGGACGATTAATCCGCGAACTGGCAGAACTTGATGGTCTGGATCGCATTCGATACACGACATCACATCCCCGCGATATGGATGATGACCTGATTAAGGCCCATGGTGAGGTTGATAAGCTTATGCCTTTCCTTCACCTGCCCGTCCAAAGCGGTTCTGACCGTATTTTGAAATTAATGAACCGCAAGCATACAGCTGATGACTATCGCCGTATTATTGATAAACTGCGTACAGCGCAGCCAGATCTGGCGCTATCTTCTGATTTTATCGTTGGTTTCCCGGGAGAGACCGAAGAAGACCATGCCGCAACGCTTAAACTGGTTGAGGATATCGGCTATACGTCATGCTATTCATTTAAATACAGCCCCCGCCCGGGCACACCTGGCGCCAATATGGGCGGTATGGTGCGCGAAGACATTAAAACCCGCCGCCTGCAAGAACTACAAGCATTGTTAAACGAACAACAGCAGGCCTTTAATGAAAATACGATTGGCATGACCCTGCCCGTTCTGCTGGATCGTAAAGGCAGCCGCGAAGGTCAGATGCATGGCCGGTCCCCTTATATGCAATCTGTCCATATTACAGCAAACGAACGGCTATATGGTCAGATTGTCGAAGTTAAAGTCGAGAAAGCTTTTGCCAACAGTGTTTCCGGCAGCCTGATAACGCAAGATGGAAAAATCCTAACCGCCGCCTAACCCAAAATTGAGGAGAACATCAATGTCAAAAAAAAGTAATATGAAACGTAAGCGTAACCAGGCTAACAAAAGAAGATCCCAGTTTAATGGCAGAGCCAATCCTGTTGCGTCGAACGATGACCGTTCTCCTGTCAAAATCTCTAAAGCGGATTATAAATTTGAAGCCAGAAATGACGAACAGACAGACCTGTCTAACCGCATCGAACAAAACCTTTTTACTTTTGCCTTAGGTGAAGCCGGCACAGGTAAAACCCATGTTGCCATTGCAAAGGCCGTTGAAGCTTATGAACGCGGTGACATCAAAAAAATAGTTCTGGCACGCCCTGCGGTCGAAGCCGGTGAAAAGCTCGGATTTTTAAAGGGCACTGCACAGGAAAAAATAGACCCTTATATGCGTCCTTTATATGACGAACTCGATAAAATCGTTGGCATTGAGAAACGTACCCAGTTGATGCAAACAGGAGAAGTTGAAATTGTTCCGGTTGGCCTCATGCGTGGACGGACATTTAACGATTGTTTTATTATCATGGATGAAGCCCAGAACACCACAAGAGAACAAATGAAAATGGTACTGACCCGTACTGGTATGAATAGCCGCGCTGTTATCTGCGGGGACACCACTCAGGTCGATCTGGAAGAAAACCAAACAAGCGGTCTTGCTGATGCTGTCAAAAGGTTCGAAAACAAAAGAAAATCCAGTACAATTAATCTGGTCGAGGTTGTTCGTGGTGAAGCGGCAGAAATCGCTGTAGATGCTTACAGTGAGGATAATCAGAACACTCCTAAACCGGCCACCCAACGCACAATTAAATCTGTTCACCGTCCAAGATAGATTATTGTGAAATATTCGCCCCTGTCTTGATGGCGAAGAACAAAGGTTAGTCCCTTGATTATTACAAAAGAAAAGAGTATTAACCTTTTTTCACTATTTTCTGATAGACTAAAAATCGGAAAACAATTTTTAGGAGATTGCTCTTTTGAGTAAAGAGGCCGTTCGCCGCATAGGACTTCAATTTGATGACAACCTGCTTGTCCCGCAGTTGTTCGGGGAGCATGGTCTTCATTTAACTATGATTGAAGAATCCTGCAACGTCGATATCTCATCTCGTGGGAACGAGCTGGTTATCACAGGTACCAAGGAAAACCTTAAAACCGCACAGCGTACTTTAGACGCGCTTTGGGATCGTTTAACCAATGATCTTGAAGTCGGCACAAATGAAGTTGAAGCGGCTTTGCGTTTCGGAAATCAGGATATGGATCCTGAAACCCGCAAACTTGCCTTGAATGCCTTTAAAAAACCACAAATTAACGTTCAAAAAGGTACGAAGACCAAGCATGTTACACCACGCTCGGCCAATCAGGCCGCCTATCTTGAAGCTATGGACAAACATGATGTTGTTTTTGGTCTCGGCCCTGCTGGTACGGGTAAAACCTTCCTTGCTGTTGCCAAAGCCGTACAGATGCTTCAGGACGGCAAGGTTGATCGTCTAATTCTCTGCCGTCCGGCGGTTGAGGCCGGCGAACGACTCGGCTTTCTGCCCGGTGACATGCAGGAGAAAATCGATCCTTATCTTCGCCCTATATATGATTCTTTGAATAATCTTATGCCTGCCGAACAGGTCGTACAACGTCTGGCCACTGGCCAGATCGAAGTCGCACCGCTAGCCTTTATGCGTGGGCGGACATTATCTGATGCTTTTGTAATTCTGGATGAAGCCCAGAATACAACAATCGTTCAGATGAAAATGGTTTTGACCCGTCTGGGTGAGAACAGTAAAATGGTTGTGAATGGTGATCCATCGCAGTCCGATTTGCCCAGAGGTCAATCATCAGGGTTAAAAGACGCTATGGATGTCCTTGGTAATATTGACGATATCAACTTTATTTATTTTAAAGACAGTGATGTTGTTCGTCACAAAACGGTAAGCCGGATCATTAAGGCTTATGATGCCCGTGACCGGCAGCGCAATTCAAACAGCGAGACTGAAAATGCCTGATGATGCTCCTCCTCCCTTAATGGTGAGCCTGACAGTCAACGAACCTGGCTGGCGGGATATTCCTCTTGAAACTGATTTGGAAAATTTTCTTGAAACCATGGCGCGTACCGCCTTTCTGTCTGCTGAAATCGGCTGTCTTACCAAGGCCCAGATGATTGATATCAGCCTTGTTCTTAGTAATGATGAAGAAATTCAAGGTATTAACGCCGAATATCGCGGTAAAAAATCACCCACAAATGTGCTGTCTTTTCCACAGATGACGCCCGAAGAAATATCCGGCGATACATTGAATAATGTCAATTTTGTGCCCTTGGGCGATGTTATTCTATCGCTGGAAACTATCCTGCGCGAAGCCAAAGAACAAAATAAGGAACCTGATGCTCATATCGCGCATATGATTGTGCACGGCGTTCTTCACCTGTTAGGCTATGATCATGAAAATGATTCTGATGCGCAGACTATGGAGACGCTTGAGACCTTTATTTTGACAGGCCTTGGTTTTGAACCACCTTATACTGAAACAGATAATAGCAAGACGAGAGACACAAATGAGGATGCATATGGATGACTTGCAATCATCATCACCGGAACCTTTTAGTCGCAACACGCGCGACACACAAAAAAAACAACAAGATTCATTAAAAACAAACGGTCATGGATACAATGGCAATGGTAACGGGCATACCGGGCGCCATCGTCGTGGCCTGATTTCAGCGTTGAAAAACCTTATCGGCCAAAAAAACCATGATACCAATCTTCGTGACGCTATCGAAGAACTTATAACCGATACCAGCGGTAACGGCGAACATGCCTCAATGTTTTCAGTGGCCGAACATGAACGGGCGCTGATTACCAATATTCTCGACCTGCGTGATCTACCGGTGATTGATGTCATGGTGCCGCGGGCTGATATTGTCGCTGTCAATATTTCAACATCCACCGAAGATCTAATCAATCTACTCACGGAAAAGCCACATAGCCGCCTGCCCGTTTATGAAGATGATCTTGATAATGTCATCGGCGCCGTTCATATGAAGGACGTGGTCACCGCCTTTGCCAGTAAAAAGAAATTCGAGCTTCGCGATATAATGCGCAATGTTCTGGTCGTCTCCCCATCAATGCGGGTTATGGATTTGCTTTTGAAGATGCGCCAATCGCGTGTTCATCTGGCCATGGTCGTTGATGAATTTGGCGGTATTGACGGCCTGATTACAATTAACGACTTGATCGAGGCTGTCGTTGGGGAAATCGATGATGAACATAATTTTGAAATCCAGCCACAGCTGATCGAACGTCATGACGGCAGCGTCATTGCTGACGCCCGATACGAAATTGAAGAATTCGAGGGAAAATACGGCAATATCCTAAACGAAGACGACTATGAAGACGTCGATACACTTGGCGGTTTTGTGAATGCGCTGGCCGGCCATCTGCCTGCGCGTGGTGAAATCATTACCTACGAAAACGGTATAGAATTCGAGATTCTGGATGCTGACCCCAGACGGATCAAACGTATACGTATTCGCAATCTTCCCAATCCTTACAGTTTAGACGAAGACTAGGATGCTCGGGAAGATTGAAATTCACCTGTCTTTGGCGACAGGCAAACAACGGCTCGTTTATGCATTTTTGCTGGGCGTTCATGCCGTAGCCGGTCTGGCCCCACTTTACTGGTGGCCACTGTTTCTGATCAGTTTTGCCGGATTATTGGTTCTGTTAGAAAACCCGAAATCAAAAAAGCAACTGTTCTGGACCGGATGGAGCTATGGTTTCGGCTATTTTACTTTTGGCCTTTATTGGATCAGCTTTGCGCTGCACATTGACCTTGCTAAATGGTGGTGGCTGATTCCCTTTGCTGCTATTGGCCTGCCGCTTGTTTTATCCGTTTATTACGGTATTGCCGCGCTTTGCGCCTGGCCCGAACGCGGGCACCGGGGCCGGACAATTCTGGCACTTGTGATCGGTTTTTCACTTATCGAGTATTTACGCGGATATCTGTTTACCGGTTTTCCATGGAATCTTCCCGCCTATATCTGGCTGGACACGGCCCTTGCCATGCAAATGTCGCTTATCGGTGCTTATGGGTTAACTTTTATCAGCTTTGGTCTGGCCGCTATTTTGCGACTGACTTTGATCCGGCAAAGCTCTGCAATTATATTTATCGTCCTTCTGGGTGCGCTTTGGGGCGGGGGCTATTTTATACAAATAGACAATATGACCCAAATGCAAAAGACCCCGACAGATACACAGGTTTTACTGGTTCAACCCAATATCCCGCAAATTGATAAATGGAATCGGGATAAGTTTAACGATAACTTTGAAAAGCTTATTCGTTTATCTTCCGGCTATAGCGAAAATAACAAACCGGATATTATAATCTGGCCTGAAACAGCGTTAACCTGGCCGATACAATATCTTGATGAAATCAAACCACGTTTGAATGAAATTATAGCCCCTGAACAAATCCTGATCAGTGGCATTCTGGACTATGGCGAAAATGATTTCTTTAACAGCCTGATCGTTCTGGATGACCAGGCGCAGATTATCGAACAATATAATAAATTCCATCTGGTGCCTTTTGGTGAATATATCCCCTTTCGGAACTACATTAGCATGGGCCCCATCGCGAGCGCTCTGGAAACAACAGGAGACTTTAGTACCGGTAAGGGGCTATCGACTCTACAGGGCATAAATGAACTTTCTTTTAGCCCTCTGATTTGTTATGAAATTATTTTTCCCGGCAAGGTTTACAATACGGAAAGTCGGCCTAATTTTATTATTAACGTAACTAATGATGGATGGTATTTAAACTCTGCGGGGCCATATCAACATCTATCTATTAGTCGTGCCAGGGCAATAGAGAGTGGTTTGCCTGTAATTCGTGTTGCAAATACCGGAATATCGGCAGTAATTGATCCCAATGGGAGGATTTTAACAAGAATAGCATTATCTGAAGAAGGCGCGACATTGGCTCCCCTTCCTTCCCGCGTTAAAGCTACGTTTTATGGGCGTTATAAAGACCTTGCATTCTTTAGTATGGCTGTTATTTTAGGCTTCTTTTTGCTGGCCACAAAATTAAAAAGAAAACAGCAAGGATTCAATTGAATACAATTGCATTCCGCACTATGCTTGGCTCAAAAGTAGGAGAAAAGAAATGAAAAAAAATAATCGGTCGTCAAGTCCAGTAGATGCGCATGTCGGCTCGAAGCTAAGATCAAGACGTAACCTTATGGGGATGAGTCAGGATGACCTTGCAAGTCAGGTTGACGTTACCTACCAGCAGGTCCAAAAATATGAAAACGGTATGAACCGGATCGGTGCCAGCCGTCTGTATGAAATCAGCCGTGTTCTCAAGGTAAATGTTGGATATTTCTTTGAGGGCTTGGGCGCCAACGGAAAAAAACAGGGTTTTGCCGAAAGCGGACAAACTTCTTTCGAAGCGGAGAATCAGGATATTCTCAACCGCAAGGAAACCTATGAGCTTATCCGCTCTTATTACCAGATCAAAGACGTGAAGCTGCGTCAGCAAATTCTGGAGATGGCAAAAGCCATGGCTCGCTCAGCCAAAAAGAACGCTGAATAAATCAGAGCTATCCCGGATAATGTTCAACCAATCTTCAAACATCGTGGCCATTTAAAACAGATTTTTTCTTAAATCTGTTTGGCACGACGTTTGAAGATCGGTTTTGATCCAACCTTACCCGCTTACCCGTCGAGCATATCGTAGCAAACTGCGCCACGTACGTGTCGTACAGCTTATGATTTGTTATGATAATTTGGAGATTCACGGGTAATTGTCACATCATGAACATGACTTTCCCGCATACCGGCGCCGGTAATACGTGTGAATTTTGTGCCGTATTTCAAGGCTTCGATATCTTCACTTCCGGTATAGCCCATCGTAGCACGAAGCCCGCCCATATTCTGGTGCAGAACATCACGTACAGATCCCTTATAAGGCACACGGCCTTCGATTCCTTCCGGAACCATTTTCCGTTCCGCCGTATCTTGTGATTGACCATAGCGGTCTGCTGATCCTGCCACCATAGCGCCCTGAGAGCCCATGCCACGATAAGATTTGTAAGACCGGCCCTGATAATATACGACCTCGCCCGGTGCTTCATCTGTACCGGCCAACATAGATCCCATCATGACGGCATCTGCGCCGGCGGCAATCGCTTTGCCAATATCACCGGATTGCTTGATGCCGCCATCGGCGATAACCGGCGTGCCCGTAGCAGCGCAGGCATCAGCCACCTGCATGATAGCGGTCAATTGCGGCACACCGATGCCGGCAATAATCCGCGTTGTACATATAGACCCCGGGCCAATACCAACCTTCACAGCATTAGCACCACAATCAATCAATGCCCGCGCACCATCTGCAGTCGCGACATTACCGGCAATTACCTGCACTTTGTTGGATTGCAATTGAGCAATTTTGCTCACAACACCAAGAACATCTTTATGATGGCCATGCGCTGTATCGACAATAACAATATCAACTTCCGCATCGGCCAGTGCCTGTGCGCGATCATAACCGTCTTTGCCCACTCCAACTGCGGCAGCCACACGTAAACGGCCATGGCTGTCTTTTGTTGCGTTTGGATTGACAACAGAATTCTGAATATCTTTGACCGTAATCAGACCTGCACAGCGACCCTGATCATCCAGAACGATCAGTTTTTCAATCCGGTTTTCGTGCAATAACTGTCGTGCCTGTTCACGATCCGGTTGCCCCTGAACTGTAATCAAATTTTCTTTGGTCATTAACTGCGCCACCGGCGTTGCCGTATCTTCGACAAAGCGGACATCGCGGTTGGTCAGAATACCGATGACTTGTTGACTGGTTTGATCGACGACCGGAATACCGCTGATCCGGTAAGTCTGCATCAGATCCAACGCCTCTGCCAAAGAAGATTCCGGAGAAATCGTAATAGGATTTGTCACCATACCTGATTCAAAACGCTTGACCCGGCGGACTTCCTCGACCTGCTTGCCAATCGGTAGGTTACGGTGAATAACGCCAATACCACCACTTTGCGCCATGGCAATTGCCATTGGTGCCTCTGTCACTGTATCCATGGCCGCTGACAAAATAGGAATATTTAATTCAATGCGGGACGCGATCCGCGTTCTGGTTATAACCTCGGCAGGTTTCACATTGCTAAGCGCTGGCAACAGCAAGACGTCATCAAATGTCAGGCTTTCATAATCAGTGATTTTGTTCTGCATTTTTGTAATCCTTTTCCCCTGCCCTTTTAACAAGAGCTGATGTTATAAGCTAAGATTATATTACCCGCGGAAACCGATCCCGACAACATACATTTCAGAGGAATCTCCACGACTGGCTTTCGGCTTGATATGTTTAACTTTTTTAAAATTGCGGCGCATGTCTGTCAAAAGCTCGTTTTCAGCGCCGCCCTGAAAGACTTTGGCTAAAAATACGCCGTCAGGCTTCAGGGTTTCAATGGCAAATAAATAAGCTGCCTCGACCAATCCCATAATACGAAGATGGTCTGTTCGCTTATGCCCTATGGTCGGCGGCGCTATGTCACTGATCACCAGATCTGCTTTTTCACCACCCAGAGCCTCATTCAAAACATCAGGCGCATCATCATCCATAAAATCTTTATGAAGGACAATAGCGCCTGGCAAGTCTTCCATTTTAAGAATATCAATCGCCACGACTTTGGCACCGGTTTTTTCCGGTTTAACACGATCGACAATAATCTGTGTCCAGCCACCGGGTGCCGCGCCAAGATCTACAATATTTTGCCCCGGCTTTAACAGGCCAAGCTGTTCATCCAGCTGTATCAGTTTAAAAGCTGCCCGGCTTCGAAATCCGCGCGCCTGCGCTTCTGCAACATAAGGGTCGTTTAACTGGCGCTGTAGCCAGCGTGTCGATGAATTTGACCGCTTGTTTGCTGTTTTAACTTTTACTTTTTTCTGCTGGCCGCGAGGATTAGGGTTTTTTCCAGCTTTGCTAAATGGCTTTTTATCCATGATCTCATATCCTTTTCTCTGTCATAACATAATAAGAACAAAAATGCACTGACTTAGCTATTCTGTAACGCCCCATTGACCCGAGCGATTGAATTCTATAAAATAGTCCCAAACCTATGGAAAACGAATGATGTCAGATATTGAAGATCTATACATTAAAGCTGCCTATAATGGCAATGTCGAACAGTTAAAAGACATTGATAAAAAGCACAGGGTTGACCTTGGCACCGTTATGAACGCTCTGCAGATTAGCGTAGGTGAATATAAAACATTCCGTTATCTGTCTGAAACACACCGTAACAGCGTTCCGCCACCAATGTTAAAGGCCATGCTGGATGGTGTTGTAGAGTGCATGACGATGGATGAGAATATAGATGGTCTTAAGTGGGCTATAAGCCGCGGCGGAGACCCTAGCGCCTCACATGCGTTTGCCAATGCGGTAAAATCAGGGAATATCGAAATTATTGATATCCTCTTATCCGTCCGGCTTCATCACGAGTATATCACGACAGTTGCTTTTTATGCTCTTCAAATGGAAAACCAAGCCGTTGTAGATCATCTGATGACCGACAGGCTCTATCAAAACCGTAGGCCTCATACTCTCAGCCTTGCCGCAGCTGCCGCTTATCACAATGATGCCGAGCTACTGCGCCGCGTGGTTGACACCTATAATGTTGATGTCACAGCAGAGAATAACGCCCTCTTTAAACACCTGATAAGCTCCAGCGCTTCTCTAGATATCTACGAGTATCTAGAAGAAAAAGGGGCAAGCCCGGAAGACAAGCTTAATGAATTACTGATTTCCTGCATAACACGGCGAGCACACCTGCTGTTTAAGCATTTCCTGAAAAAATACGATGTAGACCCCGATTTTAAGCCTAACGCTGACACAACATTGTTACATCATGCCTCTGAATGCAGTCCGCAAAGCTGTGAAACCCTGATTCAGCTTGGCGCTGATCCACATATTCTGGACAGTGACAAGAAAACACCCATTTTCAATGCGATTGCCTCTAAGAAAAGTACAATTCTGGATGTCTTCTTAAAAGCCGGTGGGCATCTATCGCCTTGTAAACCGGAAGAATTCGCCAGCACACTTGACGTTGCACTTGAAGAAAAATGGCAGGAAGGCGTCGAAAAAATCCGTCAGGCCAATACGGTTTTTACAAAACAAATCGAATATATTGCCAAAATCGATTTTTCCGCTCTTAAAACCATGGATGATTTTCGCCAAGTACAAATAGAACGCGAGCCCTCCTCAACCGGCGGATTCGGCATCAAAGCCAGCGGTCTTGTCGCTGCCCTGTTTTCGGAAGATACTGATGCCTTTTTTGAAAAACTCGCCGGATTTGGCCCCGGCTGCCTAAAGCCCGAAGATGCTGACCTTTCCGTTCGGGTCGATAATGGTCATACTAGCTTCAAGGCCGATCTGACCGATATCATCCTTGAAAAGAAGGTTGTTTCAAAACTATTTGATGAACGGC
>Ga0306901_1000185_pt1 | contig 31013 bp, 25 predicted proteins | sample AntRauMFilla3767_FD_190431 | JGI IMG/M metagenome (GOLD analysis project Ga0306901, IMG submission 190431) | Saline lake microbial communities from Rauer Islands, Antarctica - Metagenome Filla 3 #767 (v2) (version 2) | ecosystem: Environmental > Aquatic > Non-marine Saline and Alkaline > Saline ... | reverse complement strand
AGGTAAAGGATGACGAAACCCTGGGTAAAGGTACTGGAAAAAGTTCAGCTCTTTGAAAGAGCCCACTCTCCGAATGAATCCAACACTGAATCAAGTGGTTTCAAAATCAATTTTACCGAGTGTATATTATTCGTTTCGTTCTTTATCAATGTCCTACATCTTTTTGGCGTGTAGAAGAGACGCGGCTGTATGTGCAACGTAAATCATCGTACCTAATTCACGCGTTATTTCAGGATGATACAGCGACAGCATAGGGTTGAGTGTGGGCGTGGGCGTGATGGAGGCGTCACAGGAGGAAGGTCGCCTCCGGGATGCACGCGTTCTGTATTGCACGCCAGCACCGACTTTATCAGACCCGTGTTGTACGAGTTGATCCTTCGAATGATCGACGACCGCACTTCCAACAAAAACAAAGACAATAACCGTGCCAGTTCCATTAGCCCATTATCCGCATGTGTCTGCGCGATCCCCGTACACCCGTATCAGAACGGTCCCTGACTGCCGCAATCGAGTCTTCGCACGCAGTGCCAGACGACATCATGCGACTCCTTCTGGAGCATCCGAGTGTGACACCCGAGGCCAAGGAGAGCTCGAGGATCTTCGCCGCGGCGTGTGTCGAGAAGTCGTGCTCCGTCGAGATCGCGCGCACGTTGGGCGTCCGTGTGACCGTCGTCATGTTTTAGTGCACAGCGCGTCCTCGCGATAAAAAGGTGTGCTCCTTCATTCGATTTTTTCGAGGAGAGATTTCACGTACAACATGAGTGCGTCCAGATACACGCTCTCGTCATCCGCAAAAAGATGAACCGGTGTTGGCGTAGGTGGTTCTATTTTATTTATATTTCGTTGTCGTCCGTCACCCGAATCGCCGCGTGCTCAGCGTGTCGTCCGGAATATAGTTCGACCACGTCGATGTCTTCTTCCGTCGTCGAAGGACGGACATAGTGTTTGAGAAAGACGGCGTATACCACGGGAGGGACTCTTCCGGAACTCCTGAGGGCGTTGCGACGCCTGCATTCGTCGATGGGGGTCGTCACGACGACGCACCGGACGCGGACGTCACCGGCCTTCCGTGCCACCGTCACGAACTTGGCGCGTTTGGCCCTCGTTCCGTTCGTGGCGTCGACGACGACGGATCTGTTCAAAACCGTCAAAGCGTGTTTCGTCGCCGCCAAGAACCGGGCTTCGGTCTTGTGAAGCGGATCGTCGCCGTGTAGCACAACGTAGCGCGCGTCTGCACCGAACACCTCTCGAGCGAACGTAGTCTTGCCGCTAGCTTGCGGCCCGACCATTAAGACCATCTCTTGTCCGTCAGACCGGGTTTTTGACGACGACAAAGACGGGTTCGACTGACAGGACGTGGACGTCGGAACAATGGCGGCACCTCCGGTCGCGGTCGTGGTTCTGGAGTCTTCAGAGAGGTTTCCGAAGAACTCTTCAGGACCGATCCAAGGCAGGCCGCACGCCTCGGCGAACCGCCGGTCGCTGTCAGACCAGTCCCCCGCCCGGCCGAGCGCGTCGCCCACGAAAAACGAGCCGACCGGATGCCTCACGTCACGTGCGAGTTCGAGTTCGAGAGGACCGTTCGCACCTTTCAGAAGACGACGAAGTGGAAACGCGCGCTCGTACATTGAGCGCCCCGGTTTTTTGAGGCTTTTGTCGTACGCGATGTACACGTCGGTGTGTTCGAGGACGCCGGCTTGCGTCAGAGCGTCGATGACTGTGGCCTCCTTGAACCGGACCGTCTGGTTCGAGAAGATGATCAGACGGTGCGACGGAGCGTCCGATTCAGAGTTCGCGAGCTGGCGCAACCTTTTCGGGACGGACGGGTCGAACCAGACCCAGTCTTTCGCGTCTCGACAAAACGTTGCGCCGCTGCGTGTCTTGACCAGTGTGCCGTCGAAGTCGAAACACGCCGCCGGACGTTCTCGACGAACGGCGCGTTCGTGTACGATCATTCTTTTGTTTTTCTTCTTCTTCTTCCTTACCTTTATCCCACGACAGATGAACATGCTCGCCTCCGAAGCCAAAGATCTCGAATCTCGAAAAGAAGAAGGCGATTGGCGACGAACCATCGACATGATGACGGCAACGAGTTCTGCTACGGTAATGGAGACGCGCGAACGCGTGCTCCGAAGACACCTCAAAGACGTGCAGTCCTGCGACGCCGAAATGTCGATAAACCGCAACAAGATGGCGGGAAGTGCTGCTCGCGCTCGCGACTTTTTGGAAAAACTCCGTAAACATACGGCACCGGCCGCACAGAAAGAATACGAAGAGCTACATCAGAATTCGTGGGGGGAGACGAAAAGGAGCTGACTTCGGCGCACGTCCTGTTCCACGCGGAGCGTCTGTTCAAAACGAACGAAGAAAACTTGAGTAAGAAACAGGGTAGTATAATACTTCCGGGGAGCTCGTGATATCGAACAATTTGCGATTCTGAACAAAACACTGGAGGCGTTCGTACATTTGAGGAGTCCGGTCAAACCCGATGATGACGATCCAGATGATACGTGGGTTTCGCCGGTGGCCACGTGTGTTTCGAGCGTCCGTACCGAAGCCAAGAAGAAGAACCACGACAGCGAAGGTAACGACAACAAAAAATACGTGGAGAGCAGGTGGAGCGATCTGTGCGCCACGCTTCCTCCCGCAGGTGCGCAGAAGGTGCGCAGAGCGCTCAAGGAATCAGAGGAAGCCAAATCCGACGAGACTACCTTGCTGAAGAGATGGTTGGATCACGTGGAACGCGTGCCGTGGAACAAAACGTCTCCTCCTCTGGTCGAATCGAGGGACAACGACACAGGAAAACGTTCCGAGGTCCTCGATCGCGCGCGAGGACAGCTCGACGCCTTTGCGCACGGGATGACGAATGCGAAGGAAGCCATCGTCATGCTCATCGGCAAGATGTTGCGCGCTCCCGACGCGCCCGTGCGTGCGCTAGGCATACAAGGCCCGCCGGGATGCGGTAAAACGATGTTCGCGAGCAGGGCGATCGCGGCAGGCATGAAACGACCTTCCTACGTGATAAACGTCGGCGGAGCGCGCGACGCTTGTTTGCTCGTGGGACATGAATACACGTACAAAGCGGCACGTCCGGGACGCGTGTTCGACGCGTTGGCTCACACCGGTGTGCGAGATCCAGTCCTGGTTATCGACGAGGTGGATAAAGTGAACGGAGACCAAGGACGCGATATTGTGCACCGATTGATGGCTCTGGTCGATCCCGTACAAAATCGGTGCTTCGTTGACGACTACTTATCTGCAGACCTGCCGATCGACATGTCGCGAGCGTTCCTGGTCTTCACCTTCAACGACGCTTCTCAGGTGGACCCGATCCTTCTCGATCGCATCAACGTCATCTCCATGCCCGCGCCGAGCAAGAAGGACAAGCTGACCATCGCGCGAGACTACATCCTCAAGCGCATTTCCAAAGAGTACGGAGGATAAGGTAGCGTCTCATGTAGCGAGAGCGCCCTCGACCGCGCCGTGAGAATCGCGGAAGAAGACGACAACGGCTTGAATAACAATAAAGACATGCAGGGCATGCGCGGCGTGGAGAAGCTGTTAGAACGCGCGGCGATGGCGGCTAACCTGCGTTGTGTGTCTTCTGCACAGATCCAAATCACCGATGACGACGTGCGTCCGTGGCCTTGCACATCTCGCGCTTTGTCCGCGAATATTCAGTCGATGTACTCGTGAGAGCGGAGGAAAGCGTCTAATGTACCTCTGTATCGTGATTGTTTCCCGTTTGTAACAGGGTTTTTGATTCGGTCACAGTCGGTTACAAAAACATTGAAGGAGTAATGTGGTGTGTATATACTACTCGGGTAATCATAATTATATTATTACTCCATAACATGTATCCACGTAAAGTATGGCCGACAGCGAAGCGAACGATAGTGAATTTCTGGATACCTCCACGTGGTTAGCGCAACGACTCGAGGCGTCGCCGCAGTTGTTGCCGCCATCAGCAATCAAAAAGAAGAACGCCGATAAAGACAGGAGCTGTTCAAGGAGCTGGAGAACATCGCTGCGGCGGTCGAACACGTTCACGGCAGGGTAGTACAATACTTCTGGGGAGCTCGTTATATCGGACAATATGCGAGTTTTCCGAAGGGTGGTAACTGCCGAAATATACAGGAAATCAGACAAATGAGTCGATGTATGATTTTCCCCGGAACTATTGTACTACCCTGGTAAGAAACGCCGGTGGAGCAATAAACTTTTGTCACCGATATTACTTACAGCCGATTTCATTTTCGACATCGGACATTTCGTGGTAAGGAATTGATTTTTTTTTTCAGTTTTTTTTCAGTTTTCGTAATGTAATGTATCTTGGCGCACGCCGCCGCGAGACGTGTCGAGAGAAAAAATGAGTTCTGGAACGAATTACAAATACAAAGTTACAAAGTTGATACATCTATAGACGAAACAGGGTTCATTTCTAATGATTTACCCCGAAAAGGGTATGGTCCTATCAGAAAACGGTGTGAAGTATGTGTGTATGACGACGAGATAAAGCGCGCCTGAAGATGAGTGATGCAGATATCCAATGGAGGTGAGGTGATGTATCTCACGCGAGACATTGTGACGAGAGGTGGTGCGTCGAATCGAACCATAAAGTTATCACGCAGATTGTAATTCAGTATCGGTCAGAGAGATCGACGCAGATCACATCCGTGCGAACGCCACCCGCCGCGACAACATGGAGAACGACCGCGACAGTCATAACAACATCGGTAGTGAACTCCTGATCAACCCCAAACGCAAAAACTCCGGGGCCGTCTCCTCGGCCTCTTCGGTGATGAGCATGGGAAAAGGAAGCGGCGTAGCGCCCGTTCCCACGGCCACGGATCGCTCGACGACCGTAGGGAACATAATGGGCAGCAGGCGCAGCGTCAGAGGAGGAGGAGGAGATCGTTCGAGTGTAGGGACCGCCGCAGACGATTTAGAAGACGATGCCATAAGCGAGATCGTTTCCCGAAGATCCGGGAGGAGTTTCGCCGCTGATCCTCCTCCACATAGTTCGAAATATCTCGGGAATGGCGGCGGAGGAGGAGGAGCGCTGTCCTCGCACAGGTCCTTCATCGTCCGAGGCGGAAACAACGACGGTGGGGGTAGGCCTGCCGCGCCACATTATAGACACGAAAAGCGCGCGAGGACGCCTCCCTCGGAACGATCGTACAGAAGTATGACGACTGCCAGTGGAGGCGGACCGCTATCTCATCACTACAGCCAGAGGCACGCGAAGCGCGCAGCACCGCGGATCATGACGGAGGAGGAGATCCGTTTGGCCAAGCAGGACATCCTGCACGCCTTCCACAACTTGGAGGTCAACAAGGGGTACCGGATGATGCGCAAATTTTCGTTGGACTCTTCGTTGGAAGAGATGCAGGCCGAGCTCAATCGAATCCAGAAGGACAAGAGTGTCTGCAACAGCGTGAAGTTCCAGAGGAACTTTTTGATGATGTGCGTGAACAGCGTGGAGTACCTGAATAACCGCTTCGATCCGTTCAACATCGAGCTCGAGGGCTGGTCCATGAGCGTGAGCGACAGTCTCGAAAAAGATTATGACGAGATATTCGAAAAGCTCCACGAGAAATACGGAGGTACGTCCAACATGGCGCCCGAGTTGCAGCTCATGTTCACGCTGGGCGGCAGCGCCATGATGTTCCACATCGAGAACAAGCTGTACAAAAAGATGAGCTCTTCTTTCGGAGGAGGAGGCGGCGCGGAACAGCCGTCACATCAGCAGGCGTCACGGAAGCCCACCACATCTGGTGGCGGAGGAGGAGGAGGAGGAGGTGGGATCATGGGCATGATCGGTAACCTGTTCGGGGGCATGGGGGGCGCCGGAAACACCAATAACAATAACGGCGGCAACAGATCACCGCCGCCTCCTCCACAGCAGAGACGTCCTCGTGAGAGATACGATGATGAAGATGAAGTCGTCCTCAAAGGACCCATGAACGATGACATCCTGCGCGAAATTCAACAGAACGCATTCCGCCAAGACAACAACGAGCGAATAGAAATGGTGTCCAACGGCGGAGGGGATTCCGATATCGACGAGATCAGGGATGAAGCGGGTATGAGCATGTTCACGGAAGCCACCGATAACTTAGCCAGGGACGACGTTCAACAGCAGCAGACGCAGTCAACGATTAACCCGTCTTCGACCACCAGAGCACGAAGGGGGGGAGGAGGCACGACAGGTGGTCGTGGAAAAGGGGGGAAGCGCGGTGGAGCCGCCGGGGGGGCAGCAGGAGGTGGTCGAACCCTCGTCATGTAGAAAAGGATGATGAGAGTGAGCAAAAAAACATTGAAGACGAGAGAACCTGATACAAACATCAATCATTTTCATTATTCACAAATTCAACGAAATAAAACCACCGACATGGAGGACGAGAAGAAGATATACTACAACCTTTTAGATGACTTCAGCCACGAATTTACAGGTCTTATATCGATTGGAAACTTGGCATTGTTCGGTCACTTCATGTGCCCATTACCCGTTCTTGTACGATGTTTGTCCGTCTTTCAGGGACGAAAACCAGTAATGGAACATCTGATCGAGAGGGTACAGTCTCTCGCATATGAACAAAACTTACCGATTGACCCCAAACTATCATGCCTATATGACGCGTTAGACGTTCGCGGAAACGCGATCGTATCGTCTATGGAGACCGCGCGTCGATTTCTCACCTTTGTGGGAGATGGTAGTGAAACATCGTTCATTAGGTCCGAGTACATGAGGTCTGGGTTCATTCATGGGCCTGACTACGCAGAGCAGGGCGATGACCGCACGTACGTTACGTACATCAAGCAATCATATGAACTGACCGCACCCCCCCGGTATAAAAACGAACACGCTTTCCACGCATTCATCCAAGACAATGAGCACCATGATGAATGGGTGTACGCGAAGCTCGTGGGAGTCGTGTGGTCTCCCTTGTTCGAGTCCCGTGTAGACGCCTGGTACTGGTACGTGTTTCGCTCGATGCGCGTGGAAAAATACAGCGCCGAGGATTACGCACGGCTCACGGACATTGAGGACGAACAGCAACGCGAATATCTCTCCTTCAGCGTGTTTGTCGACAAAGATTACGTGAACGGCCGAAGCGTCGACCCGTTGCCTTCTGTGGGCGAAGGAGGCAGCAGCGATCCCGTAGATCTCGTCGATATCGCGGACTTTTCAGGATTCGGTGCTGATGCCACGTCTGTGCATCACGATCCCTCTGTCACCAGTACGTTGACACGCGACATACAGCTGGAGCTCCCCTGCAGACAAAACGACGTAGACTTGACCACGAGAGAAGGTGAGCTAGCCAGGAGGAACGTCGTCTATATCCGGTTGAGAGATTACGTGAATTGCGACGACATAAAATCCATGTCAGATTTTGAACGAGTCTTACCTGTCGTCCTCCAGTATGCGGCGGCAAAACACGGCTTTCTCCTGGACCTGACCCGGGTCAGGGAGCTGAAGCTCGTTTGCTCATCGGACACCCTATGTGCGAGGGTGTCATTCGTCAGAGTCCACTGTCCGACACCGTTCTTTCTCGAGGATCAATTCGGTGATATCGATGATATCGGGATGTATGTCGATAATCGTTTGACGCACTCATGGCATATGGCGAGCGGCCAGGTTCGTCACTTGATGGTGGAGCTTGACGAAAGCATGCGCACATCGACTATGACTACGTCAGGCTTACCCTTATCTATCGTTTCAGACGAACTGAAGAAAGCGATACAGGAATTGGATGGACTCCGGTGTATGTTGAGTACGGCGGTCTCGGCTGATGTATTCGCTCCATATCTCGTTCGAAAACTTGACGAAGGCTCTGCTGAATCGTGTCACGTCGTCAGAGATCCGCGGTTCCAGCATCTGTTGTGGCCGTACGCATACACTCGTTAGTTAATTTACCGACGTAGGCTATTTTTCGAACCCCGTCCCCGTCTCTCTCTGGTGCCACTGCACGCCCTGATATAACACCAGGCCCGCGTACGGACCAGGGTAGTACAATACTTCCGGTGAGTTCGTGATATCAGACAATTCGCGAGTTTTCCAAAGGGTGGTTGGTACCTGCCGGAAAATAAAGGAAATCGTACAAATGAGTCGGTTTACGACTTTCCCCGAAACTATTGTACTACCCTGGTACGGACTGTCTGACTGGATAAATCACGCACGAAACGCTGCTACGGAATTAATTTCTCCGCGTCGTTGTCGTCAGTAAACGTCTTGTGTAAACCTCGACTATGTTTGACCTCGCGATCCATCATTAACTGAAATTCTTGAAATAACCTGAAAAGACGAGATCGTGTAGTACTGTACATTCCGAATTGCTGCTTCCTGAGCAGTTACTCGAATCGCTCAAGACCCTGGAATGCTCTTCTTGTGACCGGTTTAGAACTCGTTTCTGCTTTACATCATCAGGTGGTTGAAATTTCGTATTATGCAGAACAACCTGTTGGGAGGTGAAACGAAAGTACGTTTTTCGTTGTTCCTTGTGCGAGAGGTCACGGTGGGAAGAGAGTCTTTACTCATCATCGGAAATCAGATATGGATGAGGGGACCGATGGACGGGTTGCATGGGTTGGGTCGTCAACCGTCGTCTTCAGAGGTCGAACCGGAACAAACATCGTCGCCGCTCGTCGACGAAGTGGCAGCGTGCGCGTTCGTGTGGTTCCAGGATACGACCACACGCACCTCAGAATCGTCCGCCGCGATTCCTAAATCGGAGGTGTTCGAAGGCAACATGTCCATGCGGATTTCTAGATGCTCCCGCTCCCACAAGGGAGACTTGACCGTGAGGACGTAGTGGACGCCGCTCGTCCGCAGCAGTTTGAGGATATGGCAATCGCGGTCGCGGTGAGGGAGCGTTCTAGAGCGAGATCCGTCGCCTTCGGACGCTGTGTCGTCTCTGTCGCTTCTGCACCAAGAGGGAACGTCTTCTTGACCGAAGCAATCGTATCCGTACGTCTTGACGATGCTGTAGATGAGGAGGTTGCGAACGACGCAACAGCGACGGTCGTCGCTTTCGAACGCGGGATGCGTCAGCGTCTGGCGCACCTCTGAAACATCCGCCAGCAACCAGCGCACGCGGTCGTGCATGGGCATTCCACTGATTGCTCCGAAGCATCCGATGTTGAGGAGGTCGCCGTCATCAAACGAAAACGCGTCACACCCGCCGCAGAGACGCTGCGTCCCTTCTCTGCTCTCCCCTCCTAAGACGCGCAGCAACCAGTGTTCTTGCTCTCCTTCTGGATGAGCTCCGTTTTGCCACGACGTGCCCTGCGCTCCCGAGGTCATAAGCAGCAATCGTCGGATTGATTTCAACGGGTCGGCGGACCACCACTTTCGCGACGTCATACGAAGCCCATCGTTTTTTCTCCGTTGTTTTTCCGAGAGGAGCGCTTCCGCGAATTCCCATGGCGGAACGTACAGTCTTCTCGCGCCCAAACACAAGCGACACATGGCGTCCGGGTCGCGGCCATCGAAATAGTCCGTGTTGTCGTTCGGGGGCAGAGCGCCTCCGTCGTAGCCGTAACCGTAGTAAACGCTCCAAGGTATTTGGGGGGATTCTAAAGTCGTCATCGACGGCGGGAAGGGGTCATCGTCAGCAAAAGCGAACGCGCCGAGGCGGTGCACTTCTTGGAAGTTGATGGGCGTCCAAACGAAACCGTAGATGACGAGCCAGTCCTTCCTGATGGCGTAGTCGGTGATAAACCCGTCGTACATGCGATTCTTCTTGTTCCTTCCCTCGTTCATGTCGCCCACGCCCCGACGGAGGATGGGCACACCCCAGCCGCTTTCGTCTACGCGGCGTTCGGACGGCTCTACTCCGTACACACCGATGCTCGCGTGATCATCGTTGATCAACAAGCGAACTCGTTTGCCGCCTTTTTCGTCGTTAATTCCGCGCGTGTCAGAAGTAAAAGAAGAAGAGGCGACAAAACAGACCATCGTGCGTATGACTTGGCGCTTGTAGCTGTTGTGAAGCGCGCGGTACAGCAACGACGTGCGCCCCGTCTCCAGGTCGCGTTCGTACACGTCTACGTAAGGCAGGGTCTCGGTCCCGTCCCAAATCGCGGTATAACGTCCGCAAGGAGACTGCGCTCGGGACACACACGCGCCGCTGCTTTCCGCGAGCTTCGATCTGTGATCGCTATCCGCCAGCTCGGATAAGCGAAGCGGATCATCCCGCCACCGGAACGCTTCCACGTCAAAAACAGACGTGTGACCGGTGCTCCATTCGACCTCTACGACCGTGCCCCCCGCGTCGTTTTTCTCATCCGTGTTTTTATTTGGCCGGGGTCGTAAGTCGCGAACGCGCGCCGGCACATGTATCGCCTCGCCAGTCCGGGTCATGGTGCATAGCTCGCGGGGATTATCGACGCGAACGTGCGGTGTGGTGCCGTCGTGACCATCTTCCTCTTCGTCGATCGCCTCTACTGATTCGTACGCGCACCTGAAACCGTGCAACGCCATCCGGCGATCGCCGTTGCGGTCGTCGTCCTCGAAGGGATGCGCTCTCGCTTTTAGGATTTCGAGAAACGGAAACAGATCGGTCGCTGAAGTCGAATGTACAAAAAGGACCTCTTCTTCTGTCGGCGTGTTTTTGTTGGAGGTGGATTCCGATGACGAACGCCGGAGGGGTATCACCACGACGTCGGACGGCAAGCCGTACGGCCCGCTCCTGAAAGAGCTGGCCCTGCAACACCAAGGTCTGCCGCCGAAAGCCGGCGTGACGAACTTGACGGGCCATCCGTAGTGAAGCTCTCCGTACACATTTACCTGATCCTTGTATCCTTTTTCGCGGACGCTCTCCAAGCGCCAAACTCTGTGTGGCAAGGCATCATCTCCGTCCGTCGCGGCCATATTTATTGCTTCCCCCTTTACACTGATGTCCGTATGTTCTTTTTATATTTTCCATCAATTTTTAGCGGCGTAACATTCATCATAGACGATTCTCTCGCCCTCCATAGTACTCGTGCTGAAGGATCCACAACGTGTTACGCGCGCCCTGGACGTCTCTGTCTCTGCTGTTGGTTCGCATAGTTAATTTTTTCGAGCGACGTTCAATTTCTTCATCAAACCGCCCACCTACTTCGATTCATGAATAGTGCCGCGGAAGACGAAGTCTCAGTGTCATCATGATGATGGTCGTCAGCGAGTGATTTTCCACCTTCAAGTCGAGGGGTGGCGCGGTCGTCCCCTCGTCCTCCGCCGTTTTCCGCGGTATTATCTACGGTGGTCGTGTTGTATTTGTCGGATGGGGGATGAGATGTCGGGACGAAAGGTGACGGACCGGCAGAGGAGGCGACGGAGGAATCGATATGCAATTTTTGTAGGTTCATCAAGAGGTCGATAGTCTGCCTCTGTCCGATGACCACCTGCTCGAGTAACATCATGCGGTGCTCTAGCTCGTGCATACGCAATACGATGAAGTTCTGAGTCGTCGCGGCGGCTTGTTGCTGTTGCTGTCCTTCGTGACTCGCAACGAAAGCAGATTGTTGCTGCTGACTCGGGAGATGGACAGCGGTATGAGCGACACGGGGGAACCCGCTGCTGTATTGCTGCGGCGGATGCTGCTGGTGGGAGGAGGAGGGAGTGGCCTGCATGATCACGTGTCGTTTACACTCCCTATTGAAAAAAATGGAACGATTTAACGACAACGTGGTTTGCAGTTCAGACATCGGGCACATTTTCGCTGACTTACTCCGCCGATACCTCGTCTTCCTAGTTCATGCCCACGGCTTCCTTTACTTGTAAGATAAAATCCACTCAACCGAGCGTACGACGGATGTGCACAGAACGTACAGCGGACAAAATTCAATCGAATGTTGAATCAAAAATCATATGGCACGCTACCTATCCCTAACACCGTCATACAAAACAATTTCAAAGCATTCTAGTTAGACGACGATGGCGAACACCGTCAGCATCGTCGACGCAGGAGCGTTCGTTCGCGTCAGTGAATCCACCTCTGACGGCTACGTCCTGTTTAACAAAAAAGTTTCAAAGTCGAACGCCTCCGCGACCGGAGGCGGAAATAAGCACACCGTCTCAGGCGGATATAACGCTCGGATGCGATCTCGGATCTTGCGACCAGAACAAGAAGGGTTGCACTCGAAGTACCTCCTCCCTCTATTGAACACCGAACATAGTTCGTCTAACTGAACATCTCCCGGACTCCCACAATAATTGCAAAAGTTCATGTAGACCACCGTTGACCGTTGGAATCTGACATGTCGTCCAATATGTGTACCGTTTATACTTACAAATTACGGCCGGCGGAGAAGGTTGACGAGACTGACTGTGCCGTCAAACAGGCGTAGGGAGGATTCGTGTCGTTTTTACAGACCAATTATCGAATTAAAGGACTCGATGAAACGATTGTTGTCTACTGTCGTGACGTAAGCCAGATGGTACGGCGCCGCGTGTGTCAATGTAGCTCGTGGACGACGTGTCTGTCGTGACACGAACTGTGCTGTTCCGCTATTTGGACGGAACCGTGCAACTTCGTAACGATGCCGTATACCTTGCGCACGTCGGGGGAAATCGCCAGGGTGCTAGCCACGATTCGAGAGGCGTCCTGGAACGCTCCCCGCCCATCGGGCGCAGTGGCGGTGTTCAAATATGACCTCGTGCGACCGCTGATGTTCTTCTTATCGTTTGCGAACATGACCACGGCCACTTTGTCTTGGATCTCGCACGAGACAGGGAACGTGAACGGCTGTTCCACTTTGGGAAACCGGAGGGAGACGTACTTCCTGGTGAGAACCCGTGGCGAAGATTCCGGAGCTGGAGCCGGAGGGTCGACCACTTCCATGTTGTAGCCACGTGTTCGTTACGAGTATTACTTCTTCGTGTGCTGACTATCCTTATGTAAAAAAGAAACGCAGTGTACAACCTCGAACGAGGACGCGCATTACACTTTGTCGAGCAACTAAAACGATGGACCAATTTCGACACCACATTACATGGGAAATTATTATTTTGCGCAGAAAACGGGTGGGGACGTCAGGACACGAGCAAACTCCAGAGAGAGTCCCGTTCACAGTCCATGACTTTTCTATTCTACTTCGTCTCCGTCATCAGCACTATCATCGTCTTGAAACGTACTCCCCAAGATGTTATCCTTGGTCACGGCCTCTTTTTCGAACCAGGCGCGGGCGAGGGGTTTGAGATTCTGCCAAGCCAATTTTACGACGGCCTCCTCTTCCTCCTGGACGTCGCGGGTGTCTTCCAGAGGAACGGTCGTTTCGAAATATTTCGTCCTATCATTGCGCAGACATCTGACTTCGAAGGCCACGACACGGAAGGTCGGGTCGGTCTTGGGGTACAGGTTGAAACGCACCACCTTGATGGACGTCTCTCGACTGAACGATGCTGTCGAAGTCTTGTCGGTAGAGGACATGTTCGTTTTGTACGATATGCTGCGAAACTTATTTGCTCTCGAACGGCGCGCGTCAGGGAGGGGCGGCGACGCTGATCATGACCGCCACGCTCGCTCTCCCCGGCCACCCTCCTCTTCCTCTTCCATCGGATGAAACAGAGCACAGGGCCACCGTCAGGGACGAGGCCGTTTGTTCGAGGATGGTGGCCGCCAAGCAACAGCAGCAGTCATTTTTGTACTCGTTATTCGTTGCTGTTTCTGTTTCTTCCCATTTCAGAAGGTGAGGAGTCAAGATCGCGTGATAAGGCGCGTTGTCATCGGTAATCACTCCCTTTTCGCGGATTATATGGTCGGGCAATCGGAACGTCTTGATTTTTTGCGGAAAGTCTCGGTTCTCTTCATAATCGACGGAGAAGAACCAGGAGCGGCAGGGAGGAGGAGGCGGAGGCGACGGAGACAGCGGTGGTGGTCGTTCGATGTTCGCGAGTTCTTTTATGGCTTCGATCAGTAGAGCCGTCAGGTCTCCGTATGCCACACCGTACGAGTCTTTGTTATGGACCACCGCCTCCGGAAGCACACGACACACCTCCTGTGCGAGCACACCCGCGTGTCTTCCCCTACTGTTTCCGACATTATCGACGTTCTCTGTCGACGATACGTTATCATCTCTAAGTCCGAACGTATACCCACCGATGTTCCTCAGTTTGTCGAGCGCGCCGGTGATTGGACGGATGTCGCTCTTGAGGTTGCAGTCCGACGCCTGAATATAGCCCTGCGTCGCGTATATTTCACCCACGACGTGAAGGTTCGCCTCGGGGGTCTTGGTTCCGATTCCCAATCGTCCGTCAGCGTCGAGCCGCATGAGCTCCAGGTCTGCACCTTCCTGCGTGTTCGCAAAGAAACGGACGTTGCTGGCCCCGGGTCGCGCGGAAGCGGACAGACGCAGTCCCGCGCTGTCATTAGAGATGCCGCGCGTGTCGAACAGGATGTCGTCCGTCCTCGACACGTACGCGTTACTGAGACCGGCGAGATCATCTTTCGTGTCCAGAAACGCGTCGCGTAGGTCAGCGAGAGCGTTCGATCGTGCGAACCTTGCGTCGCTCGCGGCCTTGTCGTAAAAGTTGGCGTCGACGAACGCCTCGCGCGTCTCGAAGTTGCTCCGAGAGGCGAACGCGCCCAGGCTCGCGTCTTCCGTCAGGTAATCCCGCACCAACATGTTGCTGAGCCCCCTGAAGTACACGGCGCCGGCATACTTGGTGTCCGTCGTGTCACGATCGTAATAATTTACCGATAAATTATTCGACAGTGCCGCGTGTACGTCCACGTGCGTGAACCGAGCGTCGCTGGACAATTTCGTGTAATGCTCGTCGCTGATGAAGTTACTGTACCCCTGGAACTCGGACAAGGTGTAGAACAGGGCGTCCGCCTCCACCTTGTCGTAGTACATGGTCTCGAGCTCCTGTCCCAAATCGCTGAGCGAAGTTATCGTGGCGAACAAGGCGTCCGCCTCTTGCTTGTCGTAAAAATCCTCCTGCACCACGTTCGACAGGTCGTCGTGGCGCTCCACCTGCGCTGCCAGGTCCGCGTTCACCTGATCGACGGCGTCCTCTATGCGGACGGATTCGTTGCTCGAGAAATCGACGCGACCCACCACATAGTTCGAAAAGTCCGCCAGGTCGTTCGAGGTATCGTTTTCGACCGCCTCGATCTTGGTGTCCACCTCCTCCCGCACGTAATACTCGTCCCTCACCAGGTTCGAAAACGTCTGATACAGGGGGAAGCTCAGGAAGCCGTCGTCCACCTCGTACCGCCGATAGAAGTTGGACGCCAGGTGCGCCTCCACATCAGCCACGCGGGCCTCCGCGGCGTCCACGGCCGCTTCTCGCACCACGTCGACGTACACGTCTAAGCCGCCGGAGCTCAAAAAACGGTCGTCGCTCTGCAGTTTGGTGTAGTAATCGTCGAGGACCAGGTTGCCGATGCCCGGCGGGAGCACGTTGGTCGAAAACAGGTCAGCCCGCACGTTCCCCGGCGGGTCGAATTTCATGAGCACGACGGCAATTTTCGGAGTCCCTGTGCCGGAGGAGTTAGACAGAGCGACCCCGGCTCCGACCCTCCGGGTCGATTTCCATACCAGTCGCGTGAAGAGCTCCGTCTTGGGCGTCGAGACCCCGGGCTTCGAAAAGTCATAGTCGTCGAACCCGGAGTACCACGCGTCGATCGCCTTGATCACGACGTCCGTGACGTTGCCCTCAAACGTCGAAAATACCAGGACGTTCGTGCCTTCCGTGCGCGGGACGGCCTCGGATGTTCCGGAGGCCAGCAGGCGCTCCGCCTCCGCCTGCGCGATCGCGGCCTGGCCGGGGTGGTACGCCACCGGGGGCGAGTTGTGGATCTGGCGGTAAGTGTTGACCTTCCGGCGCACCACGTCCGTGTCGGGTTCCGGGAGGGGCATATAATCGGCAGGTGAATCAGTGTCGTGTCCGCGAAATGCGCGCCCTTTGTCTTACGTGACACAAAATTGCAGCTTGACATTTTGAACAGCTGCTGATTTGAATTCACGTTCAAGTCAGGCCTGTGTGAGTTTTTCTATGTTTTTTATTGGGTCGATCCACATCCATCATGTGGAACTCGATCAACAATGTTCTTATGGGTGCTTCGGTCAGTACCGAAAATGTCGAACTCCACGACGACTTGAATGACACGATGATATCCCCCTTAAATAGCGGAGGCAGAGGACTGTCCGCCTTCCTGTTCCGACTCATCGACAATTATAACAACGGAACAAAAGGCGGCGTCGATTCGTTCGATATGATGGCGAACTCGGACCCAATCGCCGACATACAGTCGTGCTCATTTAAAAATGGGACAATGGGGGAAGGTGCGTCTGAGTGCGTTTAAATGAGAAAAACGGGAGACATGAGTGATACATACTTAAAGAGATCTCACCACGATAGTGTATCCCCCGAAGAATCACATGGACCAATGGAAATCGACGCCTTGATGATCATTTCCCCCCCCATGCGATGGGATCACCCCCCTTATTAGGCCAGTGTCACGCTATACAAGTGATGTATACGGGATCTCATTTCCTGTATCAGACACACCTATAAATATTCAACACAGAACCCCATAGGCGTCAACCGCTTTAGTCCCCCGGGCTAAATAGGATCAATTCGACCACCGTCGATTGGTTTTAACCTTACGGTGTGGTGTGGACGTTATCATGAGGTCAACAATATACACAGTGACCAATCATCTAAAGTGGCCAATAGTTGCGATTCAAAAGGTCTGCCTGATCTAGGAAATTCCTTTTACTGAGGTTTTATAACCTATCCATCGTTGTCCCATTTTAGATTTTAGATGAGCGCGAGTGTATCCAACATCTCATCCGTCTCCACGGAAACGATGTCGCAACACCAACAGTATGGTTCTTCATCTAATCCTCGTCACAACAGCCTGAACAACCTGTTCACGTCCTTTTTTTCAGACGACCAGACCCGCATGTTGTACGCCCTCGTGATCGCGCCCGTCCTTCCTCAGCTTTTGGATCGATCTTGGGCGGCGTTGCACGCATCGTTAAACATGATCAGGGAGATCTTTAGCTCACTTTTCAGAGGCGGAAACTATTTCATCAGGACGTGGATGTCGTCCGTGTGGACGTGGAGCACGAAATCAAACGAACTCAAAGCGGACGTCGTGCTCACTGACGGATTTGCCGTGGAGTCCAAAGAAGCGCGGGCCATGATGTGGTACATGATGCAACCCGGTCACTCGCTTGTCACGCGCCTCGAAAAGGTCGAGAGCGTAATGTTGCCTAATCTGGGAACGTGGACGGTCGTGAAACCCCCTCCCAATTGGCGTTTCGTCATAACAGATGTCAATGAGTTACGGTGCAAGGTGGAGCACACGGACGTCGACGACTCATACCTCCAAAACGGCGGCGGCGCACCCGTAAGTGGAACGAGCAAAGGCGACGGCTCAGTCTCGGGCGGAGGAGGCGGAGGAGGAAAATCAGGCAGTGACGGATCTCAGCGCAAACGCAAGGCCTTTCGCGTAAGCGTGTCTTGTAAGCATGTCGACGCCAACACTCTCGCTCGCCTCGTGACCGACGTGCAGCTCATGTACAATGACAGTAGCAAGGGCTTTGACTACGATACCCAGCAGATATTCGAGTTGGCAAAAGGTGTATCATCACATGGTTCTCAGGTTTTCCTGTCCGGTGTGCCGTTCAAGAGCAACGTTCGCCTGGAAAACACCTTCCTCGACGATGAAGTCGAGTGCCGCATCCAGGCGCGGCTCAAGATGTTCAGATCGCCCGAACAACACGAGAGACTCGGCACTCCGCGCACTCTCAGCATCCTTTTGTACGGCCCGCCCGGCACCGGCAAGACGTCCGTGATTAAGGCGATGGCCAACGAAACACGTCGGCACGTCATCCGCGTCAACCTCGCCGTAGTCAGAAACCGTGGCGATCTGATGAGTCTTTTCCATCCCGATCGTATTACTGTTATTCTCAAGAACTGGGGAGTAGAGACCATCTTCATGCCCATGAACTCGCGCCTGTACGTGTTCGAGGAACTGGACGAACAGACTCCGATCGTGTTATGTCGAAAGGGTATGCGCCCTCCCGACATTCTCGAGGACTCGACGCCCGTCGAGGTACCGGATGATATGGCGGCCGTCAAACAGGACGACGCCCACTTGGCGTCCAGTCTGGAGGCCCTTCGCCAAGAGGTGGCACAGATGCGCGCGGAAGCGGAAGAGCAGTGCCCCCAATCTTTCAGAAGCCGTGTATGGAACGCCTCGGCGACGTCCATAAGGAACGCCTCTGCCGCCGCCAACTTATCGAAGGAATCCAATACGCACATCAACGGCGGCAGCCTGACGTTGGGAGACGCCCTCGAGGTGTTGGACGGCCTGATCGAGATGGACGGCAGGTTCATCATCTTCACAACCAACCGTCTGGAGGCTCTGGACCCCGCAATCGTCCGTCCGGGGCGCATGGACATCAAGGTGCGCCTGGGCGAAATGGGCGCGTCCGCGCTCGAACGCATGGCCAGGCGTTTTTTCGGTGACGAAGCTTCTTCCGAGGTCTTCCTGCCGCACGTCCAGACGTTGTCCGGCGTCCTCACACCCGCGGAAATAGGGGGGTGTATGATGGAGGCCAAGACGACCGACGGTGACCACGCCGCAGCGCGCGGCGCGATCTCCCGCATGTTCGGCTTGTATGAACGAAAGCGCCAATCGTGGCGCACGTCCATCTCGACTCAGATGGACGCGCTCCGGGGCGCCAGAGAGGGCCTGGTGCACAAGATCGCCGCGCAACGCGCTCTGGCAGATGCGATCGCGGTCGGAGACATGAAAGCGCACGAAAATGCGCTCTCTGTCTTGGGAGTCGCCGAACCCCTCACCCCAAAGAAGAAAAAGAAGGTGGACGCGAAGCAAAAGACGAGGAAGAAAGACGGTCACAAGAAGCACGATAGTGATGATGCTGATGATAAATCGTCTTATGATTCTGATGCTTCATCCGCGACGAATAAATCATCTTAAGACCATGCGATGGACGTTCAAAAAAGAAATAAATACAAGAAAAAGCTAAAAAGGGCGCACACGAGGAAGAGACAACAAAGAGACTGACATTGGTCTATGAAATGCATCGCCGCGGTCGTGTCCGTAGACTGATCAGACTGTTCTAGTCGTAATGCACACCGCCCCTGTTCTTCATCGTATGACCTTTCTCGCGTCATCGAACCTTGAAACTCTATCAAGACGTCTTGAGATCGATGGAAGCCGTTGATCATCGCGAGATCCGGTGCGGGCAAGGGGTGTCGACACAGAGGGCACGTCGGGGATCTGTCACCAATTGTACTATCGGTCGTCCAAATCGACAGACAACGACTGTGAAATACGTGTCCACAGAGCGATAGCTTGGAGACTTGGTCAGGCGATGCGTTCGACGTACTTTCCAGGCATATGCAACACACGGCGCCGCTGTCACCTATCAAAGACATGCTGCTTTTTTGAGACATTATTAATTATCGCTTAAGTGCGAATCTTTATTTAATTTATTTTGTCGTCAAAGCTTACGATAATCGAACATTTTCCTTTACCGATTTTTTTTCCTTCGTCATTCGAGCCGTAGGAAATGTGCCTGGCTGGACCTCGTCTGTCGACGGCGGTGTCCCCTGCGAAGTGACTCTCGTTGTAGACGCGCAGCCTGTACCCGCGCTGTATCTCGAGGCTCATGACCCCCTTACCGAACCCTTTCTTTCCCGCCGTGTCCGTGTCTTTCGACAGCTCCACTTCCGCGTACCTTCCCAGAGTGAAGCACTTGTAGCTGCCGCGAAAGTCGCGCTTGTCCGTCATGATCACGGGGCATCCAATCGCGATGCGATGCGCGTCTCTGGCACAAGGCGAGGAGCGTAGCTGCGCGCCGCGGCGGTACTTTTGCACGATCAGGAAAATAAATACCGATAATATTACGATACTCGCTATGAGAAATAGGGTCGGTAACAACGGTACTGATGACAGCATCATGTTTGTTCACTGATGATATAGCACTTATAATAGCATGGCATTACAATACCGGCAGTGAAAAAATGTGTGGGCACGATTCTGACTACAGGATACGAGAGTTTTATACGTAAGCACGATCGACAAATTCATCGCGAATGGAAAAAGAACTGCTGTCACGACTTATGCTGTACGATGCTGCTTCATAGTCCGCTTCTGTCCCGTGGTCAACTTGCTCTCAGGAGCGTCAATGTCGTCCAAATACCCCTCGAACAACGCGCCGTCCTCTGTGATGCACCGCACCCGGAGGCGATACCGCACGATGACTTCGCGGCAGCGCACACACGGCACGGAACACCCGAGACTTCCGTCTGATCTCGGACGCACCACGGTCACCGTCCCCCCGGTCTTGCGGTGCAACCAGGCGGCCGTAGCGTGCGAGGCGACGCCGTGTCTTCTGGCCCGTGTGGTCCATTCGTCCAATAGCCTCCTCTCGGCACACATCGTATGCGTGTTAGACGCCAGGCCCTCTTTTTTCACACGAGTCAAAGAACGTAGCGGTCACGTTCTTCGACGACGATGGGCTGCCATTGATCGTCATAAGACGGTTTAGATTTCGGTGCACAGGAGTGGCCGCGATCTCTGCTGGAGCAGCGGTATTCGTATCCGCATCAGTGTACTTTCGGTGCATGGTTCCGAAGATATATATCTATAAATATACTTAGTGTATGCTCTCAACCTTTTTCTTTGAGAATGGTGCAGCTTACACCACATTGACGGCCCTTACGCCATCACAACATAAAAACACACGATGTGGGAATGACACTCCGTCGCCGTACTGCCATGCTCATCCGACACTGTATCGCGAAGAGAACGAGACGGGGTGATGACGACGTCAGCGCCACTGTTTCGTCTAAAAAAAACAACAGAGGCAGAACCGGAAAACCTCAAGTGCCGTGGCACGTTCTCGTATCGTTTATAGTCAATCGGGTCGACCCGTTGTTCACGCTTCAGTCCCGCGTCGAGCTGTTGAGAGGGCTGGCGTGTGTGGACCGAGACCTGGCCCGTGAAGTGACGACTCTCGCGTGGAAGGGCCTGGCCGCGTCTTGTGGAGACTGGATCGATCGAAAGGTGAAACGCATCGAACTATCGGACTTCGAGTTATGTTCAGACGCGACAGTTCGTATGATGATGATCGATGTTCGAGGAAGAGAAGAATGGAACGAAATGTTGCCACCGCAGCAGCAACAGAAGCGTCAGTACCTTCTGCGCGAGGACATCGTGCGGACGCTGCGCGCCGCGCGCGCCAAACCGCATATGCTGTCCGTCCTCCGCGTGCAGATGATGCTCAACTCAGCGAGTTCAGAGTCCCTGTGCATCAAGGATGCGTGCTCGAGGTTCTGTCTTCGGAAGAGCGACGTGAGCCACCTGCCGCGCGTGTCCAAGAGGACGCGCGTCCGGCTGGTGGACGTCCTGGACGTGTGCAGAGAAAAGCACGCGACCATGGAGATCCTGGAGCTCAGGCGCGCCAGGTTGTGTCGCATCAGTCGCAAACGCGCCGAGACGACCCGCGCAAGGGCCGACGAAAGGAACGCCAGGTTGGAGGGCGCTTTCAAAGACATCGTGGGCTCTACCCTGCGTTCCGTCGTAGGGGAGATCATTCAAACGGCCGACGGTTTTCGACAGGGCGGCACGTTTTCAGTCGGTACCAACCCCACCGGCGTCGAATTTATCTCGCAGGTGTTGGAAAATGACGTCACCCTGCGATCGCGATTCGGAATAGATCGCGATCGCGACAGTTGGCGCATGTTTGTTCGATCCGGGAATAATATGTACGAAGAGGAGACGGTAGACGCGTTTACGAGGTGGTCGAGCGACTCGATCGACAGATGGAGGTCTTTCCTGAAAAAGGGCTGCGGAATGTCGGGAGAGGATCGACGCCGTATAGCGGAGCAGCAATGGTCTTCCGACCAATGGATCATGAAGGCCATACTCCACCTTTTTTACTCGCCCGCGTTTGACGAGTCCTAGGCGAAGACGAGGAGGAGGAGGTGACTTCTCCTCCTTTTCCTCTCCCGCCGCCCTTCACTTTTTCGACGACGAAAGAACTGTGACCCCTGACGTCGACACCGTCTGTCGCGAGCTCGGCTCCTGGGGAGCCGTCGATGGACTTCGAGAGATCGTGCACGGCGCCTTCCAAATTTGGCGGGTTTATCCCGTACAGCATCACGCGCATTCTCGTCCTCCTGGTTTTTTTGCCCTGCTTAATCGTTTTGTTGTCAAACACCCCTTTCCCGTCATCCTCTGCCACGGTGTCGATCCACACGTACATGAGATCGTGTTTTTCGGTCATGGCGCGGAAATTTACACCCACGCGCCCGACCAGCTTTCTTACGACGGACTCGTCCTGTACGAAAAAGTCGACGTTCCGCCAGTAATAGTTTGCGTACTTTTCTCGGGTGGAGTGGGATATGTCGTTCCTTTTGAACACCTGGTCGATCATCGCGGCCAGCTCAGACGGTCGGGGCCAACGGCACAGCACGTCTTTCATCGCGGACAGGCCGGCGTACGTCAGCAGGCCGTCGAGGCTGGAAGGCCACCTGTAATCGATCGCACCGCTATCATCGTACACCCCCAACGCTGACAAGTCGCCGTCCTTCTCGAGGTGGTCGAGCAATTTGGCGGTCTGGCGCGGGGTGAGGTCCCGGTCCGGATCGACATCAATCGTGGACAGCCCCAGTCGCCTGCGCACGTCCGCCGCGTTGATCAGACAATCTTCGAACTCTGACGTCCAAGCAGTAGACCGCATCACGAATACACAGAAGTAGTGACATAACAGTATTTACGAAAAGAAACAAAACGACGAAAATATTACGTCAGACATGTCGTGCGCTACAGCACCAAACACACGAGCGGTAAGCGTGTATTCGTGCGAATGAACTTGCATGCACAGATGCAAACGCCTTATTGTAGGGCACACCCACATGTAGGAGGGGAGGGTGAAGGAGCCTCCAGCACCATGTTCAAGTGTCGCTCCTCTCTCATGAGCTTGTTCTTGAGACACTTCAATTTTACCGAGTGTAAATCAAGGGAATATCTTTGTAGGGTTCGATTGGACAACTCACTCGAGGAGAAAGAGAAATCTCAGTAGTCGATCGTCGATCAGTCTGATTCCACGACACGTAACATTTCGCGCACCACGACAGTGGCGTATAGGGTCCAAAACATGGGGTACACCGCCACCTGAATCGTCTTGGCGAACGCGGAACTGGGTTTATACTCGTCCTTTTTTCTGGTGTTCACGGTCTTCTTCTGGACGACTGTCAGGTTGTAGATCACCACGACGGCCAGGAGGGCCAGGAGCACTAAAAGGTGCACTCCCCACATCCGCACGGACAGAAAGCCGAAGGTTACGCCGGGGCTCGTGATCCAGTCCATCGTGCCCATCGCTCGCTGTATGGAGGGCATGCGCAACCAGTACGCACTCCCGCGAAATAACGCGTCCAGACCTACGTGTAACACCGTCAGGCCACCGTACATCATCATCACGATGAATATCATGATCATGTAATACATCGTCATCATGTAGAACGCAAGGGTGAGGTTTACGATGCGTTTGTGCCCGATGGTGTTTGGTTTACGCCGTGTCTTGTCTTGTTCGTCCAGTTCAAAGGCGATACGCATCGCCCTTGACAAACCCAGTGCCAGACTCACGGCGGAAAAGAACGCGAAAACCGTCCATATGAAAATAACCTCAGACACGCTGCTCGGAGCACCGTCCATGGACATCGAGAAAGTGGTTCCGTGGTTCCTGTACTTGTATTACTCCGCATATTTTTCAGAGGCGGAAGCACGGGAAGGTGTAAAAACAAAACATTGTCTAAAAGACGACTCTTATTACGATATCTGATATTCTGAGCCGGAGTACATCTTGGTCGATTACTTCTTCTCCTTCTTGGCGGGCCTCTTCCTCTGCACCTTGAGACGGGGGTCGGTGACGCTCTTGATCTTGATCTCCGATGTGATGGTGATAGTGTTTCCACCGCGCTCGATCTTCTTGTTGATCTTCACGTGCTTGCCCTCGTACTCGTAAGTGTTTCCGTTTGAGGGACCGCTCGTGGTTTCCAAGAGCTTGAATCGCACGACGCTCCCCTTTTTAGGGTGGAGGTCAAAGAGCTTGTTCGCGGCCTTGCTTGCGGCGGCGTAAGGGGACTTGTTGATGTATCGCGTATCCTTCTCGTGCTGGTTCGCGTCGAATGAGGATGCTACGATCGTAAATGAACGATCTCCGTCTTCCATTTTCACGAATTGAGGGTAATTGAGGGACGCGGGTTTGTGTTATATTATAAGCATCAGAAAATTATAATCCGTGTGTCGTTCATTTATTTCGTCAGAAAGAAGCGTAGACGCCCTGCTCGAACCCCTCGATCACGCCACCGCTTGATTTCTTCTTGGTGACGTCTTTTTTTGACGTCATAGAGGTTTCTTCGGAATCAGACGCGGCATCATCCTGCTCTTCGTCATCCTGCTCCTCAAACATCTCTTCTTCTTCGTCTTCTTCGCGATCCGGGACGCGAGCAGCGACGTCATCTCCCATGAACGCCTCTACGTCGGAGTTGTTCGTTAAATTATCGTCCGCGGGGTCTGTGAGAGATTCTTCGCTCTTGTCCGTCTCTTTTTTGGACGGCGACGCTGATTTTCCGCTCTTGTCATCGTGACTAGAAAAGTACTCGTAATCTTTATCGGTAAAAGATGTCGGAGAGGGGTACACGTACGGCCGGGGGGACAGGTGACGCACGGAGCCGCCCATGGTGCTGATGATGATGAGTAACACCAGGAGGACGATGAATATGATGAGCAAGTCCTTCATGATCGTCCCAGTGAGCGTGTTCGACCTGGTTGGGCAGGCGGTATCCTATATGACATTATACTGAGAAAATTTTTCGTATATAATAGCGAAATATACGAACACAAATGTAGTAGCCATTGGAAAAATAACTCGCGTCAACTATAGTGAACGACATCACATATATAATATTTACCAGCGTCATGACGCCGGGTCATACGGCACACTACTCCGCGGACGGAGGCGGTAATCGTCGAGTGGGTATCGACGTATACGCGGACGGTTCATGCATCGGAAACGGGTGCAAGGGAGCTATAGGTGGAATCGGTGTATTTTTCGGACCGAGTGATCCTTATAACGTGAGCGAATCCATCCGGCCTTTGAATAAAGGACGAAGAGATGAGTACAGTGTCACGAGTCAATCGATGGAACTCGCGGCCTGTACGAAAGCCGTCCAACAGTGTTTGGCACGTTCTGACGAATCTGACTCTCAAATTCACATTCGATTGTATACGGATTCGGATTACGTTATTTACGCAGTCACCAGTGACTCCGCGTGGCAGAATAAGCAGACTCCCATAGATCGCGTGTACATCAAAAAATTGCAGAGGGCGTGCGGTAGGGGCGTCGCTGCGGAGAGGAAGGCGAGTGCGGCGTCATCCCTTCTTCCTCCTCATCAGAGACATCAAGTAACGTTCATCCATATTTCAGCGCACCAGAACGTGCCGTCCGCTCCGTACCTCACGGAATTGGCGCACTGGATGGGAAACAGAGAAGCTGACGCCCTGGCCTACTCTGCAGCTCAATTACCGACCGCGGAAGGTCCCGCTGCATCACCACACAAAAGACAACTGAAAACGGCGGCAAAAAAAAAATGAGATGCTCATCTGGATTTCTGTGCAACCATTCATAATAATGACCACAATTTGAAAACCATCACATCACAACACAACGATGACGGTAGACCACCAGACTCCATCAACGACAATTTCTCCTGTTCGATCTAATATAGAAGAATATGTTCTTTTAAATTCGATCGAGGCCTTTTACGTGAAATGGTTTGCCTGCTCTCGCAAGGATGTCGTCTCGCGATTTCCCGTGACCTTCGTCGATAAAGTATGCGAGCTGCATGTTTTGGACATGTTCAAAGCGCAAACCATTAGGAAAAAAAGAGGACGAATGAACGACGAATCTCTTTCCAGAGAGGATTTCCACGTCGAAGACCTGCTGCAGTTTTTAAACAGCATCGCGTGCAGCGTCGAGACGGCGCAGAAGATTGTCCAAGAATTGCGAAGCAACATAGCAAAGAGTACCGGTTCGCATAGCGATGTCTCCAACGGTCTGGTTTCGGGTTTCACGTTACAGCTCCAATGGGTCACGTGGTTTGTCAGCAACACACCGATATACGACGTAATCCTTTCGAATGACGCATTCTACAAGGAATCACTCTTGTACGACAAGTACGCGACGTCCAAGCTGTCGAGGATCATGAGCAACATGTTTTCGTCGATGATCATCACGACTGATGACGTAAAACGAAAGTTTGGCGAACAAGTGATGAACAAGTTTGACGAACAAATGACGAACAAGTCTTCGAAGGGTCTCAACATGATGAGCGTATCCGCTTCCGCGTCGACCTGTAACACACCTGCGAAAACGATCCCCGGAAAAAAGGAACGATCTATTTCACACGACGGCCACTTGTCTTGTAACAACAACCTCGGTGGAAAAAATGTTCCAAATGCTCCAAACATTCCGGCGTGTCGTCGCGCCATATGGGTGTCACTGATGCGAAGACGTGTTTTAATTGCGCTCGTGACATCGCCCATCCTCAGCTCAATGTACCCATCGTCTCCTGACACCTGTACCGTCCGAAAATTGTTTTTCGGGCTCTTACATCAGGGTAAACACGCGATGTCCGTAGCGATGCTGAGTAGAGGGGTGTCTTATCTCGCGCTCCTCGTCATCGACAACCTGCAAAAATGGCCCGGTGACATACTGGAGGAATGCGGCGACGAACTTCTCATTGCTTCCGGTGCCATGCAAGAAGTGTGTGTCGCGCTCGCCAAAGGATTCTGCGATGAATACTCGAAAGAGGGCTGGACGTGTTTGCGTGTGTTGAGTGAGAGGGCCGCGGCTACACTGGATTCCTTCGTCGAGTCGAGTGGAGGTGGTGGAGATAGAAAAAGAGGCGGTCGAGTGGAACGTGAATCGATTCGAACACTATCGTATGATTGATGAAAAACAGAGACGCTTCCTTCCCTTCCTTCCCTTCCGGGTTCTTTTTTGTATCAATCCATTATGTATGCGTAGGGTTGGCAGATTCCGTATATTTAACAATCCGCCGATTGCGCTTTAGCCTTATACCCTGATCGTGGAAATATACGGTTTGAAACCGTATATATACGGAATCGGCCAACCCTATGTATGCGAGTAGCGAACGCCCTATCCATATAATACGGAAATAATAATTCCTTCAAAAGGACGGGCTTGTCATCCATCCCCTGAAATTATACCGTTTACTATAATAAGAACGTATCGCTCATCTCGAACAGAGGGAAGAGGTTGCGAGATACGAAGCAGACAGTAATCCGATATAAATAGATGTCAGATTACAACGGCGGAACCACCGAGAAGGTGTTCACGGTGACGGATGCGTTTCTGAACGGCGTCAAAGGTTATCGGCGATTGCATACAGAATTAGTCGATGACAAGAAGATCGTGTCAAAGGACTCGAACGCATTAGAGCGGACGGTAATGTCTCACGTGGAGAAGACGAATGACCGGGTGTACATTACGGCCGTTCGCGATCACCTCACCAAGCTCAAGACGGTATTGAATGATGTAGGTCCACGTCTCAAGAAGTTCAGCGACTACGTGACGAACATCGAAAATTTGCTGCAGTATCGTCAACTTCTAGAAACGTTTAAGAAGGATTTAAATGCCTTCAAACTTCAGTCGCAGTCGCATTCCGCCCAAAAGCCTAAGGACGCAAGGGCCACTCTCCAGAACAAGACTGCGTTAGACAATGCGTTAAAAAAGGAGACGCTGCAGGTCATCGAAGAGGCGACGGAAAAGAAGGAAGATGGCGTGGAAACAAGGACGAAATGGCTCGATGTATGGAACTCTATTAAAAGTAGATACAACAGCACCAAAAAGACGAATAATAACGATTGGATAGACGGATTTCTAAATGATTCCGAGTCAGATTTCATCACAATATCCAATATCTTAAACTCAGCGTCATCTTTCATAGACACAAAGCTCTCGGACATCCCTGACTCGTACAAAAAAAATGACAAAAGGGCCCGTAAATCAAGCTCAGAGTTGTGCTCCCTCAACATGTACATGGAGTGGTACAACATGAACGACTCCGCCGTCCCGGATCGCATGCGAATAAGCGAGGATACCGCCGCGTCTATCGATGTGCTGAAAATCGGGTACATATATCGTGCGGATGATAATCCGTTGAGGGCTTTCCGTCAGTACATGCAAACACAGCAGTCTGAGCTTCTGAATTTTGTTCAGAAGTCACCCAATGATGAAAAAAACATTCCCACGCAGCTCATAAACACTCTCGTCAGCGAGATCACCAAGCTCACCTCCACTGTCAACAACACGCTGGACGTTAACGAGGATCAAGGAGTGGAAAAAGCGATCCTCGCTCAGATGAACGCGGTTATTACGGCAGGCCAACGCCTCTCGGATAGACAAGCGGCTCACCTGCAGTCGATCGGCAAGGTGCCTCGACTAGCGGAGGCGTCCGAAGACAGTAAGGACGCGGCCGTGTCAGGGGCCGCGTCGTCTTCGCCGGCTTCGAAATCTAGTGATAATTCGTTTTATGGCAGTATGAAATCATCTATATTCGGGCCGTCCGGGGGAGCTGGGGACAAAGTGTCCGATGACCGTCGAAAGCTCGACGCCGTATTGGCACAAGAGGCGCCTCGGTATTTGAGACGAGAAATAAAAGAACATGCGATACGGACGTATATTTCACAGGTCAAGGGGTTCACGGAGCACATCAAGAGCACCTCGCCGTTGGATCGACTGGTGGACACGGTCCTGAAAAACGCAGATTCGAACCTGGCAGCGACAGACCAAGACATCCGCACGATAAAACAAACAAAGACGGACCCCGACAGCCGGCGGTTCCAAACAGACGCGGAGGGAGGGCGGAAGAAGGAGATCATGCTGCGCTCGCTGAGCAACATGAAGTCCCAGACGGAGGAATACCGGCGGCTACACGAGGACTTTTTGTTTCGAGACCATCGAGACGGCCATCGTTACCTGATGTACTGGCGCAACATCCGAGTAGAAAACGAGGGAGCACGCAAGGCCATCCAGGAGTACTTCGAGGCCTTAAAAGCGCTGATGCATACCATGGAGGATCAGGTGCACCAGGCGCGCGGCCAGTACCAGAAGGCTCTGAACGGCGGATCTGACGATCTGACGAGCCTCGCAAATTGGAGCGAGCACGTCTCTGCGGACGATTTTGACGAAGTGATGACCAAAATTCGAAACTTTAACGATTACTACGATGACGTTCGAAGGGAGGTGATCACCATGTACCAAGGAGGCGGGCGGCCGCTGTCGAACCTGATCACAGCCGCGCCCTTCCTCATCATGTACGTCGTCAAAATGCTACGCGTGCTATTCGCTTGGGCGGCCCTGCACTTTTCCGAGCATCTGTTCCAACTGTGGTACGCACAGGCGGTGTATGGTCGAAACTCTGATCCTCCTGACCCGCTCGTGATGATAGGCCTGTTCCTCGGCATCGACATGGCCATGAACGTCGCGCTCATGGCCACACTGTTCCTCCTTCGGAGCCTGTTCGCCACCGAGGGTGGTAACTTTCCAGTGGACGACACATTCCTCAAAGCATATGTCGTAGACTACTTGTGCGTGACGCTCGCAGTGTTCGTGATAGCGGCTGTGCTGGCGCAGGTCATCAAGACTAAAAAGTACTTTCGGTACAGGTACGAAGGCGACCGCGGAATTCGAGCTCTACAGACCATGACATTTTACGTCGTTATCATCATGCTCCTCCTGCCCTTTTTCCGCCTCGTCCAGTGAGCGAGTGAGCTAAATATTGCATAATTATTGCCTGCATTACCTCGACGACTGTTCGCGTTTTTGAACCCGTCGATTGCTGGCCTCGATTTCAGCCTTGAACGGATAATCACTGATCACCCATCCAGTACAAATGTATTTATCGGATGACAACGGGACATTCGCTTTATGGGGGTATGTCGAAGTGGAGGGGAACATCACAAGCTTTCCTTTTTCCGGCTTGATCGTCATATACAGGTCATCACATCCCATGTACATCTCTGTTTCTCCCCCGTCACACACGTCATTCAGGTACCACATGAACACGAGAATCCTATCGTGTACCAAAGATTGGTCGTGATGTATACTGAAAAACCCGTCTCCCTTCGAGTACTTTTGGATTTGTAGAACAGGGACGTGACACTCGGATAACAGCTTGTAATATCCTGCCTCCGCATCGTGCATAGAGAAGTAGCGCTGTACGTTCCGCAAGAGCAGTGTCCGCAACGATATATCCAGGTCAAAAAACCTGTTGTATCTTGCGATGTTCAGGTCTGTCGATTTTTTCCTGGTTGCATCGAGCCCCTTGCCCAAGACCCCTTCCTGATGTAGCTCGGATGACGATTCGAACTGGGAAATCATCTCGTCACAAAGGGAGTCGCTCAGATTCTTACTTTCGCAATAGATCAGAGAGCCCTTCTTCAGAGGATCGATCCGGGTCCTGTTTTCCAATCTGAAATTTCGAGTTTCGTTGAATAACAGTTCGGTTTTACTCGTCCGATAAAACACTCTCAACACCAGAGACGACTGCGTCGCGACAAACTGAGTAGTGCAAGTCCAACACGCCGGCACGGTGATTATCCATCCTGCACAGAGATCGGTCTTCGACGTTACTTTTTCTCCACTGTGTATCGTTACACTCATTTGACCCGACAGTATCACATACGCGCACAGTCTGTCGAATATTTCGCAATTACAGAATACGTAGTCTTTAGAAGGAAAGAACCGAGCGATTTCCACCTCACTTCTCGTTATGTTATCCAAGCGTACTATATCCAAGTAATCGTACATTGGCAACAATGTACACTCGGTAAAATTGATTTTGAAACCACTTGATTCAGTGTTGGATTCATTCGGAGAGTGGGCTCTTTCAAAGAGCTGAACTTTTTCCAGTACCTTTACCCAGGGTTTCGTCATCCTTTACC
>Ga0306901_1000184_pt1 | contig 31072 bp, 36 predicted proteins | sample AntRauMFilla3767_FD_190431 | JGI IMG/M metagenome (GOLD analysis project Ga0306901, IMG submission 190431) | Saline lake microbial communities from Rauer Islands, Antarctica - Metagenome Filla 3 #767 (v2) (version 2) | ecosystem: Environmental > Aquatic > Non-marine Saline and Alkaline > Saline ... | reverse complement strand
TTGTATATAACGGTTTGGCTATGCACCGTAAAGCGTAGCACAATGTTTAATCTTAGCACTTACCTTAATCGCTTTATGGTGTATAGGTGGTGTTAGCAAATCGTTTTATTATGAACTATACACAAAAATTAGAAACAGGAACAGTCTATTGGTTAAAAGACTATACAGCGCCAAAGGTATTTACAGGAATGATATTCGAATGCTTGGTAACTGACCAAAAAATACCTGCACACGCAAAAATTAAAAAAAGTACAGAAACGCACTTAAAAGATTGGAAGCACGAAATATATAAGCCTGAACGATTCGGACTGTAAATGTTTGCTAACTTATGGTTGTAAGATTTCGTTGTTTTTCACAATGAATTTTACAACGTGTTACCTGCTTTGTTTTATTTTTTGTGCGATGGGAAATATTAATTCGAAAAATTAAAAAAGACATGTGGAGTTATTACGGAAGTAAAAGTAAAATAGTAAACAAATATCCGAAACCAACAAAGGGTTTAATTATAGAACCATTTGCAGGGACAGCGAAATACGCTATGAAGTATTGGGAAAATGATGTTATACTAATTGAGAAATATGATGTAGTGTATAAAATATGGAAATGGTTACAAGAATGTAAAGCTAATGATATTTTAAAACTACCTATATTAAAACAAGGAGATAATCTAAAAGATTTTAATTTTGATTGTCAAGAAGCAAAAATGTTTATGGGGTATTTAACTGCACAAAGTGTAGCAAAACCACAAGATAAGGCAGTATTTAGAGCAACTACACATAGACCAAATTGGATAAAGTACTCACTTGAAAGAATGAGTAAAGACATTGAAAAAATAAAGCACTGGGATATAAGAAACTGCGATTATACAGATATTGACAACAAAGATGCAACTTGGTTTATAGACCCACCTTATCAATTTGGTGGTGAGCATTATCCGATTAGCAATAAAAAGATAGACTTTAAAAAACTTGCAGAGTGGAGTAAGAACAGGAATGGAGAAATAATAGTTTGCGAAAACACAAAAGCAGATTGGATGAAATTTGAACCACTTCTTTCGATGAGAGGAAGTAAATACAAAACAACCGAAGCAGTTTTTTTGAAAGGGTGGGAAAAAAATAATTGTATATAACAAGCGAATAAAGACACCTTTACGTGAAATTAAAAGAAATAGAAATTATGAAAAAAGTACAAGGATTTTCAGAAGATGGCGATGATATTAATTGGACCGTTGCAATACCGCCTGAGGATTACAAAGGCAGTCAAGCTAATTGGCATATTGCTTTAATTGAAAGAGGTTTATGGGATGGTGAAGGATGGCATGGCGATGTAAATATACCTTCGGATGTATGGTGGGAAATATTAGAGCAGTGCGAAGGCTAATGCACCCTAACGGAAGCGAATAAAGACACCTTTACGTGAAATTAAAAAATTAGAAATATGGATTTTATAAAAATAGCACTAAAAGAAGTGATAAAAATGGCAGAAAACCACTTAGAAAATGTTAATGAACCCGACAAAGAAATACTAATTAGCATGAAAAATATGATTATGGGATTAAATGTCGGTTGTATGTGTGATAGTTATCACGGGTTCGATTGCGGGTGCTCTGAAAGAGAGTGGATTATAAATGAATCTGTTAAGGAATTAGATAAAATATTAGCAAATAAAAACTAACATCCGTGTATGGTTAGTGCGATTTAATAACTAAAAATTTAATATATGACGGAAAATGAAAAAATATTTGAAAGCGTTTTTGGCTTTCGGGTGCCATACTCTACAGTTTTTCTTTCAATGAGTATAAAATCATTCGATATTGAACAATTTGAAAACTCATTAAAAGAGAAAGACGATCTCTATAATCCGGATAATTGTTATCATCTAGATATGGGTACAGTTTCATTATTTGATTATATATATCAAAAATATGGTGAAGCGGCCACAAATCTAATAGAAGAACTGATATAGTGAACTCATTGAAGATTTTATAAAGACCTAGGGAAAATAAGAGATATTAATACCAATAATTTATTGGTTTGGCGGTCTCCTAAAGTAATTCATAGTACTGTGTTTTACTAGCCTGTTAAGTTCGAGTCTTAACTTCCCTACAATATTTACTAGTGAACTACCCACCCACGCCAGAAGAAATGGGATGGACTTCAGAAGTCAACTGATGTGAGTGAATAGTTCACTTTCATTTTTAATTTTAAATATTCTAATATACGCGCACGCGCACGCGCACGCGCACGTTATGTTAGTAGAGAAAGTATATTCTGAAGGACAGGAAAGTTTGATTGGCACAACCAACAAAGTATATGTAACCTGTGACACAAATCCTTTATAATGCTTGAATAATTTCTATATGACAATTTATAAAAAAAGCAATTGAATTTACTATATAATGCATACAGATGCTTTGGCTTTATATTACACCTTCCCTGCGTTTATCTCCGAGAGTTTGAAAATTAATGGAATTTTTAAAAGATTAAAAAGAAAAGAAAAAATATAGAATAAGAATAGAAAAAGATGCTGAGCGTAATTTGAGGATACGAAGTTATAAACTTTTTTTGACACTTTCAACCCCGAAACACATATAGAATAACATGATAATATTGTAAATGAAACGTTTACATTTTATGAATGTGAAAAATAATTCATAAATATAACAGTTTAGATTAATTCTTAACTATTAATAGAGGATAAGTACAATCTTGTACTTCCGAATTATTGTGAAAGCCATACTTTACAATAATCACAACTATCTTTTAAGTTGATTCAACTTTAGCTGTCTTCGATGTTGATTTGGCCGGATAAACATATAATTCTTTATTTCGATTAACCATAAATGGTACATGGCGTTTACAATATTTTTAAGAGCATAATTAATTGTTTGATGAATTGCACGCCTATCAAGCTCAATTCCGTATTCATTACTAAGTCTCGTTTTAACTAATGTTGTGTAACTTATAACTTTTTTCTCCTGCAAAACCATATAAATTTATTTAGAAATTAATTAATATAACAATTTATTTACAATAATTATTTATCAAATTTAATGAAAAATGCTAATAACCAACGAAAATGGAACATTTATCCGATCAAAATTGGTTGGAACTTCCAAAACAAAAATCCAGTTTAACCTATTTGATATTTCTCTTTTACCTGATAAAATGGATCTATCTTCTTTTGAAATCGATTTAAATACGCTTCAATGTACCGTAAAACATTGGAATATGAAATTAGAAATTGGACAACTGCAATTCAAATACTTAGAAAATGTAATTGCTCATAGAGTAAAACTTATCAATTTCAAAATCACAGGATTAGATAAAGATGGAAATATCAAATACAGAAATGTAGGAATAAATATTGAGTTACAATTATTGAATTAATTAATATTATCTTTACATTTGTATCAAGTAATTGCGAGAAGATAAACTATGAAAAACGAAATATTAATTGGAACAGTGATAGCACCAATCGTCTTCAAGTTGAAAAAAAACGGGGAGAGTTTGGACAACTTTCTGCGTATGAACCCTGAGTTGGATAAACATCAGTTTTATATCTTGGACAGAAAAATTATATACGAAGAAGGCGACTATCTCCAATTCAAAAGTATTCCTTTTAAGTATCCTTCCCGCTATTTTGTATTCACAACAATAATGTTGAACTAAAACTAAAAAATTCTTATGGATTTAAAAGACCGGTTTCATAAAGAACTATGGCCAATAAATCCGACTGGCGATTTTGATAAAGCATTTTCGTCTTTGCAATTTGCTCTTGGGTGGATTCCAGATCTCGATGGTAACAACATTGATTTCGACTTCATTAAAAAGCGATTCAAAGAGTATAATGAGTATGTCGACAGCCGAAATATGGGTCGCGAAAAACAGTTCTATACGAAAAAAAAAGATCTCTTTGATTATCTGGAAAAACGTATGTTTCTTCAGGACTTCAAGGAAAGTGATAAAAATGAATATTTAGATTATTATCTATATGGAAAAGGAGAAAAATTATGAAAAAAACATCTTAAAACAATGCTTTAATCATCTGGCAGTGTACTATTCTATAGAGAAAAAGCTTACTGCAACAATGTTTACGGATGAAAAAAATGCAATGTTCTGGGCGATTTACAAATTAATCTCAGAACAAGATGAAGAAATCTGCTTATCAACAATGACTGACGCTTTTGAATCAAGCGGTAATGAAGATTACATTGATATTTTCAAAAACCTTATAAATACCGAATATGAGGATGAAGATAAATGGCAATATCACCTCTCAGTAATTATTGGTAACTACAACGAAAAGAAACTCTTAGAGCTCAGCCAAACAATTAAAGAAATGCTTGGAGAATATCCTGCTGACGAAATCACACAAAAAATCGAAACAGAAATTTCCAATTTATCTTTAAACAGCAAGGATCAAAAAACACTGAAATCATCTTTCAAGTCTATGCTTGAAGATGTACGAATGAAAGCATCTGGAGCAAAAAAGCCTTACCTAGAAACCGGAGACAAAAACTTTGACCATTTCATAGCGACTAGTCCTGGTAACATCATTTTAATTGCTGCTCAAAAAGGGGCAGGAAAGACAAAATTCTCTATTCATTATGCCATTAACTTATTAAAACACAACAAAGATGTAGCAATTAACTGGCACACTTATGAAGTATCCGGTGAAGCTATTCTTCGTAATGTTGTTAGCAGTTACTTAAATTTAACAGAACGCCAAATTCAATCACGAAATCACAGTTTAACTGATCGTAATATTAAGGACATGGAAGCGATTTACAATCAATACGATAAGGATGATGTAGAGTTCGTTACCAAACCGAAAAATATCTATCAGATATGCAATGATTTTAAGCGCTTTTGTATTTTGAGACCAACCAAAGCCAATGTTTTGATTATTGATAACCTTGGTCTTGTCAGTGGAATTGACAAGAAACATCAATTGGAGAATGATGATTTAATTGCCAAAAAACTGGTTGAATTACGTGACCATACCAAAGGCATTATTATCGTTATTCACCACGTCTCAAAGGAATCACAGAACAAAAAACGCATGACTGAAGGTTACAGACTAAGAGATTCAGATGTACGGGGATCTTCTCGAATTGCAGATTATGCAAATCAGGTTATACTTATGAACCGCCCTTCATTATTTCCTGATTTAAAAATAGCAGAGAAACTTCGAGTGTCCAAAGAAAAATACAATGTATTTGAACACTTGATTATTCTTGACGTGACGAAAAACAGGGAAAGTGAACTTGGTCTAATTCGTTATTTAGAAAACCTAAAATACTGTAAATTTAATGAGTGGAGTGAACTACTCACCCACGGCTTCACGCAAAAGTGATGAATGGGTTTTATGCTCCCTAATATAAAGCACAAAGAGTACAAAAAATAATTGACATTGCGTATTCATTTAAAAATCAGAAAAAAAAGAAACTTATTGACCAACTAAATAAAGAGCCTGGTACAGCTTATGAATTATCAATGCGAAAAGGATTAATAAAAAATATGTCTTTTTCATTAGCTATAATATTTATAACGAGTTTAAAACATTTATACAAAAAATCAAAATTATGAAAATTAATGTAAGAAAAGACGCACTTGAAAAAACAATTAGCGAGAGTAAAGAAGCTAAAGAGAAATCCATTCAAAACATGAACAAGGAAAAATTTCCTACAGGACTTGGAAAACTTGTAATTGTTGACGTTGAGCACACATCGTTTGAGTTCAACGATAAAAAAACCGACGAGAGAAAAAAAGTTCAGAAAATTATTCTTAAATTAAATACAGCCCTGAAAAACAGTAAAAACAATTATTTTGATTTCCGTATGGAATTTCCATTCTTTACCTTTGAAGATAAAGAAACCGGAGATCCAAAATGTATTTCTTTTGAACAGCTTTATGGTTTTATTCATGATGCTTTTGGTAAACAAATTCAATTCAAAAATGAAGAAGCCGATCTTGAAGAAATTGCAACAGTTCTTACTAAAGGATTAGAACATTTCAAGGGAAGAGAAACAGCATTTTACGGAATTGTCATACACCGTGAAATCGTTTACAAAGACAGGCTTATTCTTTCTCCTGAGCTGTACATGCCTTCCATAACTTCGATAACAGGCGATATCAAAAAAGCTGAAAATCTTGACAAAAGCATAAAAAACAAGGTTTGGAAAATCAGTGAAACTACTAAAAAGAAAGTGCTTGCAAAAAAACGTAATCAAAGCGCTTCCTTGCCCAATCAAAACGAAGAAGGTATTCCTTCCAATGTCGATAACTTTTCGGCTGATATGAACAGTATAGGAACCAGCCCTGATAAAGAAGATGATTTACCTTTTTAGAGATGAAAAAAGAAGATATTCTTGAGCACATCAATGAACTTGATATCCTCCGGAAATACATCAACCATGATTTTACATTAGGGAAGGCATTCATTTCTGAGTTAAGAGAAGAAAAACACCCTTCAGCTAATGTATTTTATGGAAATCATTCCAGAAAGTATCTTTATAACGACTTTGCATTTAAAGCTATAGACGCTTTTGGTTATGTAATGATCTATTATGATGTATCTTTCCGGGATGGTCTTGATATTATTGCAAGTGATTTTCATTTGGAAGATGTTAAAGACTATAAAAGAAAACCCATCAAGAAAATACCTAAACTCCCCAAACCTAAATTCTTTGATAGAACTGAGTTTGTTTATAAATCCACAAATTGGGATAATGACAACACAAAATTTTGGTGGAAAACAGGTATCTCTCTTTCTACACTAAAAGTTTACAATACAATTCCTATTAAGTGGTTTCATCTAAAAGAACATCCAAACATAGTCACACACGCCACAAAACAAAAGCCTATATACTTATTCCAAGAAGGCAAAGGACAGAAATTTTATGCTCCTTTCCATGAGAAAAAATCTAAGTTCAAAAACAATATGAACCCAGAAAAGGAAGTATTCGGGTACTCAGCGTTAAATGATCATGAACCAGCCATTGGAATCATTGGTGGGAACCGTGATGTTCTTGTAATGTATGAACACCTAGGAATTAAGTGTGTAAGCCTGAACAGTGAATCTGCTTTCCTTATGCAATGGCTGTATAAGGATTTAATGAAAAAGACACCGTATTTATTTATCATGTACGACAATGACAAAACCGGTGTTCTTGGAATGCGAAAAAATGCTGACATTTACGATATACCAATAGTGCATTTATCAGATATCCTTGGTTACTGTACGCTGAAAAACAGTACATGGATCAATGATATTACAGATTATGCAGAGCGTGTATTTGTCAAGAGAAACGTCAGCTCATATCATATCAAAAAACACATCTACAATGCAATTAAAACGTATCAAAATAGAAAACTTCAAAAAGTTAGAAGACCTCAATTCCAATATTGACGGCAATATTATTTATGTAAAGGGTGGCAACGAAAAAGGAAAGACTACCTTCACTAATGCGGTTGTTTCACTTCTGAACGCGAAACTTGACGTTGATAGCCCTGTGACAACAGGAAAAGACGAAGGCTCGTTAGAGGGCGTATTTGAAGCTCCCAATGGAGAGAAGTACACCGTGCAAATCGAATTTGAAAATGACAAGTCCAAAGTCAAAATTGCTTTCCCCAACGGGAAGATCAGCAGAAAAGTTACCGAGATTCGGGATATTTTCAATTACAACTCTTTCTCTCCGGAAGAATTTGTGGCAAAGTCAAAAAGTGCCGAAGGGAGAAGATGGCAAAGGGATCAAGTTCTTAAGCTATTACCTGATGAAATACAAAAAAGCTTCAGAAAAGCAATGGAAGAAGAAAAGGAAGCTTTCGATCAACGCAGAGAATTAAAGCGTAATGCCGATGCATACGAGAAAATGATTCAAAGCGAAAAACCTTCTGATGAAGAAAAACAGATGGCCAAAGAAGCTGACAAGTATCAGGAGGAAATGGCAAAAGCTGAAGATAACCTTAATGAAAAGAAGATCCATAAAGACAATGTGGACAAGATCAATGATGAGCTTGATAGAGCAAAAACATCTTTCGGTACAAGGAGAGGAGCTATTGACGACACAATTGATCAAATCGACAATCAGATTAAGGCATTGCGGGAAAGCCGTATCAAGAAAGAGAATGAGCTTGAAACCCTCAAAATGAATTATGCCGGTTACAAGAACAGAAAAGAAGAAGAGCTCAATGCTCTGGGCAAATTCAATGAAGAGGAGTACGCTACTGCTGAAAAGGCTGTTGAAGCAACCCGAATAAAGTTCAACAAAATTAATGAAGCTTTAAAAAGAGTAGATAGTTTCACAAAGAAAAAAAATGAACTTGATAAGTATACCAGCTTAATCAAAAAGGAAGATACAAAGCTACGAAATACCAGGGAAGAAAAAGAACTACTGGTACAGAAGAATAAGCTTCCGGTTGAAGGTCTTGAGATCACTAGTGATGGATTATCAATTAACGGCCTCCCTTTCAATAAGAATCAAATAAGCACTTCCAAAATTATGGAAATAGCGATTAGTGTTCTTATTGAAATGAATCAGAAGGCTCCAATCATTGTGGTAGGCCGTGCTGAATCACTTGATCCGGAAAGCCTTGAAAAAATAGTAGAACAAGCCACGAAAAATAATTGCCAAATCTTTATCGATAAAGTAGAGAAAGGTGACTTTCAGCTTGAATTTGAGGAACGTATAAATTACGATTCTAAGCCAAAAAAAAGCACAGATATTCAAAAAGTAGAGGCTCCTCCAAAATCTAAAGAAGAAAAAGAACGGAAACTACCCGACTTTTCTAATCAACTAAATCAAATGGAATCACCCGACACCGGAAACACCGGTAAAGAGGACGATTTTTCAAATTTTAACTTTTAAATTAAACGAATTATGGCAGACAAAATTTTAGTCTTGGGCAGATCAGGCACAGGCAAAACATTCAGTTTACGAAACATTGATCCGAAAACATCTTTCTATATCAATGTAGACCGCAAATCCATGCCTTTTAAAGGATGGAGAAAGAAGTTTCATATTGTGAAAAATGAAGCCGGAGAACCGGATTTCATGCAAAGCAATTACACAATGACCAGTGATCCAAATACCATTTGGAAACTTATCAAAGCAATCAGCAGCAAGCGTCCCGAAATAAAATTTATCATTGTTGATACACTTACCCTGATGATGACAGACATGTTCATGTCTCAAATCAGTATCAAAGGGTATGATAAATACAGCAATCAAGCTAACACAACCTATCAAATCGTGAAAATGATAGACGGTCTAAGAGAAGATCTGACTGTAGTGTTTATGGCACATATCGAGACAGAAAATTACGAAACAAGTTTCTTTGTTCCTGGTGGAAAGCTCCTGAAAGAAAAGATAAAAATGGAATCCAACTTTACAACAGTGATCCAAACCTATGTTGAATATTCAGAAAATGGCTCCAACAAATATTACTTCTTGACTGAGAACAGTGGAGACAATACCGTGAAATCACCAAAAGATATGTTTCCAGGCAAGATAGTAGAGAATGACCTTGCTAAAGTTATTGAACACGTCAAAGCTTTTGAAGAGGATCGAGAAATCGATCCAAAATTAAGTTTTACTGATGTGCAAGGCGGTACTAAACAGGAAACCGAAACAATAGCAAAATCAAACGAAGAATCAGATGAAAATCTATTCATATGAAACTATCACAATCATTAATCAAACAAGTAGTTAAGAAGGGCGACCTTCTTAACTACTGTCCTCGTAAAGTCAAAGAAGTCTACATTGACAAGAAATATGATATCACTTCTGAAGCCATGCTGAGAGGACAGTATTTTGAAACGAACACTATTGGAGGTGTAGCGCATGGAGAGGCAGTAACAGATTTACCACGCTTAAAGAATGGCAGCCGTTCGGCACATCACAAGCGTATTGATGATCAGATATTCCGTTTTGACAGGCTAAAAGACCTTCATGAAATCGAAGTAAAACCTGAGCAGACACAAGTCAAACTTTCGACTAAATGGCCGGATGATGAAAATGTGATTATTGAAGGAACGGTGGACTTGTTTAGCGGTATTTCTTATGTAGATAGTGAGTCCGGTGAGATCGTAAAGGTTCCACTCGCTATGATTGATATAAAACTTACTGAAAACCTGTATACCACATATGGCGATTTTGCCTGGGCATATCCACAGAACATGGATCACCTGCAAGCCTATGTGTACACATGGTTATTCATGCAAAATTACGGCAAGCAAATCCCTTTCTTCTATTGGGTATTCGATTACAAACCTTCTGAACAAGAAAATCAACTTTTCTTAAAGCAAATAAATTCTGCTGACATAGCAGAATTTAAAGAGACTACAAGAAAAGTCATTGAAGAATTTTATTTCCATGAATCACTTCAGGAATGGACTGAAAAGCCATCAGCTGAAAACTGTAGCAAATGCCCTCTTAAAACAGACGGGTCATGCACGAAGGCCATGGAAAAACAAACAGCAAAAATTATTTATTAAAATCTTAAAAATGAGTTATTATGCAAGATATTCAAATAGCACAACAAACAAAAAACAAAAGCTTAGAGGTAAAGCAAAACAGTTTACATACTATTAGCTTTAATGATTTGAAAAACAGTATCAACGAAACATTTGACGGATCACGCCCTATTCATGGTATCCGCCATTTTGAGTTGATTGACCAGGCATCCGAAGTGCTGGATAAGCACAACATGAACTTTCAATTAGATCCGATTTATGCAGCCAACAACAGAAGCAAAATCATGCCCGGTATTTCCATCATGAAAAACAAAGAAATCTATCAGGATAAAGAATATCCTATTGAGAATATTCTTTTCCGGAGAGTACTTACCCGCTTTGTCATTAACGACATGAGTGACGAGCTCACAAATACGGCTGTAGGGCTTAACTTCCACCAGAACGGTGTAGAGATAGCCTTTGGCGCAAACGTCCACATATGCCAAAATATGTGCCTCATGGGTGGTGATTTGCTTATGTCTTACGGACCAAATAAGACCCCACTGAAGAATATGTTCGATACCCTTTCTGGATGGATTAAGGACTTTGAGCAAAAGCGCTTGTATTATCAGGAAATGCTTCAAAAGATGATCAACACGCCATTCACGCAGCGTGACATGGCAGAACTGGCCGGATGGCTTACCATGTATGCGGTGAAGAAAAACAATGCCAGTCTCAAGTATGATGGCGTACCACCGTTGAATTCATCACAGGTGAATAAGGTAGTCGGATCCTACATTGAAAAATACGATGAAAATCCTGAGCAAGTTTCTAACCTGTATCAGATTTACAATTTGGGAACAGAGCTTTACAAACCTGGAATTACTACCATGAATGAAATATTCCAAGCTAATCACAGCTTAGGCCACTTTATTTCAAAATCTTTCTTGTCATAAACCTAAAAAAGGCTATAGTGTAATGTTATAGCTTTTTTTTTAAAACTTACAATCATGTACTATTATAAGCATATAGAAATTGAAAACGATTTCCATGAATTGCCTGAAAGTGTAAAGCGTGACCTTTTAATGTTCCTGAATGAACAATCTAATACCGAGATCATAAATGAAATTGGAGAAGCTGTTAAGCTGAGAAATTTAGATGTTTCTATTCCTCATAAAGAGATTCTGAACAGAACTATAGGAAGAGATAGGTTACAAAATTTACTACAAGAATACCTTAAAGGCTATTTTGTAGCATACAATTGCAAAAAATGTGGATACCGATCTATATTTTACAATGTAAAAAAAATTCGGATATCAATCACCAAACAACTATGCATACGCTGCGCAACCAAACACTTTGAATATTCAGGAAAAAAACCAAAAGGATTATTCAAATGGAAAAAAACATAAACTACCCACTTACGCAAAAGCGATGAATGGGTTTTACGCTCCGTTTTATAAAGACTTAAAAAAAATTTCACAATATTATCATTTAAACTTTAAACCAATGAAAAAACTAATATTTATACTATTATTAATTCCATTTATCTCATTCTCACAGGATGCAGTTTTCAAAATTGAAAAATTAGAAATGTACGATAATCCAGAATCTGAAGAACCATCCGAAACAAATCATGATGGCTTAGTAATCTTTGATAATGATTACATTTCAGTATTTTACAATAATGAAATCACCAAATTCTTAATATTAAGCTCCTCAAAAGAAAATTCAGAAGTAACTAAGGTTAAAGCTTTAATGGATAACAAAACCCCTGTCACTATTAGATCACTTGAGAGAAGATCTAAAATATTTTTTGGGTTTAAATCCGAAAATGGTTACATAAGCATTAGAACAAGAAAAATATTTATATCAAGAGAAATCTTAAACGAAACTTCAGAATAGATTCACAAAAGAAAGACAAAGAACATATGCGAGCTATTTTCAAAATTAATAACAAATACTATTCTGCAAACTCATTCACAACCCTTGAGAGGATTAAAGACAAAATTCCTCTCAGGGGTTTGAATTATTCTGAAGTAACGCCCATTTTTCTACCAAAACCTTTAGATTTCGACTTTGAAACAATAAAGGATGCCTTTTACAAATACGGAAAGGAAATAGTTAAAGAAACCTATTTAAACCAATACGATCCACAGGTAGCTGATGCAATTCTTGGAATTGCTGTAATACCCGATCCTGATGAACTCAAAATGATAAAGAATCTTTTAAGGATATTTAATAAGCCTTTTGATCTTGTAAAGATTATTGATTTTAACATGTTATTAATGGGCAAAATATCAATTAATATCAAAAAATTAATCTTATACTTTAATTATGAATCAACAGAAGAACTTCATGATATTAATGACGAAAATTTTGATAGTTTGATCACTAAATATTATGGGCTATTAACACTTACAACGATAAAACATTTCATATGAAATTTACACTAAGACCATATCAAAAACAAGCTTCTGAATCTGCTGTATATCACTTAATGAATTACGAGAAGCCTTTCATGTTAGTATTACCCACTGGTAGCGGAAAGTCTCTTATAATAGCGGATATTGTCCAAAAAATAAAAGAGCCTGTTCTTATTCTGCAACCAACAAAGGAAATATTAGAACAAAATTTTCAGAAACTATTGTCATATGGAATATTAGATGTTTCTATTTATTCAGCCAGCTTTGGTCAAAAGGAAATATCAACATTCACGTACGCTACAATAGGGAGTATCTATAAAAACCCTGAACTTTTTAAAAGGTTCAAGTACATCATTCTTGACGAATGTCACCTGCTGAATCCTAAAAACTTCAATGGCATGTATAATCAATTTTTTGAAGCTATACAGCCAAAAAGTGTTTGCGGATTGACAGCTTCCCCATACCGTATGGTTGGAAAATATTTTAGCCAAGGTGATGATAAATTTTACAGCCAATCTCTTCAAATGGTAAACAGAATTTATCCGTTTTTCTTCAAGAAAATAGCCTTCAAGATTGACAATTATACGCTTTTCAAACAAGGGTATTTGTCACCAATAAAATATCACATCAGCAATCATTTTGATGTAAGCAAAATTAAAACCAACACTATAGGTGGAGACTTTGATGAAGCTGAGCTCGAAAGATTTTGGAGTGATGCAAGACTAAAAAAACTCGCTGCGAATATTGCTTGGTTTGATAAGAAAGTGAATCACAACCTTATATTCTGCAGTTCAGTAAGACAAGCAAGACGTGGTGCTGAAATGCTACGCGAGATGGGAATGAGTGCCGACTATATCCATGGGAAAACACCTATGAACATACGAACAGAAAAGATTGACGCTTTCCGGGAAGGAAAGATAAAGCATATGTTTAATATGGGTGTGCTTACTGTTGGATTTGACTTTCCTTCACTTGACGGAATTACACTGGCAAGAGCAACAATGTCACTTGCTTTGTATTATCAAATGGTTGGACGAGGGATCAGGAAAGATCCTAACAACCCTAAAAAACTATGCCGTGTACTCGATATTATGGACAATGTTACCCGAATGGGAATGATTGAATCCATCCGTATCATGAAAGAAAAAGGAGGGTTTAAAGACATTATTATGACTAATGTTGGGCAAATATCCGGAGTACCACTAACAAAATTCAAATTAAAATCTGAAAAAGCCTTAAAAAAGGCTGAAAATACTACAAAAGCATAATACGAATCAGGCGTGCCAGAAGCCTTAACAAGACCCAAGGGCATGGGCATTCATAAAAAAAAGCCGGACTACGAATCCGGCTTTTTTCAGTAGTATGCGAGAATTGATGGTAAGACATTGAAAAATATAAACAAATGATTTTTTTAAAATAAACTCACGGCAAATATACCAATCAATAGCAACGGTTTTACTTACTTTTTATTTATTTAGTTGTCATTATTTTGATTATGTTATCATTTTTTTTACTTTTGTCTATGAGTTATTGAATTATTAAAGCGAGAGATCATGCAAATACAATTATTAAGATTTGCCAATCATTTCGGCATTACTTTATTACCCTATCCTATCAATAAGGTTGTAGAATCTTATTGTAAAAAAGGAAACCTGGTTCATCTTGAATCAGGCTCTATTGTTTCAAACAAATTTTCTGCGCTTAACAATATGATTTACATTAAATCATATGGTATAGGCTTGGAAGAGTCCGAATTCAATTCTTTTCTCTGCATCCCTCATTTTAATTCAACTAATATTGATTTTATTCCGGTAGCTGAATTCTCACAAAACTTCATGACAATAAATATGTCATTTAAAAAAAGCGAACAGTATATCATTATGGATCTTTTGAAACAAATTCATGGCAAACCAGCAATAATTCTAAGCCAATATAATTTAAATTAAATACACAATTTTATGAGAGAACTAAACTATAAAGTACAAGGCTTTTTACAAGAAAAAAGAGAGCGACAAAAAACAGCAGTAAACGCAAGAAATCTTGAAGGTACATTTAGAGGATTTAAACTTGATGAAATTGAATTACAAGCGACAATAAAAGACCAAAAAGAATTGGACGCACTAATATTGTTCTTACAAGAATCAAGACCGTGTTTTGGTTAACGTTGAGTATAAGGTGAGAAGCCACACCTAAATTTGGCTATTAAAAACAAAACTTTGTGGGCTTTTCACTTTATACCGTGTTACCCACAGTTATTAACGATAATTTATATTAAAAATGAAAAGAGAAAATAAGAAATCTTACGGTGAGTATGTAGATAGTAACGGCAATAGCCACCGAATATTAAAAAGAGTACACCCCAAACAGTGCGATGCTTTCTATAAAGCACAAGAAAAAGAAGATGCTTTTGCTATGCACTACCTATCCCTTCCTTATTGGGAAAAACCACCATATATGATACAATTTGAATTAAAAATGATTGAATTAAGGTGTGAGCTTGATAGAGAGTTAGCGAAACCAAAAGAGTTGATTGAATTAGAAATGAGAGTGAAATACGGAAGTAGAAAAACTAGCGATACACCTAAAAACAGATTTTTGTTTATTCCGTTTTTCTTTAATTGTAGGCAACGTTTTCGGGCTTGGCGAAGGCGAATGGGGGCAAAACGCTGACACAAAAAGGTCTTTTTATAAACCAAGCAAACAAGTTTTGGATAGATACGGTGCTGACTACCTGAAAAAGTATTTCTCTGAAAACGAAAAAGATGTTGATTTGATTTACTAAAAATGCGGGTGGGGTTTTTTATTTTTTCATAATATTTGAGCAGGAAACCCACTCATCCCGAAGGGTGGGTGGGAGGAATGCGACTGCCACGCTTTAAATTGTTTAACAAAATTAGTGATTATCTTCTGATTTAAGAAAATTATTTGTATATTTACCTTATGAAGTTGACATTGAAAATAAAACTTTTGCCTACTGATGAACAGGCTAACTTGCTTCTCGATACGATGAAGGAAACTAATGCTGTTTGCAATGCTATGTCTGACGTAGCTTGGGAAAAGAAGATTTTCAATAATTTCAAACTCCATCACAAAACATATTATTCTTGCAAGGCTGCATTTAAACTTTCTTCTCAAATGCTTATAAGATGTACGGCAAAAGTTGCTGACGCTTATAAACTTGACAAGAAAACCAAAAGGCAATTTAGACCACTTGGGGGCATTGGTTATGACAGTCGGATTATGACTTACAAACCTAATGATATTGTTTCTCTTTGGGCTATCGGCGGAAGAATTAAGATACCTTTCGTTTGCCACAACAAAAATTATCTTCCTTACATTAAGGGCGAAGCAGATTTGGTTTACAAGAAAGGTAAATTTTACTTGTTTCAAACTGTTGATGTTCCAGAAGAAGATATTAAAGATATAGAGAGCTTCGTGGGTGTGGATTTTGGGTTGACGGATATTATTGTTACTTCTGATGGTGTTAAGCATTCTGCTGATGGGCTTAACGCATACCGTGAACATCGGCAAAAGATTCGTAGTTCTATTCAGGCAAAGGCAGACACTTCGAAACGTTCCACTAAAAGGAATTGCAGAAAGTTGTCTAAACGGCTTCAAGGCAAGGAAAGAACAACGAGTAAATTGGTTAATCACACAATTAGTAAATCCATTGTAAAATCTGCAAAAGAACAAGGTAAAGGTATTTCGATTGAAGACCTTACCAATATCAGGTTTACTTCTAAACGTAGAAACAAAAAGTTTAGAACCAAACTTGGTAAATGGAACTTTGCAGACCTGCGAGCGAAACTTGAATACAAGGCATTGCTGAATGGAGTTAAACTTGTTGTGGTTAATCCTGCCTATACTTCGCAAACCTGCCACAGTTGTAAGCACATTGGAAAGCGAACAAACAAAGTGTTTAAATGCACAAACAAAAACTGCAAGGTAGATACCATAGATGCGGATTACAACGCTTCTAAAGTTATCTCCTTGCTTGGACAGACCGTAAACTCTGTTGAAAAATCGGATATGTGTTGCTCTATTGCTCACGTTTATTCAGGTTTAAAGCCCATCCCATCGTTTTGCGTGGGTGGGTAGTTTACCACGAATGATTGTTTAACGAAATAAGAAAAAATCATGGAGATAATTAGTTTTTTACCGACTGTAATATTTATTTTTTTTGTTTTTGCTATTGTATTTAATGATGATTTCACTATTAAAATAGTTCCAAAAAGAGATCGTCGAGGAAGGTATATAAATGGACATGAAAAAATAATTTATCGCATATCAAAAGCAAGACATGTTATTAAGCTAAAACAATTTGTGCTTTTAAGCATCGTAATTGCATTATTGAACCTTATAATTTATCTGATAATCTTATGGTAATAACATCATTTAAACTTGAAGACGGACAAAATATTGAGCTTGTTTCTGTAAAAGGAAACACAATCGCCAATGCTGAATACACAGTACTTGTTAATGGCAAAAAAAAAATTTTTCAATACCATATGTGGCAACGGGTAATAGGCATGAGCCAAAATCATCCAAACAAATGGGTTGCTGCCTATCAAGCTAAATATGGGTATGAAAGTTTTATTCGTTTTATCTTTAAAAATAAACGAGAGCCAAGAAGAGAAGATATAACTAACGAAAAAGAAATAGTGTATGAGCAAGGAAAATTATTTTAAAGTAGAACAGATACCTTTCCAAGGTATTCTTCCAACACTTGAATCATAAGCCATGACATTTGATAGCGACGAAGAAAAATATTTTTACTGGTATTTAGAGGATTTAAAAAAAATAGGGTTTGTTGAAGAAATTATTCCTCAACACCCTGTTATTTCTCTTTCCGATAAAAAAGAAATAAAAATGTTTGAACAGCTTAAGACAAAACAAAAACCTTTATCGCACACGCTGCTGCATAAACACATTTATACTCCGGATTTCACAATTGTTTGGAATGAAATAGCTGCTGATATATTTACTTCTTATATTGGAGGGTTCAATGAAAAAAATACTCCATTTATACTTGCAAACTCTGCGTTTAAATCTGTAGATAAACCAAGAAGTATTATTGAGATTAAACCTTCCTTTGATCAGCACAACATGACAAGAGCATTTACGCTTAATCAAAAATGGATATATAATAAACACGATATTTATGTCCAATTGATTAAACCTGTTGAATTGTTTAAAAAAACTTTTATTCCGACACGATATATCTGGACGAACAATGGCACAAGACGCCGTAAGATTAATTTTAAAATCAAACTACTAAAAGAATACCTATGTCAAAGAAAGAAAGTATTGAATTTATCGAAAAAATAATAGCACTTCCTGTAAATAATTGGGATGATATTATTAACGCTATCTCAAAAGCATATGAAGTGCCTGTGAACAACGTATTGACGATGATATCCAATTACATTGTTAACGGCCATACTATCCACTCAGCTTCGGATTTAAAGCAAATACTATTACAAGAGTTCAGCAGAAAATCAGGAAAAGACCTGACGATTGACATTATTGTTTACTACTTTGATATAAAACGAGAAAATATTTTCCAATTAAAGAATAAAGGCATTTGTGGGTATTCTAAACAAATAGTAATATTCTTTCTCTACTATCACAATGGATTATCACGAAAACAAATTGCCGATATTTTTTCGATCAAAGAAACTTCTGTCCGGTATTCAATAAAAAAAGTAAGGAAATATATCGAGATTCCAGTATACAAAAAAGACATTAAAACATTATCGGAATACCTCGGTGCAAAATATGTTTATTACAAATTAATATCAAAAAATTTATTTGGAAACAAAAAATAAAATGATAAAATTTGATTACATAAAATGCCCATTGCACCGATATACTTTTTCGGTAAAAAACATTAGGGAATGGGTTGAGCTTAATTGCGAAGGAAGAACTTTAAACCTTTTTGCTGGTAGAACAAAGCTGAACATTGATGAAGTAAGAAATGATTTAGACCCAGAAGCATTGGCTGATTATAGAATGGATGCTTTAAAATTGTTAAGAACTTGGAAAGGGGAAAAGTTTGATACTATATTGCTTGATCCACCTTATGCATACCGGAAAAGTATAGAGATGTATAAAGGTATCCGATGCAGTCCATTCAAACAACTGAAAGATGAAATACATAATGTATTAAATAAAGGGGGAATAGTTATTACATTCGGGTATCATTCAAATACGATGGGCAAAAATAGAGGTTTTCACGTTGAAAAAATAGGATTGTTTTCTCACGGAGGGGCAATTCACGACACAATAGCTAGTCTAGAACGGTATGATAGTAGTTGCAGCTAACGAATTAGAATTACAAACTTAAAATAAAATAATCATGTAAATTAAAAAAAGATCAATATTTAAATCATTCACAATTTAAAACTTAAATAGAATGAAATGAAAGACATTAAAAAATTTGAATACAATGAAAATGAAATTACCTTCCAATTAGGGAATGGTGACACAATGGTAAACGCTACGCAAATGGCAGAAATTTTTGGTAAGCGTCCAAGTAAATGGTTAGAATTATCCTCAACTACCTCATTCTTAGAGAGTTTGAGTAGTATCCGATTTCCGGACACACCTGATAACCAGTTAGTTAGGACAGTGATGGGAGGCCCTGAAAATGGTGGCGGAACTTGGTTTCATGAAGACGTAGCTTTAGAATTTGCACGTTGGCTCTCCCCAACTTTTGCAATTTGGTGCAATCAAAGAATCAAAGAGTTAATGACAACAGGCGCTACAACTTTCCAAGGATTGCCGGATTTTAAAAATCCTGTTGAAGCTGCTCGAGCATGGGCTGATGTTTACGAGCAAAAACAACAGATTGAAACTCAAACCAAACTACAACAAAAAGAGCTTCAAATAGCTGCTCCAAAAGTCAAATATTATGAAAACGTTCTTCAGAGTAATAGCACTTATAACACAAACCAGATTGCAAAGGAGTTAGGGATGAGTGCTGTTACACTTAACAAAAAACTTAACAAATTAGGCGTTCAATACAAACAAAACAAAACTTGGTTACTGTACCACAAGTATCAAAATAAGAGTCTGACAAAAACTAAAACGTTTGTTTTTACAGATACCGAAGGGAATGAAAGAACCAGGATGCAAACCGTATGGACTGAAAAAGGACGATTATTTATTAACGAAAAAAAAGCATTATTATGAAAAACATGAATTTACCAGACAATCTTAAAGAATTGGTAATTAAAAAGATTGAAGAAATATTAAGCTTCAACTATTCAGGCATCATTGAATTAATAAACTATGAAGACTTTGAAGGCAGCGTTTCAGTAAATATTAATGAAGAATTTGAAATAGAAGGTACATATATTAACGTAGTGTTGTTTGGCGATATTGTTTACGAAATAATATCCCACACTACACGAACTTATGAATTACCATCCGAAACCAAGTTTTCAGATAGCGGATTGTTCATTGGTGAAATTGGAGTTTATGACAAAGGAGGAAATGAAATATTAACAATCATAGATAACGAAATTAAAAAATGTCATTAAGAAAAACATTTCAGTGGTGTGGATATGAATGGTTGACACAAGAACGTTGGGGTCAGATACACAAAGAAAAAAGACAGGCGTATTATGATAAGAATTCTGTTATACTCAGGCCAGATGGTTCTATAAGCCTATTAACTCAATGGAAACCTAAAATATTTGAGATAGATGGGAAGAAAGTAAAATCTATTAATGCTGTTGGTCTTATTTCTTGTTTAAAACACTTTACGTGGGGAAGGTTTGAAATAAAAGCAAGGCTCCCTGAAGGCCGTTGGTTATGGCCGGCATTTTGGTTGTGGGCGTGGGGGGATTGGCCTCCTGAAATTGATATATTCGAAGCGTATTCTTCTAAACATTTTGGGTATTTTAGGCCAAGCATTAACAATCCCTCGCTTTACAACATTGAATCAAATGTTCACACCAGGGGAAACTACGTACATACACCACCGGCACGAGATCATTGGATTGGCTTTAAATCACCGAATAAAACGCATATGATATATGCTTTGGAATGGAGAAAAGACAGCCTAAAATTTTTTTATAATGATAAGCTTGTTAGAACCGTTACTAATAAATCTACCATGGATTATTTAAACGAATACTCTATGAATCTTGTGATTAACAACATGATTAGAAATGTAGCACCAAAAGGTCATACTGAATACTCTGATTTTAATATCAAATATTTTACATACACAAAATATTAAAAATTAATATGCAAAGACATACTAAAATATATTTCGTCTTTTTTGGGTATGCACCAGGAGATTTTGTTCCAAGTGAACTAAACTTTCGTTTAGCCACTGAAATACACCATATCAAAAATAAAGGAATGGGAGGAACAAATAATCCGGAAATTAATCATATCGAAAATATTATGGCCGTAAACAGAAAAGAGCATGATGAATACGGAGACAAGAAAAAATATCTTTCTTTCCTTAAGACTTCACATGCTACTTTTATAAGAACTATGAAACCAAGATATAAGTTTGAATATCTTGAGGAACCTCCTGAAGTGAAAGTAAAATTAATGAGAAGAAAACTGAGAAATTTAAAGGCCGCCCAACCATGAGCGGCCTTTTTTTATTGATACATAACAGGATCGTATTCTATTGTTGTGGATTGAACTGTAATATCTGCTCCTGAAGTTATTGGTCTATGCTGAACAGAACCGAGAAATTTTCCAAACGTAATTTGTTCCGTTGAATCAAAAATAAGAGCAATTAAATGAATATTAAATTCTTGAGATAAATTAATCGTTTCAGATTTACCTTCTGCAATCATTTTACTGTCTCTATTAAGCCCATGTTCGTAAGCATAATACAAAACATTACCCTCATCATCAAATTCAAAATAAGATTCTAAAATTTGTTTGTTACCCGTATCATTATCAGTAACCTCAATTTCTATTTTTTCTGATCCTTGTTGAATCATCAGTTTTATTTTATTGACTCCTGAAGAAGGACTAAATGTAAAATCTGAAACAATAGAAATCATATCCATGTTGTTAGCAACATTGCTTGGTATAGATGCGGATTTAACAAGTCTACCGTTTGAATTCGTACTTATTTCTTCATAAAAAGTAAAATAATGTTCATTATAACTTCTATGCATATCCGCAACATTGCCAGCGGTTGTTTGCCATACAGAAATAGGGATAGCTTTTGCTTCAACTTCATTAAGTCGTGATTCAAAATTAGAAACATCGGCCTGATTTACTAATAATTGATTAATAGAAGTGTATATCTGTGCTATGGATTGATTCAATCCGGTAATGGCTTGTGTGTTCTGATTTGCTTCAGAACTGGCAGAACCAACAGCGGTATTAAGATTGATTAATGCTTTTGAAATTGTATTACCAAGAGCAATAGGTACATCGGCAAAGTTTCCTTGCAAATCTTTAATGGATGTAATGTTACTATTAATATTTGCAATGGAATTATTAAATATTGATGTACTAACAAAAGCATTACCAATTTCACTATTTGTCCTGTAAATTTGCAATGCATCATCAATATATACGCTGATATCATCCTGGTTGATTGGTACATATGAAAACGTAATTTTTTCATTTACATGATCAACGTCAATACCAACTCCATCCCCAACAAATTCATATGAAGAAAGTAAAATATTAGAACCAGTTCCTCCTGTTCTGTTATCTGCACTATTGGCTTCAGTAATCTTCAAAATATTTTTTACTGAATCCTTTCGCTTAATGGATGGTAACTGGTGCGGTTGTACTGCTCTTGCAAAGCCGTCTGAACTAATAGTATTTCTATTAAAAGCATCATCATCTTTGCTTAATCTAACCAAACCTTGAGAGGTTTCTTTAGCAGTGCTTTCCGATTCCATAAAAAATGGAATGGAATAAAATAACCTTCTGAAAGTAGCCTCATTTGGCCTGTTCATAGAAGAGAACTTATTGTAAGAACTTCCGGCAGGACCAAAGAAGAATTCGCGTTTTTTTCTTATAATATTATTCATAGTAGTAAATCGTTTTATAAAACATGAAAATTATCACCTATCTTCATTGTTCCAATTCCAAGCTCATAGGTGGTAAGCTCAAAAATATCAAGCAATTGATATATACTAATATTCATTGATAAAAAGTAATCCACAATCTTTTGAACTTCGTATTCTTCCCAAAGCTCTTTAATTGTTATTTCCTCCTGATCGTATTCTTCCCTCATAATAAAGAAGTAAATAAACAGCATATGCATTTCCATAATCCGAAGCGATAATTCATCGGCTTCATCCTGGGCTCCTTCTTCTTCAACAATCAATAATTTTTCTGTGTTTCCTCTTAAAAAATCATCAGCCAGACTATAGAACTCTGCCCAATACTGAGAAAAATCAGACCCTTTTTTTGCTAAATAATCAGGAATGGTTTCGAAAGCTAATACATTCAACATATTAATCGTCTTTGTAGTTAGTCGCCATTTCAAGCGATTTTCTTATATACTTATCTGCTAATTTAATAACAGAATATCTGTCGTTAGTAAGCATGTAATGCTCTATGTATTCAAACCTTTCAAAATTTATGGTACTCATTGCGGTCAGAAAAAACGAGTAGATTTTGAAAGAACTCATAACATTACGGCTTCTTTTGTATTGCTCCATTACACCTTGATAGCTTTCATGCTTTTTAGTATACACTTCTTTCATGGCTTGATGAACATAATCATTTACTTTTGAATACTCATATATCACAAGCCACTTGGTTGATTCTTCGATTAAGATTTCAGAATTCGGATCGGCGTCTCTCATTTCTTCTATAGACCCATTGTATATCTTTACTAAATAAACTCCATCCGAATTATTTCCAAGGTTTATCTCTTTGGTTTCTCCACTTTCAATAGAAAATGAAATCGCAGGCTCTAACTCGTTTTGTTCAACATCAAGCACTCTTATTCCTCTTGCACCTGGAACGTTGCTATCGTCTGAAATTTGCCACCTGTATGGAGCAATCTTTTTTAAGCTGTAATCTTGCCAATCAGTATTACTAAATGACACTGCTTGTTGAATAGACTGAACAGGATAAACAAGGCTTCCTGCTTGAGCATTTGTATAGCACGCATCAAATTCAGCGAAATCATCTATAGTTAATCGCTGCCATAACTCTATTTGGGCATCATCATATAACGGTTGGTCGGTGACACTCGCTCTTATTTCAGGCTCCTCACCTGGTTCATAAGAAATCGCATCATTGTTTATTTTCTTATAAAAACCGCCGTCTTTATATACAATGACTCCAACAGGGTACTCCTGGGCATCATCATATACTGGAATGAAATACATGAAGGTTTTATACCTTCTGTTATTGAGTACAGGATATTGATACTCCATACCAAACCCTGTTAGTTGAGAAAGAGACGGCTTTATCGTGTTGTTTTCAAATACAAATATTGCCCGGATAAACTCTGTTGAAGCATATCCTGTATCTTCTTCATTAAGCGTTTCTGCATAATTAAGAGTTTGATCTCTTACAAAAATATGTTTGCTCTCTTTTTCGACTTCTGTGCCTATGATAAATGTAGGATCAATATGTGCCATTATTCTTCATTTTTAATTGGTTCATAAAGTGTTTCTATTGTTGTATATCCCGGAGCAAATCTTTGAATATTTTCAACTTCAAATTCTCCTATAGGATTAGTAAGTATTCGTTTAAATACAGAAATAATTGCAAAAGGACTTGAGATAATTCCACTATCAAACAAGGCAAACACACCGGCATAAGAATATTTTATGTTTCGAAGGATTCTCCAATCCGGAACGAAACCTGTTTTATCATCATCATCGTCTTTCACAGACATGTTGTAAAGCATAGAAACACCAAGAACCATCAATGTTTTTGATGCAATTCTTAACCAGTTGTATTTCTCAGATTCGCTCATATTCTTAAAGTTGTCAAGACTTCTTGTTTTAACCACATCGCCAATCATTCGTGTTGCTGTTCTGACCCATCCTTCCATGTAAAGTCTTTCCCATTCAGCCATAGGCTTGCCATGAGCATCCTTTTTCACTTTGTACCTTCCAACATCACCAATATAATGACCTTTCATTACTGCATTTTGGACGTGTGTAAATAAGTAATTACGGAATACAGCGAAGAAGCGGCCAAGTGTATAGTGAGTCAACATGACTTTTTCTTTATCCGTATAAGCTCCCACAACAAACATATCAGAAATATTTTTAAACTTCCTCGATTCTTTACGGGTATAAGCCCTTACAAGTTCTCCTTCTTTTTTCTGTCCTTTGAATCCATCTTTATAAACTTGATTACGAATTGTTTCATACAGTACATTTCCGTCTTCAGTCATTTGTCCGTTTTCATCATAAAAACGCTTGTCTTTTTTCCGATTGTAATTAATCTTCCCTGTTTCGCTATCAAATTCATGAGCATCCCAGGTTCCATCATGCACCATTTGAGCAATCATTACCAGATTACGACCATAATAGTCAGAAGCATAGTTAAACATATGACCCCAATACCTTGAAAGAATCTGTCCTTTTTTCGTTTTGCTCATATTTTGAGGATGTGAAATTAATTCCCATTCACTCATTGAAATATTCTGATACATCTTACAAAGCTCAGACATCTTCCCCCATTCGCTGAATATTAACCTGTTTGCTTTGATAAGATCCGAAAAGTTAAATATCCCACGTTCAACAAACTGGTTCGCTATTCCTTCCACGAACGAGTGCATTCCATTAATTAATGATGATACAACACCAACATTCACATTACCGAAAAGCGCAATTGTACCACCAACAGTTGAAAGTGTACTAATTGTTGGTTGTAGCTCTACTCCTCCAATATCACCACCAAGGTTACGGCGTTGTCCGCGAATAGACATTTCCGTAAACATTTCCACATAATCAATTTCATTACTCAGATTTTTATCTTTATGATTTTTCATATCTGTCATAAAAACTTTTGCTCCATTGATTATAGGTAGCACATCGTTTTCATAATGAATCTTTCGCTTAGAACTCATGGCAAAATAATTCATAATTGTTTCAATATCAGTAGTGATATTGTTGTTTTTCTCCTGACTGTCAAGAACAATTTCTCCTTTTGAATTTTTCCCAATTCCAAGAATATCAAATGCTCTTGCATGGCTACCAAACTTTGTGTTACTGCCTTCACGCATGTACCCAATTTGATTAAAGAATTGATCAGAAAGCTTATTTATTTCTTTCACGTCAGTTTTTGAAAGATCATTTGCATCATCAAACATGTTCATGTTGTTAGTAATCTGACTCAGCCGTTTTTTACTAGACCTCCCTAATTCTCCTTCATTAAATAATTGTTCAGAAGTTTTTGTCATTAAAGGAAGCATCCCTTTCTGATATGAAGAATTTTGCATTAACGACTCATAAGCGTCTTTCTTTGTAAAATTATAATTAGGCTTACCAGTTTTAAGATTTTTCATATATCCTTGCATTTCATGATAATGATAAACAAGGTCGATATATTGATCCGTAATCATATTCACAAGTTTTTCTCCCTGTTCCAATAGTTCTGCAGAAAGACCAAGTTCTTTTGCTTTTTTTGCGTTAACAGGATCTTTTGTTTCATCAGTAGTCCAGAATATTTCACCAGTAAAAACTTCGTTTCCAGAACCGTCAATGTCACGTTTTACAAATAAATCTTTGAAAAACCTGTGAGACTTATCTCCAAAACCTATTGAAATACCACTATTTCTACTCTCAAACCATTTTTGAATAGGCTTAAATTCAGATTGAAATTCCTGAACTTCTTCAACAATTTTATTGGAAGTGTCCAGGGTTATTTCACGTAAAGCCTGAATGATATCATTGGCAATATATTGTCCGGGTTGAATGAATTTATCAATATCACTAAGCAGTGACATATCCTCACTATTCATTTCAGTGTCAACCACATTTACCGTCTTAAGATCAAGTAACGTCTGCGTAAGCAGATTAATTTCCTGACGATAATTATTTGTTTCGTCATTATTTTCAAGCGCATATCTGAGTCTTGCCATTAACAGGTTCTTTTTCTGTATAACAGTATAATTTTCAGGATTCTGAAATAGCATTTTTATATATTTAGGGAACGAGTTATCGGCTGCATTTTCATAAAAATTATTTAGAAGCTTTTCATAATCTACTTTTGGAATTTTTAATTCCTGCTTAAACAATTCTTTTAATTCCGGACTCAAACTATTTATAAAATCATCTATTTGAGACAATACACTAATGTTCTTATTAACCTTTAAAAAATCAATCATTTTCATTTGGCTACCTGAAGGCTTAAGACTGATAACTCCTGCCTCTTTAATCTTAATATTAGGATTAGCATTCATTAGTTTGTTTGCCATTAAAACAAGCATTAGCTGACGAACATCACCTGGGTTATTTGTCATAGACAGACCCATTTTTTTAGCTTCTCTATCCGTTAAAAATCGAGAAGCAATATTGCCAAGCTCATTTTCTATATCCGGCCTGTCGATATTGTCCATGGTAATATCATAAAGCGACACGTAAATTGAACCGTCAGACGTTTTCTCTATTGAAATATGGGGATCGAAACTTCGGATACTTTTTGACAAATGCTTCGCAATCTCTTCTCCACCTTCCATTTTTTCAAGCTCAGAAACTCTTCCAAACTCTTTAAATGAAGCATATTCAATCTGCTTTTTAAACTTTTTGAGAATAGGAACCTTATAAATAGGAATATCGTTACTAGTTTTTCCAAAAGTTTCTATAGAATCATGCACAGAAGCTTCATGTTCATTAATCCAGTTACTTATTTTCGCTTTAAATTTATTATCACGAGTTTCGTATTCAGTAATAACCTTTTTACGAATAGTAGATTTGATTTCATCTACTGTCATTCCTTTGAAATTATATTCTGTTCCAGTTAGACCAGCCCCGATTTTACCTGTATTAGTATCAATAAGATTGTAAACATAATCGACCTTAGCATCAGTTGACATTTCCTCGAAATCAAACCTGTCACTTGGGTTCGTAAGCACCTTGGCCATCTTCTTTACATCATAAATCGTTTTAATTTTTGAAGCATAAACGTCAGCCTTGGCTATATTACTCATTTGCTTTGAGGACACATACGATAGAACCTGTCCGTTATTAACAGCATTAACCATCATTTCAGCGAATGATTTAATAGTAGCATTTTTAAAATCGAAATCCTTTAATGTTCTACTGTTTATTTGCTGAACACCTAACGCGCCATAAACCGCATTCTTCAACCATGTATAAAAACGATTGACAAGGGCCGAAATTTTGCCATATAGCGTACTTGCTTTTTGATCAGAGTTCATGCCCGGAGTCTTGTCTAAAAGATTTCTGACGGCTTCCTGGCTATTCCATCCGGCCATAGTTGCAATAACTTCCTTAACAAGATCCGCTTTTGAAATATCTGCATATTCTTTAAGGATTTCCTGAACGACCTCATGATTACTTTCAATTAAAGTTATAGCTTCATTTTCAAGAGCACGATACAGTTCATGATTTGCACTTTCAAGTATGTCAATGAACACGTGAGTAATCTCGTGAATAGGCGTGTCAAGCTGCAATTTATCTGTATTGAAAAAGACCTGTCCGTTCTCAAAATACCCTATCAATTCAGGATGTTTGCTCGTAATGTTATTCACATAATTAATGCGGATATTTGGAAAAGCTTTTTGTAACTTATCCATGAATGACTTTAAAACATAGTATGAAGCTTTACTTTGATTTTTAGATATCCTTGAAGCTTGAGGCTTATTTGCCTTAGTGAATTTTATTATACTTGTATTTGTTAGATTGTCTTTTTTATGTTTAGGACCGACAATTTCCACATTTCCAACAGTTCCATCCTGAAGCACAGCTTGATCCTTGTTTGATAATGAGTAAGGGTAGTCGTTGTTTTTTTGGTGCCATACAACTATAGGAAAATATGATTTGATTATAACAGAATCATTATTCTTAAACGTTCTCATTTCCTTGCTGGAAAGAGCGTCAATAACAGGCAGATTTGTTGTTTCAGATTTAGCAGAATACGTGTTTATCAATGTAGGATAAGGACTGTTAAGATACTCTTTAGTTCCTTTTTTAATATCAAACTTATAAATGTGTGGGTTGAAAGATGCCTTTTTTGGCGTATAATAAATCAATGACGTAATGATATCATTCTTTTTCAACTTTTTCATAAGTTTTTCGGTGTCCGCTGCATAATGAACAAGTTCCTTATTGCGAAGAATAACCTGCTCAGCAAGATCGTTTTCATTTATCTTTTCCGGATCAAAAGATTGAATCCAATTTGTGTATTGGCGTTCTGCTTTTTCATCCGTAAAATCAATCATAGACCCATTCTTATAACGGAACCCATTCATTAATAACTGATACGCTCTAAAAGCATTTTTAACACTTTCATCAATTATCTCAAAATGATCTCGGTACAGTTTTTTATGGGTATCGTTCACATCATTAGATGAAGAAAAATCAAGATAAAGGTAGCCGGACTTTGTACTACGCTGCTTAACCCTTCTCAAGAAAGTATTATTCTTCTTCCCTTTTGGTGCATTTTTATACCAGTTAAAAGTATATTCCTCAATAAATAAAGGGAAATCCATACTAAATCTTACCCTGTCTTTTGCTAACGATAAGTCATAAGCCTGATCTCCAACCGTTACTTCTTTAAAATTATCAGCAATAAACTGGCCAACAATATAATCTTCAATACCACGTTCTATCGTTTCATAAACAACGGGAATATTAATGCTTTGCCCAAGACGTTCTTCAATTGTTCCTTTAGCTTTATTAATAACCTTATCTGTAGTAATAGATTCATTAATTGTTTTTTGTACCTGAGCAAGTGTTCTTACATGCGTATAAAGCATTTCGTTTTCCATCATTGCATCACCAATATTAAATTGTTTTCTAATATTTGACTCATGCCCGTCAGTAGGAATATTCATAATTCCAGTTGTAGATTCTCCTGCAAGCCTGCGCTGAATATATTCATCTGCATCAGTGGTTCCAATGGCTTCATTAATACTATTGATTACATTATTTCGCTTAGAATTTTCAATACTAATCTCCTGTTGAATATTAGTAATGTTTCCAAATCTCCGCAATTGCTCTCCCATATATGCATACTCACGAATTTGAACGAGAAAGCGATCTTTTTCATCTTTTATTTGGTGTGTGGGAGTATCAAAATAATCTCCTGATATATATTCACTTATGGCTTCCCATATAGGAATTATTTTATATTGTGCGTTTTCAGGAACTCCATTATCATTATACCCGGTAATAGACTTAGATCTCATGCTCTTTTTAGAAGCATTTAAAATTGTTTCATTCTGTAAAATATCTAGTATTTCTTTTTCTGAAAGACCGGCCATCACCATTCCATTCACAATAGGTGAAGTTGATTCTGTAATATTCAGTCTACCGAGAAGTCCACCTTCTTTGGCGTTATCGGTAGCGGCATTAATAAGCTTTGCAACAAAAGCGATCTGCTCAGAAATAGCCTTATTATCTGAAAACATTTTAAACTTTTCAGGAAGCAATATTTGATCCCTTGTGGCTTTTGGAATTGCTAACAATTTAAGCGTAAACTTTTCAAGGTTTTCAAAGTGCCCTACAAGCTTTTGGCCTGAGAGATTAATCTCTGAAGCTTTCATGTTAGAACTAATATCAGAAACAAATTCTTGCCATTCCTGAGGAACAAGGTCCGCTTTATCACGGAAACTATCAAGATTAATTTCTTCAAGAATCATTTCGATATTTCTGGACTCACGATAAAACTTTTGCAAAGCAATGAATATGATATTCCCATTATATCTAGTATCAAATTTTTCTGCCTTTGAATAATCTGCATCTATTTCATCAATTGAATTCGGATCTTCTGCTTTCTCTTTTAGTTTACCTGTTTCTTTTTGTGCTTTTTTCTCAGTCTTCATTCTTTCTTTAATGACTGAATCATGAGTTATTTCATTTCCCCATTCATCAAGAGAAAGGAAGTACATAGAAACTTGGTCAATATCGTAATCAGAACCGTCAAGAATGTTCTTTTCTGCAGAAGTATATACTGTGTTTTCGCTTTCATAGTCAAAAGCTACAATACGACCGACCCACCCTGAAGATGCGTTGGTCGTAGGAATACGG
>Ga0306901_1000183_pt1 | contig 31086 bp, 30 predicted proteins | sample AntRauMFilla3767_FD_190431 | JGI IMG/M metagenome (GOLD analysis project Ga0306901, IMG submission 190431) | Saline lake microbial communities from Rauer Islands, Antarctica - Metagenome Filla 3 #767 (v2) (version 2) | ecosystem: Environmental > Aquatic > Non-marine Saline and Alkaline > Saline ... | reverse complement strand
CAAGCGTTTCTCAAGCCAGGTGATTCAATCTTGGGAATGGACCTAGCCAGCGGTGGACATTTATCACACGGTTCGTCGCCAAACATTTCGGGCAAGATCTACAAGGCAGCAGCATACGGCGTAGACGCAGATGGCTGGATTGACTACGATCAAGTACAATATCTTGCTACAGAGTATGAGCCCAAAATGATCATATGTGGAGCTAGTGCCTACCCTAGGCAGATAGACTTTCAGCGTTTTAGAGAGATCGCAGACAGCGTAGGCGCGTATTTACTGGCTGACGTTGCCCACTATTCAGGGCTAATCGCAGGCGGTGCATACGATTCACCTGTGGGCATTGCTGACGTTGTCACATCAACTACTCACAAAACACTGCGTGGTCCTAGAGGCGGCGTTATTATGTGGAACAATCCAGACTATACACGCAAGATCAACAGCGCAATCTTTCCAGGCACACAAGGCGGCCCGCTGATGAATATCGTTGCAGGCAAGGCACAGTGCTTCTTAGAAGCTGCACAGCCGGACTTTAAGAAGTACGCAACCAACGTAGTAAACAACGCGCAGGCAATGTGCGAAGTCTTTGCAGAGCGCGGCATTAAAACGTTGACAAACGGTACCGACTCACATATCATTCTTGTAGACTTGAGTGACAGTAAGTACTCAGGCAGAGAGGCGGCGAACCGGCTGGAAGAGCATGCTATCACAGTAAACAAGAACGGCATACCAAATGACCCGCGATCGTTTGTTGAGACTTCTGGCATCAGAATAGGCACAGCAGCAGAAACAACACGTGGCATGAAACGAGATGACTTTGCTGGCATAGCAGAGCGCATCGCAGATATTTTATCAAACTAAGAAGGACATAACAGATGGCAAAATCCCTTTGGGTAGAACAGTACAGACCGAAGTCGGTAGAAGGCTACGTGTTCCGAGACGGTGCACAGCGCAAGCAAGTTGAGCAGTGGATTAAAGACAAAACAATTCCGCACTTGATCTTCTCAGGCAACGCAGGCATTGGTAAGACCACACTAGCAAAACTGCTATTTAATGAACTTGACCTTAATCCACTAGACATCCTAGAGATTAACGCAAGTCGCACAAACTCAGTAGATGATGTGCGTGACAAGATTGTTAACTTTGTACAGATGATTCCGTTTGGTGACTTCAAGGTCGTACTGCTAGACGAGGCTGATTACTTGTCGCCAAACGCGCAGGCAGCACTACGCGGTGTAATGGAAGAGCATCACGAAACAGCAAGGTTTATACTGACCTGTAACTATCCTAACAGGATTATCCCAGCACTTCACTCACGTTGCCAAGGCTTCCATATTGCTAAGATTGATCAAACTGAATTCACAGCAAGAGTAGCGCAAATCTTGATTGACGAAGAGGTTGAGTTTGACTTAGATACGCTAGACACTTATGTCAAAGCGACTTATCCAGACTTGCGCAAGTGTATCAATATGGTGCAAATGAACGCGCAGGACAAAAAGCTGATTGCTCCAAACGAAGCAGACAAAGGCGAGCAAGACTGGAAGGTTGAAATGGTCGACTTGTTTAAAGCAGGCAAGATTCAATCAGCAAGACAAGTACTATGTGGTGCAGTCCGTCCAGAGGAAATGGAAGAGATCTATACTTGGTTGTATTCTAACGTCGAATTACTAGGTAAAGATAATCAACAGCAGGACCAAGCTGTACTAATTATCAAGCAAGGATTAGTGGACCACGCACTAGTAGCAGACCCAGAGATTAACCTTGCTGCCGTTCTTATCAAACTAGCTCGCAACTTGGAGAAATAATTTATGAAAGAGTTTACCATACGCCTCTGCAACGCAGAAACTAGTACAAAAGAAATGTATGACTATCTTATTAAGAGGTTTGGGCGTGAACGTGACTTAGAAAATAACAGGGTCTGGTACCTGGGCAGAGATTATAGCACACCTTATGACTCCTCGCACTTAACCGTTACGTTTCAAGGAAGTCCAACCGCGAAAAATACATGGATGATGCTTGAACATCCTTACGTTGTGATAAAAGAAGTATCAAACAGCGATGCGCTAGCAGCTGATAATACGTTCAACGAGCTCTTTGCCTAAGATCTAAAAATGACTTGACATAACCGTCCTCTGAGCTTATACTGTATAAACACTAACAGTACAGAGGACTAGCAATGCGGCTTCTAAAACATATCTTTAGACATATGAAAGAAGATACTATTTCGTTTCTTGACAAGTATCTTTACGGAATTAGTGTTTTCACTATAGCAGCTATTATTAACGTCGCACTACTGTGGGGGTTCTGTGCGATCCTTGTATACGGTATGCTACTACCTGTAAAATTGGTCGGACTGTGGCTAATGATAGCGGCTGTTGGCCAGATCTTGTTAAGCATTTGGATCATTGCCTCTGCTAATCAAGCAAGAAAAACTATTAAAGAAGAAAACGCCGTGATGATGTCAGTCTTGGGCAGCAAGCAGAATAAGAGCGACAAGTATCGATGAATAAAAGAAGTGATAGATATCGAAAACTGATGCGGCGAACCCTTATTAGACATTACGCTGCGAGTATCGGTACTCTCGTTGTAGCAGTACTTCTGGCTTCGTTATTAACCGGATTCTTGGGCAGCTTAATAGCATTATCTGAAATGGCTATTATTATGCGGTACCAACTAGCTCCAGGGCTTGTTGTTACCAAGACGATCGTCGGTGCGGCCGTCGCAATGTATTGCGTAGCTACAATTGCCAGTGCAAGGTTTATCCCAGATATTAATGCTACTGCTAAAGAATTTGTTGAAGAGACAATCAAAAAAGAAAACGAGAGCATAATGAATGCACTAGGAGAAGCAAATGCGTAGCCTAAAAACAGCGGCCAGTATAATGACTAAGGACCTAAAATTTCTATTCGGCTTCGTTCGTCACAAAGAGTTCTGGGTCGTTATGGCCGCAGTTTTGTGGGCAGCGTCGATGCTATGCTTTGTTGAATATATTCCTGTATTGTACCCAGGCGGTATTGAAATTATGGGCGAATGGTTTCAAGTTGCTTTGCTGTTCGGGTACATCGGATTCTCACTTGCTATAATCTATTTTGTAATGCTGGTTATTCGCACTAAGAAACGAGTAAAGCACGAAAACAAAAGATTATTAAATACGCTAAAAGGAGGCAAAGATGGCCCAAGCGCAGACTGGATTGATTAAGGCAATGCTAGCTTGTGACGACACAGGCGGTATCGCACTCAACGGCACCTTACCTTGGCCGAGCAACGCTAAAGATTTAAAGTGGTTCAAAGAACACACCAAAGGTCACGTTGTAGTAATGGGGTCAAAAACTTGGGAGGATGATCATATGCCCAGTCCTTTGCCCTTGCGAACAAACATTCTAATAACTACAAGACCTGACGATTACCCCGGAGCAGATAGATATATTAACGGTGGAGTTGCTCATCACTTGTGCCTTGTTGCAGACAGTTATCCTGGCTTGATCACATGGGTTATTGGCGGCGCCAACGTAATCGAACAGTCTTTGGAAGTCATTGACGAGTTTTATCTCAGCAGAATTCCGGGCGACTACGAATGCGACACTCATCTGGATCTGGCTGCTATTGAATCCGAGTTCGAACTAAGTTTTAAAGAAGAGCACCCAGAGGTTACTTTTGAGATATGGAAGAAGACGAGCTAACTGAACAAGAAGACATTTACCTAATACTCAAGCACGGTCCTCATTATGCAATAGACCTTTATTATCTATGGGTCGGCGGTGCCCGGGGGTTGACTGAACTAGAACTCAAGGCTGCTGAGGTTGGCAAGGAGTGGCGCATTGCGCAAGTCAAGGAAGTGGAAGACATAATTTCTAAAGAACTACAAGAAGAGATCGACAACGAAATTTTGCGAAAGATAGAAACCCTAGCGAGGAATGAGAAATGAGAGCCTTAACTGAACAGCAAGAAACACTTCTGGTACTGAAATGGGGTGAAAATTATATTAGCACTCTTTTCGGCAAGTGGCTCAACAACGAAGACGCAGAGTTCACAGCAGTAGAAAGAGAAGCTGTGTACGAATTAGTGCGTGGGCGTGGCGAGCAACAAAGATGAGTAAAAATCGAGAGATGCTGTTAACAATAAAGTTCGGCGACCCTTGGCCTGCTATGATGAAACATCATTGGCTATACAACGACGATATGCTGTTTACAGAACTTGAAAAGGCATTAGTACTCGAGATGTTAACAACTGGAACAATAACGAAGATAAACCTAACCGAAGCTGAAAGAGTGGCAGCAGCAGAAAAGAAAGAGACTATTCAGTTATTGAAAGATGCTGAACAGTACAAAAAAGCAACAGAAGAAGCAATAGGATCAGGCGACGAAAAAGACTTTACAAACTTTCAGCACGAAGTTGCGTTAGACTGGTACAAACGAGCAGCAGGAATTAAAAAATGAAGCAATACTTAGAAGCCCTAGCACACATATATAATCACGGTAACAATAAAGAAGATCGCACAGGAGTAGGCACTTGTTCGGTGTTTGGCTATCAGATGCGATTTGACCTGCGCAAAGAGTTTCCGGCCGTAACAACAAAGAAGCTAGCCTGGAAGAGTGTAGTCAGTGAACTACTTTGGATGCTAGAAGGCTCTTCAGATGAACGCAGACTTGCTGAGATCCGTTACGAACAAGATCGAAACAAACTAATCGGTAAGAAGACTATCTGGACTGCTAACGCAGACAAACAAGGTGCCGAATTAGGCTACATAAACACAGACACTCACAAAGAGCTCGGACCGGTATACGGTCATCAATGGCGTTTTTGGGACGCTCAATTAGGGTATGTAGATCAGATCAAAGAATCACTTGAGAGTTTAAAGAACGATCCAAACAGTCGCAGGCACGTCGTAAGTGCGTGGAATGCTGACAGAGTTGATGTTATGGCATTACCTCCCTGTCACACTATGTTTCAGTTTGATGTAACCAACGGTGAGCTAAGCTGTCAACTGTACCAACGTTCAGCAGATATGTTTCTAGGTGTTCCGTTTAACATTGCTAGCTACAGCTTACTGATTCATATCTATGCACAGATACTAGGCTTAGAAGTTGGCGAGTTTATTTGGACCGGCGGTGACTGTCACATTTATAATAATCATAAAGCGCAGGTCCGCGAACAACTAGAGCGAAAGCCACGCCCTGGGCCTACACTCAAAATGCCCAAATTTAGTAACCTAGACGAACTGCTAGCGACAAAGACCAGTGATTACAAACTAGTAGATTACAACCCAATGGATTCTATTACCGCCCCGATGGCAACTTGATATGAATTTTTGGCACAAGCTAGAACGTCTTCTAATCATGTTGTCTGGGATATAGATGTGTCTAGTCGAAGTATGCAAATGCATTTTACTGATCCTAGGGACATATCCTTGTACCTGTTGACAGTAAAAACATAAGGAGGAATTAGAATGGTACTAAAGCACATATCAGACAAGTCGGGCACTAGATTTAGTAGTAGCAACGCAATGACAGTTGAGTGTAAGAGTGGCAACGAGGTGTCAAGGCTAATGCACAAGGTTGCGGCGTTTTGCAAAAACAACAAAAGTAAAAGTGAGGTAGTCTGGGATTCGAATCATTATTGTATCACTCTTTGGTTTGAAAAGGAAAAGTATCTTACGTATTTTCAACTAAAAGGTGTTAGTGGATTTGACTCAGTAAAACAGGAGCATTAAGCTCCTGTTTTTACCTCTTCTACTCGTCCCCGTATAACTCAAGAACTTCCTTAACTGCTTCGTGCCTTTCAACATCTCCTTGTGCAAAACGGACTATGTCCAGATGGGTTAGTTTTTTCGATTCTAGACGCATTAAAAAGTTGATTAATCCGTTATCTTTTGAACGGTCGGCTTGCTCTAGATCCCCGGTTACTGCCATACATGAGCCTTCGCCTAAACGTGTAAGTAACATCTTCATCTGTCTAGGTGTCGTATTTTGCATTTCATCTGCAATGATATACGACTTTTTAAAGGTTCTGCCTCTCATAAACCCGAGTGGCGCTATCTCAAGAATTCCTTCTTGTAACATTCCTTCTAGCTCTCTTGAGCTAAAGTATTCACGCAATACATCGAAGATTGGTCTCATCCATGGAGCCATCTTTTCTTCTAACGTGCCCGGCAGCGCGCCAATGTCTTCGTCTGTATCGACAGCTGGTCTCGTGACAACGATTCTATCTACGTCGCCTGCCTTGAACATTTTCACAGCAGCCTGAACGGCTAGCATGGTCTTACCCGTACCGGCAGGGCCGATACCGAAGACAATATTTTTATCTTCGTCGAGTAATTTAAGTGTATATGCTTCTTGAGCTACGTTCTTAGGAACTATGTGAACTTGTTGCTGTTGTTTGCGTTGGTTGATCTCGACAACGTTGTCGAAGTTTCGGTTGGTATGCTTCTTGGAAGCATTTCGTTTTGCACCCATTAAGTGTCCTCCTTAGGGCTGAAGAGTAAAAGCAATAATTGTACTGCTTTCACATAATTATTTACCGATCGACAGAACCGTTAAATACACAACGTTAACAAACAACAGGCGATAAATAAGTATACAATCAGCTAATGGAATTCTACAAATGCAAGACGTATTAGACATCATTAAAAACGTAGAGTCAATTTATAACTCAAACACTTCCTTCAATATCCTAAAAGACTTTGAACGAGTAATTGACGAACTTGACATTTACGTTTACGACAACTGGCTCGACGGCGAGCTAGCCTATGGACCTAAGATTACCAGACACTGGGTAGAATGTGCTTTTTTATGGGGTCGAGGCAATATGCCAGACCCGATGGGCGGCAAACGTCTTGTAGATTATGACTGCAAAGTAAAGTATAAGAAAGATTTTGTTCTCCAACCTAGAAAGATTGAAGACCCGCAAGATATTAGGCCAGGTACAAAAAAAGGTAAACTTGACAGACACCCTGTTTGGATCGTAAGCATTCAAATGCCCAAGAGTTTAATGGCCGATATCTACGCAGGCTACCAAGACGAAGTAGATGCAGAACTAGAAGCAAATGAAGTAGAAGGAATTGTGCCTCCGGATCAAGAATCACAGCCAGCTGACGACTTAGCAGTCGAAGGTCCAGAAGAAGGCGCAGGGGTAGAGGAGCCACTAGAATAATGGGACTTCGACCAGGCGACTTAAAAGACTTAGTTTATTACATCTTTGAAGTAGATAACTTCAAATCAAAGATGGGCGATGACAAAGACATTATCACACTTAGCTTCAGTGTAAAAGAAAAAGAAGCAGCTAACGATTTAATGAATTTCTTAGAAAAAGGTTACGGCTTTGTACTTGACGCTGATGCAACTCCTGGCGAACAAAGCGACGGCACTTTTAAAGTATTTGTTGAAATGGAAAGAACCAGTGATGCTCCGGAACATATCATGGAAATATGCGACGGTGTAAGAAAGATTACCGGACTAGACGAAATCAAGTTTCGTTACCACAAGAACTTCCGTTCACATGATGTTACAGAAGAAGCATTAGAAGAATTAGTGCCACTAGACGCAGATGAGTACAACGCAAAGATTACAAACCGTGACATAGACAGTTTCTTAGAATTCTTTAAACACGGATTTGTTGACAACGTAAGCATGTTGAACGAAACAATTACTATCAAGAAGAAGTGGGCAGACCCCCTGCATTTTGATTTTGTTGATTTCGGCCCTGTTGAATCAACAATTAATAATATTAGTGAAAGCTTCAACGCAAACGGATTCGCAGAAATAATGTTTCTCACTAAGTACATAGGTGACTACAATATTACCAAGTACGGTAACAAGCTAACATTCGAGAGTGGTGGAAATGCCCTGGTTCTGGAAAGAGTTATTCTCTAAAAAAGAGGAAAAACCAAGTATGTTTGACAAGTTTGAGTTTACTTTTACCGAAGAGATGGTAAGAGAACTGCTGGCAGGCAATAACGACGCAGCAGATTGGTACGAACAAATGTGTGAAGTCCTGCCGAAATATGACATCAACACTGTAGAAAGAGTAGCTGGGTTTATAGCGCAGTGTAGTCATGAAAGCAGAGACTTCAACGTGCTTACTGAGAACTTAAACTACTCAGCAAGTGCGCTCAATAAAATCTTCCCAAAATACTTCGAACGTGCAGGACGAGATGCAAGTAGATATCACAGACAGCCAGAAAAGATTGCTAATGTAATCTATGCAAATCGCATGGGCAATGGTGATGTATATTCGGGCATGGGCTGGATGTACAGAGGCGGGGGTATACTGCAACTCACGGGATTTAACAATTACGAAGCATTTGCAGCATCAGTAGGAATGACTCCTCGCAGGGCAGTTGAATATGTACGCACCCGTAAAGGTGCCTTAGAAAGCGCATGTTGGTTCTGGAGGAAGAATAACTTAAACAGATATTGCGACAGACAAGACATAGTTGGAATGAGCAAGCGTATCAACGGCGGCACTCACGGACTGGACGACAGAAAGGTACGTTACTTGCATGCTATTGACGTATTGGGTGGCAATCTTGAAACGTCAGAAATTAACTTGAACGTAGTATTAAAAGAGGGAAGCAGAAACCCTACAGTAGCTCTAGTACAGGAAAAACTAGGCATTGCCAGCGACGGCATTTATGGCCCTGGCACTGCAAGAGCTGTAAAAAGATGGCAGAAGAAAAACAACTTGGTAGCAGATGGAATTGTAGGACCAAACACAATCGCAAAACTACTAGGAGATTAATATGGGTCTCGGATTAAAAATATCAGCAGGATTGCTTTTAGTAATTCTAGCGATGGGCGGACTCGGATATTGGTATTACACCGACAGTCAAGCTACAATCTCAACCTTAACCAAGAACAACGCAAAACTTGAGGAATCACTTGAACTAAGTGAGGCAGCAGTTGATAGCTTAGAAGCTGATGTCGCTTCAGCCGGCAGACGTATGTCTACTTTAAACAAAGAATTCGCAGAAGTTAGATCGCAAAAGAACGACCTGGCCCGCAAACTAGAGAAGCACGAACTAGGCGTTCTAGCAGCAAACAAGCCGGGCCTTGTAGAACGTGTTATTAACAACGCAACAGCAAAGGCAGGCAGGTGTTTTGAACTGTTAAGTGGCGCAGAGCTTACAGAAGCAGAGAAGAACGCAGCAACGCCAAGGGCCGCGAACTCCGAGTGCCCGTGGATGTACAAGGAGAAAGCAGATGAACGCAATTAAGATACTTGTGTTAGTGCTATTTGTAGCTTCTCTAACTGGCTGTAAGTGGTTCGTAAAGGATATCGAAGCGTCGTATACACCTGTACCTAAGCCCGAATTGGTACTACCGGAAGCAGACGAAATCCGTATGCGTGAGCTTGAATGGTTTATTATTACTCCGGAAAACGCAGAAGAAGTATTTGCAGAAATAGAAAAAGGTAACAATGCTGTAGTCTTACTTGGATTAACTGCAAACGGATACGAACGCATTAGTCTAAATCTAGCCGACGTCAGAGGCTATATACAACAACAGCAGTCAATCATAGCGGCATACAAAAAGTATTACGAAGAAGCTGACAAAACAATAGACAACGCCAACGAAGAAATCAAAAAGGCAAATGGCAAAGACGAAAATGAAGATTAAAAGAACACATCACTTGGGGCCGTTATAGTTACACCCGGGCTGTGTCGGTTGCTCACTACCGCTGCGAACTAGGCCGCTACCTATAGTCGCATAAAGTGTGAGTTTAATTTTACAGAAATGCCCTATAAGTATTATACTAGGAGGGCATAACATGGACGATAAAATGGCACAATTCGACAAAGACGGTACTGGTGAGCTATCTACTAAAGAGTTCGAACTGTACCAGAAGAATCAACAGCTAGAAGCCACACTGCAAAAACAAGATGCACAGCGCAAGATGGCATGGACTGCTATTATTGTTATTATTGGCGTAACAGGATTACTGTTCCACCCAAGCGTAGGTGAATCACGCATCGAAACGATTATTCCTATGCTTGACTGGTTTTACATTGCTATGGCCAGTATCCCAGGTGCCTTTATGGGTATGACTGCTTGGATGAGCAAGAAGTAACTTCACATAATCTCTTTCTAAAATAGTCCATGGATAAGTAATTGCATGGACTACTATTCTGTATTAGGTGTCGATAAGACATCATCACAAACTGAAATCAAACAAGCCTATCGCAAGCTGGCTATGAAACATCACCCTGACCGTGGTGGCGACGCTTCGACTCTTACAACAATAAACGAAGCATATGAAACATTAGGCAACGAATCAAAACGTGCAGAATATGATAATCCACAACAGGGATTTAGATCAGGAGATTTTTACCACAACTTCGACGAAGGGTTCTTTAGACAACGTGTGCGCAGAAACGGTAATACTGCAATATCTGTAACGATTGCGTTAGCCGATGTTATCACTGGTAAAGAAATGCTTGCATCGTATCGCGTAGCATCCGGAGAAGAGCAGACTGTTGAGCTTAAAATTCCCATAGGGATACAATCAGGTCAGGTCCTCCGATATAGAGGATTGGGTGACAACTCGGTTCCGGGACCGCGCGGCGATCTGTTGGTTAAAATAGTTGTGCGAGAAGAGGCAAATTGGACTAGACAAGGCGACAATCTTGTGCTATACTACAAGCTCAACGCACTAGATATGATTACTGGTACTAAAATCAGAATAGAAACCCTAGACAACAAACACATTGAATTGAAAATCCCGCAAGGCACAAAAACAGACACAAAGTTTAGTGTTGCAGAGTACGGAATGCCAAATGCTGCAACACATAAACGTGGATCACTGTATATACACATAGTACCAGAGATCACAAAGATCAAAGACCAAGAATTATTAGAGCAGATAAGGAGTTATAGAAATGCAGCTAGTAAAAGCACCTGATCCGTGGCTACAAAAGTCCGTGAAACCGTTTGACTTCGACGAACACGATGCTGTGCACATTGAAGCAACGATGATCGAACTTATGGAAGTAGAAGGCGGTATGGGCCTCAGTGCAAACCAAGTGGCACTAGATGCGCAGATATTTGTCATGAAGCCGTATCTGCTTACCAACAAAGAACCGTTTGCTGTGATCAACCCAACAATTGAGAAAGTAAGCGTAAACACCAGTGACGACGTCGAAGGCTGCCTTAGCTTTCCCGAGCTTATTCTAAAGGTTAAAAGACCTAAAGGAATTGTTGCAACTTATCTTGACACAAGCGGAAAAGAGTGTACAATAGAATTATACGATATTGATGCAAGATGCTTCCTGCATGAATTTGATCACTTGAACGGTATTGAATTCACTGACAGAGTAAGCAAACTAAGACTGGACCGTGCAAAAAAGAAACGTACTACACTAAGGAAACGAATCCATGGTTGAACCAAGCAAAGAATTACAGCTAGTATTTGAAAAGGCAATGTCCGATGCTAGAAAACTACAGCACGAATATGTCACCCTTGAGCATTTGTTACATGCAATGATGTGTGAAGAGTCGTTCGAAGAAGTTATTAAAAACTTTGGTGCTGACCCGACATTTATCAAAACCAACCTCGAGTCGCACCTAAAAACAGGATGCGACGAAATTACAATCGCAGAAGCTGATGCAAAACCTAAAAAAACGCAGGCAGTAGAGCGAGTGTTGAATCGTGCGTTTACGCAGGTTCTATTTAACGGCCGCACTGACATCAACTTGCCCGATGTGTTTATCAGCATAATGAGTGAGAAAAAGTCAATTAGTGCGTACTGGATTGGCAAAGCTGGCATCGAGAAAGACAAGTTTGCCGAGCACATGAATGCAGAACTAGGCGAAGGTGAAGCAGAGGAAATGAGCGGGGCCAGTGCAAAAGCACTTGGGCAATTCACTACTAATCTCAACGAAGAAGTTAAGAAAAACCGTGTTGATCCGGTTATCGGACGCTCCGAAGAGCTAGACCGTGTAGCACTATCGTTGGGCAGGCGTTCAAAGAATAACGTGCTGCTAGTAGGCGATCCCGGCGTAGGCAAGGCGCAGCCACTTGACAGCAAAATTAAAGTTCCGGGGGGGTGGACTACTATAGGTGAAATTCAAGTAGGTAATAAAGTAACTGTTCCTAGCGGCGACGAAGCAACTGTTACCGGCTGTTTCCCTCAAGGATCAAAGGATATTTTTAAACTAACTTTTAAAGACGGAAGAGAAGCAGAATCTTGCAAAGAGCACCTTTGGACAGTGTACGGCGAGTTTGGTGAAAAATACAAGACTGCGTGCGGAAGTAGCAAGAGGCGAAGAGGATGGACTACCCTTAGTCTTGAAGAAATTACAAATCTTCCTAAGTCTAAACTAAAAAGTATTAAATTTCCGCTGCACATTGACGATACCGCAAATAAAGAATTGCCCATTGACCCCTGGCTGTTTGGATTCTTATTAGGCGACGGAAGTTTTGCAGACACCAAGGTAGGAACGTTTACGACTGCTGACAAAGAAATAGTTGACTTAGTTACCGAAAGACTTAAATCTGGGTACACTGTTAAACAGGACATTAATTCGGAAATAGGGTATAGAATTGTAATAGAAGGTCGAAAACAGGGCGGCCGATCGGGACACCTTTATCGAAAAGGAAAATACGAGCATTATTACCGTGATGTAATTAACAAATTGGGACTAACCGGATCGCAAAGTCACGAAAAATTTATACCTAATAAATTTAAGTGTGCTGGCACTAGCCAGAAAATCGACCTACTAGCCGGACTTATTGATTCCGATGGCTATGTATCGACAACCGGCGCTCTGTCCATTTCCACAGTCAGCAACACACTAGCAACTGATATTCAAGAAGTTGTTCGCAGCATCGGAGGAATTGCTAAGATTACATGTTCTCAAAATAGAACTTACACTTATAAAAATACAAAAACTCCGTGTAAAGATAGCTATAACATTGCTATTAGATTTACGCAACCAAACAAACTATCAAGATTGTCTCGAAAGAAAACGTTATTGCCAGGAGAAAGCTACCAATATGCTGATTTAAAACTTGGGTTAGATAAAATTGAATTTAGTCGAGTAGCTGATGCTAAATGTATTATGATAGACCACGCTAGCCATCTGTATATTACGGATAATTATGTTGTGACACACAATACCGCAATCGCAGAAGGCTTGGCTTTCAACATTGTTAACGGCAATGTTCCAAAGTTCTTAAAAGAGTATGAAGTTTACAACCTGGATATCAGCTCAATGCTTGCTGGTTCTAAGTATCGAGGCGACTTTGAAGAGCGTCTTAAGTTGGTACTTGAAGCACTTTCCAAGAAAGGCAAGACCATCATGTTTGTTGACGAAGCACACATGATGAACGGCGCTGGCGCCGGTGGTAGTGATAAGTCAAACGACTTGGCAAACATGCTTAAACCTGCTCTATCCAAAGGCAACTTAAAAGTTGTTGCTTCTACTACTTGGGAAGAGTATCGCAAGTACTTTGAAAAAGACCGTGCACTTATGCGCAGGTTCCAGCGTGTAACTGTAGACGAGCCAAGTGAGGCGGTTACGGTTGAGATTCTTACTGGATTGAAAAAGTATTACGAAGAGTACCACGGTGCTGAAATCACAGACGACGCTATCTTGGCGTCGGTAAAACTAAGTGTTAAGTACCAGACGGACAAGAAGCTGCCTGACAAAGCAATTGACTTGATTGATGTTGCATGTTCACGCTTTAACCTCAAGCCAGAAGGCACCGAGCGAGTTGTCACTGAAGAAGAAATTCAGTTTGAACTTGCTAAGATGGTTGATCTGCCAGTTGAGAACGTAGCTGAGAAAGAGACTGCTGGTCTTAAGAATCTTGAAAAGAACATGAAAGCAGAAGTCTACGGCCAGGATCAAGCAATTGAAGATATCGTTGACAAGATTCTTGTAGCACAAGCAGGACTAAAGCCTGAGAACAAGCCTATTGGCAGCTTCGTATTCATGGGCCCAACGGGTACTGGTAAGACAGAAACCGCTAAGCAGCTTTCAACGCAGCTAGGCGTTGAACTTGTACGCATTGACATGAGTGAATTCCAAGAGAAGCACTCAGTAAGCAAGCTGATCGGTTCACCTCCTGGATATGTTGGGTTCGATGACAACGCAGGTATTTTGATTACCAAACTGCAAGAGAACCCAAACTGCGTGTTGTTGTTGGACGAAATCGAAAAGGCACATCCTGACGTGAGCCAGATCCTGCTACAGATCATGGACAACGGCAAGATCACTGGATCAAACGGTAAGGTAGCAGATGCTCGCAACTGCGTATTGATTCTTACTACTAACCTAGGTGCTAAAGACGCAGAGAAAAACGCAATTGGCTTCAACGAAGACCAAGAAGTTGGATACGATGACAAAGCGTTCAATGAATTCTTTGCTCCAGAGTTCCGCAATCGCTTGGACGGTACTATCAAGTTTGACAAGCTGGGCAAGCCAGTTATGTTGAAGATCGTTGGCAAGTTCCTTGTCGAACTCAAGGAAATGGTAGCAGACAAAGGTGTTACTATTACCGTTACCGACGAAGCACTTGACTACTTGGTTGACAAAGGTTTTGATCCTAGTATGGGCGCTCGTCCTTTGCAGCGTGTAATTGACCGGGACATCAAACGCAAGCTATCGCGTGAACTGTTGTTTGGTGATCTGCGCAACGGCGGCAACCTTACAATCGATGCGAAGGAAGGCGAAATCGTATTGGTATGTGCGTCCGGAGAGACCATTGAAGCACTTTGAAACTAGGAAGCTGTTCTATAACCGGTATAAGTACAAGCTGGTTATACGAACAGCGTTAGCTAGACACATAAATCCCAGAACACTGTCGAAGTTGAGAGAAAATCTCGACAGACTACAACGTCAGGTAGACGACGGCGAAACATCGCTTGTCTTGTATACCGGGTTTCTTAACAAAACTGTTTCAAAGGAAGACTTCTACGATGCAAAGCGCATTTATCAAGAGCTTGTAAAAGCACACGATTACTGTACAAGAGCCGAAGGATTAACTCTTTCTGTGTTTTCAAATGACTGGGCTTGGCTGTTAAAGTTAGAGAACAAAGCAGATAACCCTCGAGAGCTATGGAAGCCTAGAAAAGAAAGCGAAGAGTTCATGGACGACCCAAATGTAATCATAGTTAAGACACCACCTAAATACGAGTACAAAGTCACACTTCGTCCTTACGACAAAGTAGACCCAGGCTTTGCTGATTGGGCAGAAGCTAACCCAGATTTAGCAAAGACAACTAAAAAGACACTGTCGCATATTCGAGCCAACCGCCGGTATCGACTATCTGGACATGTGTACTTCCGAGACGCTAAAGTGATGTTTCTGGCATCGCTGATGTTGTCAAAAGTGGGGAGGGTTGATAAATTAGTATACGTTGCTGACAAAGATAAATAACTGTATGTCATCAAACAGCGAAATAATTTTAAGTCAAACCTCACATTCTAGTGCTAATCTAGATCCAGAAACCGTCACTGGCGATAAATTCAAAGGTGACGGTTTTTATGGTCGTAGTGACGGTATTCATACTGTTCAGTACTCCGTTACTGATCTCGCTGGAACTGTAACAATCCAAGCAACATTAGCCGCTGAACCAGGCGAAGCAGACTGGTTCTCTGTTTACGAACAATCCTACCCTTTAGACGGCGACAACCTAACTACCAGAAGCAACATTTCAAACTTTACCGGAAACTACGTGTGGATTAGGGCAAAGGTCGACTACACTGAAGGTACAGTAGACAGAATTTTGCTTAATCACTAAGGTAGCACATGGAACATTTTGTAAGTATTATAACACGCGATTACGAACTTGAGGATCATTTAGTAGAAAGTGTTTTAAGCTCTGCTAAAGTTGGTCTGCTAGAAGACGAAACTCAGTACGTATTATTTGAAACAGACGCCGACGAGCAAGTGTTAAGAGTGCAATTACATCGTCAACTAACAGAACAAGAGTCAGACGCATTTGCTGAAACACTTGCTGATAAGCTGTTTGAAATGGGTTACGAAGATTTTGAAATTGAAGTATCGACTGAAGAAAGCGAAGACCTTCCTTTTGATATTGTAGAAGACTTATTCGTGTTTATGAAAAACGATCCAATGTTTTATCGCAGAATGTACTTTCCTACAATGGCCAAAATTGCAGATGCTATGCAAGCTAATAAGAAAGTTGACTTTAAGAAAGCTGTACAACCTATGGTCGAACGAGCTGTTGATATATATTGCAAGAAGTTTGATCTCCCTAAGTCAACTAAGAAAATGTTCACAGACGAGCATCGGTCTAACTTAATAGATCGTATTCAATCTGAAGAAACAGAGAATATAGAACAGGGAGAGTATTAATGTTTCTGAGAGAGTTGTTCGAAGCACCAGAAAAGACTGCGGTATTTGCATTTGGTCGTATGAATCCTCCAACTATAGGTCACCAAAAGTTAGTAGACAAAATTAAAAGTCTACCAGGGGATCCGTATGTATTTTTAAGTCAAACACAAAAACCAAAAACAGATCCGTTAGACTTTGCTACTAAGATTAAATTCGCACAAAAGTTTTTCCCTCAAGTAACAGTAGGCGACCAAAACGTTCGTACTATTATTCAAGCACTTCAAAAATTAGATAACATGGGTTACGACAACATCATCTACGTAGCAGGATCAGACCGTGTCGAGAGCTTCGAAGAACTACTAAACAAATACAACGGTGTTGAATACAGTTTTAACAGTATTAAAATTGTAAACGCCGGCAGCAGAGATCCAGATGCAGCAGGTGCTGAAGGAATGAGCGCAAGCAAGATGCGAGAAGCAGCAGCGACAGGTAATCTAGAAGTATTTACTCAAGGCGTTCCTGACCCGAGGCTAGCAGAAAAGTTATTCACGGCAGTTCGTAATGGCATGGGCGTTAAAGACAAGGAACCTGAACCACAAGAAAGCATTTACGAAGCCGAGTACCAAGGCGAAAAAGTTACCCTTGATAGTCCTATTAGAGTTAGTGGCGAAGATCACGCATTTAAAGTATATGTTAAGAACGACAAAGGTAATGTAGTAAAGGTAACCTTTGGTGACCCAGACATGCCGATCCAGCGTGATGACAAAGAGTCAAGAGAAAACTTTAACAGTCGTCACAATTGCTCGTCAAAGAAGGATAACACCACAGCAGGTTACTGGTCATGCAAAGCATGGGAGCCTGGTACAGACTGGGTATAAGATTATGGATGAACTAGATCACCTCAAAAAGTTAGCAGGTATTAACGAGTTCAAAGGCTATACAGCGTATAATCCAGACACTCTTGAAAACATGTCTAAGACTGCTAGTGAAATCAAAAAGAAAGAAAAAGAAAACAATATCAAACCAGGAACACCGGAATGGTTTGAACTTTGGTTCTCACAACCGTACATGACAGGTGCACTCAATCAAAAGCCTGGGTTTCGAGGCCGTAAGAAATGAAGATGCACGAAATTACAGAAGGAGTGGGCAGGATCGTTAAAGGTGTAAATACTACACAAGATGTCGACACAGACGAAGTAAAAGTTCAAGCTGCAAAATTTGGTAACAAAGTAGACAAGGACGGAAGGCCGCCGACACTAAGATCACAGCGTAAGTAACATAGGAATAACGTTAACGAAACATGCCATCTATAAAACCAACACAAGATAATTCTGTATACATATCAGACACCTTTGAACAAGGTAATAACGAATTCGACTGGACTAGTTATACTCCTAGTTATAAGGGAATTGGGCCAGCGTATGTTATTGAATCAGAAACAACTAACACCAACCTAGTAACAATTGGTGGCCGCTTGCACCCGCACAAAGGCGACCCTGTGCTCGTAAAAGACGGAACTGACCCGTCAATTGTTAAGGGCACCCTAGGCACCGTTGAAAAAACAATCGTAAATAAGGCGTTCGAACAAGTGGTCTATTCTGGGGTAATGTTTGATTTTAGCGGCACAGAAGGTTCGCCGTTTTCGGTTGCGTTTAATGACACTGGAAATAAGATGTATATGGCCGGCGGCGATACTGACACAGTTTATCAGTATTCTCTTTCAACTGCATTCGATGTCTCGACAGCCTCTGGGCCGGTGTCGTCTTTTAGTGTCTCTAACCAATCTAATAGCCCTTACGATATTTCTTTTAGCAGCGACGGCACGCTAATGCATATATTAAATAACAGTAGCGATACTCTTTTTCAATATGACTTAGGAACACCTTTTGAAGTAGCGACAGCTAGTTACAACAGCGTATCTATCCCTTTGGACCGGGCTAATTGGCCTTGGGGGCACACGTTTAATAACAACGGGCTGAAGCTATACTACGTGGACAACTCAGCTAATGCAATTTTCCAATATTCTTTAGGTGCGCCTTTTGATATAGGCCAGGCTGCATCTTACGACAATGTAAGCCTAGATGTAAGCTCTCAGGACGGAACGCCGTCGGACATTGCATTCAATCAAGATGGTACAAAGTTGTATATGTTAGGACGCGATGCTGATACTGTCTTCCAGTATTCCTTAACAACAGCATTTGATTTATCAACTGCAACATATGATAATCTATCGTTTTCAGTAGGAAACGAAGAGAGCAGTCCTTATGGTATGACAGTAGTTGATAACGATTCAAAGATGTTAATTACAGGCGCCGCTTCCAATGCTGTTCATGAGTACATATTAAGCGAACCTAGATACGACACCGACATAACATCGCTAGAACTGTCGGCGGCGCCGACAGTAGTTTGTCTTGATAGTTTGCCAAGAATGTTCACTTCATACGAACTAGATCCTAGCCAATGCTTGGCTCAGGATGTTACGTTGTCATTTGTATCATCGAGTACGTCGCAGTACGCAACAGATTTTACTTCTACAGTAACAAATTTACTTGCATCAGGAAGCCCAGTTATTCCGTTCGAAGGAAGACTACCTACGCCGATAGACCGTTCAAACTTTGAGGCCTCGTACAGTTTTTGTCCTGACTGGGAGGTAGAAAGCGCAGAGTTTTCGCCAGACGGTACTATACTTTTTGTCGTTGGCAAAAGATCACATCGTGTAATGCAGTTCACACTATCGACGCCGTTTGACATAACAACAGCAACATACCAACATGTTACTAATACACATGTCGATGTGTATGACCAAGACCAAACCCCAAGTGATGCTACCTTTAATAATGACGGAACTAAGATGTATGTTGGCGGTGCTGACAATGTTACTATTTTTCAATACTCATTGTCAGTGGCTTACGACTTAGCAACTGCAAGTTACGACAATGTATCATTCAACGTCAATGGAAAAAGTCTTGAGTTTAGCAACGACGGTACTAGACTTTTTGCATCAGGCGGAAGCGGTGCAGCACTTCGCCAGTATTCTTTGTCAACAGCGTTTGATTTGTCAACGGCCAGCATCGGAACACTTGTAAACTTCAACGCAGTAGCTAGTACCACTGCCACACCTGACGAGATTACTCTTACTAACGAAAAGGCAACGAAAGCTACGAGCCGTGCTTTTACATTTAACAACGACGGCACGAAAATATATGTAGCATCAGAGGATGCGATATACTCGTCGTCTGCCGAGTTGTTGCCAGGATCTACAAACAGCAGTATGGCGTACGGCGAAGACGTTGCTGTAGACGGCACTAGAGTAATAGTCGGTACAGAGTTTGGCACTACCTCAGCAGGAAATTCAGGAAGTGTATATGTTTACAATTTTAACGGAACAACTTACGACCTAGTACAATTTATAGAGCCAGCTGCGGCTGAACGATTTGGTGTTGGACTTGCTGCTGACGCAGACAGACTAATAGTAGGCGCACCGTCGGCAGAGCCTAGTGCGATCTCTAATGCAGGCCGAGCGTATATATACGACTGGAATGGGTCGAGCTACGGATTAACTGGGGAAGTTAACGTGTCTGACCCGTCGGTTTCCGCATACTTTGGCCAGAGTGCAGACCTTGACGGAACCCGATTAGTAATCGGTGCAATGGACACTTCAGTCGGCGGCGCTGATAAAGCCGGCAAAGTCTACATTTATGAGTGGAACGGTAGTTCTTACGACGAAGTTGCTACTCTAACAGGCTCCGTCTTAAACCAACGGTTTGGCAAAAGCGTAGCAATAAGCGGTAATAGACTGCTAGTTGGTAGCGACAGTGCAACATCCGTTGGTGTTGCATTGTACATCTATGATTGGAACGGTAGTACTTACGATCTAGTAAACACTATCGAACAACCTAACGACAATAACGGCGGTGGATTCGCTAGCAGTTTAGCCTTAGACAACAACAGGCTATTCGTTGGCATGCAGTTAGCTAGTACATACTCTAATATTGCAAACGGCCTTGTTTACATTTATGAACCTGACGGAACAACTTACAGGCAACTTCGTGCATTTGCGCCTGATACACAGTTTAACAAATTTGGTGCATCTGTGGCAGCAGACGGAACCAGAGTTGCTGTGGGCGCACCTGTTAATGACGACAATGTACCTAGCACAGGCAAAGTTTATGTTTATGATATACCTTTAGGAATAACTGTCGACACGCCGTGGACTGGTAATGTCGAAGGCCCTGTTATAGATCAGTACCTAGTAGAAACAGCATTCGATATTTCTACAGTAGTTTACGAAAAGTCATTTAGTGTTGCTAGCCAAGACGATACAAGACTCCTTTCGTTGACGTTTAATAACGACGGAACAAGCATATATGCAATGGGTGACCAATTTACACAAGTAGGTGATCTTTTTCGGTATACTTTATCTACTCCTTATGACATAGGCACTGCAACATACGATTCAAAACTTATAATTGTTTCTCTTCAAGAAGTAAGAAGACTTCTTTTTAATAACACAGGGACTATGGCTTACGCGCTGAGCCAATACGATTCACAAATACGAACGTATACACTGTCTACTCCCTATGACGTTAGTACAATGGTGTGGACTGGTGACAGTGTTAATCTTGACGTCTTTACCTACCTCTTTGACGACAACGGCACTCCAACAGTATACACCGGGGTGTATCCTACCGACATGGCATTTAACAACGACGGTTCAAAGTTCTATCTACTTGATAGCTACGGTAGTCCCTTGCACCAATTTACATTGTCAACTCCTTACGACGTTACTACATTAACCTATGATTCTGTAGAATATACGTTTTCAGAAGCAAATAGTCCATATAACTTTGCGTTCGCCGATAACGGTTCTAAAATTATACTCGTTGACGAATTCAGCAGTCTCCTAAGACAATACAGTTTAGCAACTCCTTTTGACATAAGTACAACAACTTACGACAATGTAACATTTAACACTAGTATAGACAGTAGTTCAGCTCTCGATTTTGCGTTTAATACCAACGGCACTCTTATGTTTACTCTTGTTTTTAATTTTAATCAAGCCTCAAGAAGGATTCATCAATACAGTCTTTCGACGCCGTTTGATATATCAACAGCAACTTACGACAACGTATTTTATGACCTCGAAGGATACGACCCAGAAGAACCACGTAACGGCAGCTTTTACACCTTTCATTACTTGTTGTTTAACGATGATAAGTCGAAATTTTATGTAGGGTCTGTTTACAACTATGTAACTATTGTTCATCAGTTTACTATACCAGACAACGTCGATGGAAATTTACCATTAATTAAGCAACCAAATGTAAATCTAACATCTAACCCTACACTTGTTGTCACTGAATTTAGCGTAGACCGATTCAGTTACACTGGCACTTCTTTCTCTGTAAGCACACAAGACGGCGTTCCGGTTGGAGTATCGTTTAACAACACCGGCACAAAGATGTTTATGATTGGAGTGAATACTGACCATGTTTATCAGTATTCACTAACTACCGGGTTTGATTTATCAACAGCAAGTTATGATGCCGTTAGCTTTAGCTTGGCCGGCCAAACTACCGGTCCAGAAGGATTTAGCTTTAATGCAGACGGCACTAAAATGTATTCAATTGACTACAATGGTCCTATTAATCAGTATACGTTAACAACTGCATTCGACTTATCAGATGTTTCGTACGATGGAATATCTTTCGACGCAAGTGCACAAGAAACAGGCTGTGGTACGTTGACTTTTAACAACGACGGAACTAAAATGTACGTAGCAGGGTATGAAACCAGCAGAATATACCAGTACGCTTTAACAACGGCTTTTGACGTTTCAACAGCAGCATACGAAACATTTATTCCTACATACCAACAAGACCCAGAAATACAGAGTCTTGCGTTTAATGACGACGGTACAGTGTTGTTTGCGCTCGGCACTTTCAATTCTCGAATTTACCAATATTCACTTTCAACGGCTTTTGATATCTCTACGGCCAGGTACAACTATAAGAGTTTAACAACGACCGACACAGAGTTTAGTCCTACTGGTATTGCACTTGTTGACAACAACACGAAGTTGTTCATAACCGGAACAGGCGACGACATACACGAGTACCTAGTGAATACATCACTGACGCTAGATTTTGCAACACTAGGATTCGAGCCAGGACAATTAGCTATACCTGACAGGTCAGTGGAGCACGTAACAGTTGACTCAGAACAGTGGGTAGACTCTTACATACAAACAACGTATACCGAAGTAGTAGACGACGGTAGAGGCATAATATATAAGTTTGTAGCAGATGATGGTCAAGAGATAATCGAAGCAAGATACGATCTGACTAAATTAGCGCCGGGTATTAGAGATATCTAATACCCTAAGACTCCTTTTCTCGTTCGAACTAAATACAACATAATTAAGGAACGATGCTAACATACCATGCCTATTATAAAACCAACACAAGATAATTCTGTATACATCTCGGATCCTATTGAACAAGAGTTCGGAGACTCTAACTGGACTGGTTATGCTCCTGGGTATAAAGGGCTAGGTGCTCCTTATGTTATAGAAGCCGCCACTACTAATACTAATCTAGTAACTATTAGTGGAATAGTACTGGTTGAAGGCGACCCAGTTATTGTTAAAGACGGTACTGACACTAGCGTAGTTAGAGGAAACTTAGGTCCTGTTACAGAAACTGTTACTGTTACTCCTTACGAAATCGAAAACGCTACGTATGATAATGTCGTTCTTCGACCCTCTGAAGGAACTGGGGGTTACGTTCCTGGTCAGTTTACCTTCAATGATACGGGGTCAAAATTATTTGTTCTAGACACTGGCGCAGCCGTAGTAATACCGTATACACTGTCGACTGAGTTTGATTTATCAACAGCAACATACGACGGCACAACTTTCGGAATAGCCACGCAAGACAATCGACCAGAAGACATAATGTTTAACAACGACGGAAGTAAGTTCTACGTATGTGGTGGAAACTCTGATGTGGTCTATCAATATTCGTTATCAACAGCGTACGACCTTTCGACGCTATCGTACGACAACGTAAGTTTCAGCTTTAGTTTTCAGAATACGAATCCTAAATCGGTTGCATTTAATAATGACGGAACAAAGCTGTTTATGTGTGGAATTTCGTATGCTACTGTGTACCAAGATGCTCCTGTGTACCAATACGAAGTAGCAGTAGCATACGATCTGTCTAACGTAACCTATAACGGAGTAAGTTTCGATATAACAGGTCAAACCTTTAATGCGGGCAGCTTTGCATTCAGTGTTGACGGTACTAAAATGTTTATATTTGATATTACCGTTGAAGATGTACATCAATATTCACTTACAACAGCATTTGACCTGGCAACCACTTCTTATGATAATATAATTTACAATACAGCTTCAGAAGACGACTACGGAAAGGGCATTGCTTTTAATAATGCTGGTACAAAAATGTACATATCTGGAACTAGAGATGCTGGCGTATATCAATATACAATGGGCAATATTTCGTATTCAGCCGATATTTCGTCTTTAGGCTTAACTAATGCGCCAACAGTAGTCTGTCGTGATAGTTTGCCAAGAATGTTCTCGTCGTTCGATCTGGACCCGGGAAGATGCATATCACAAGATACTAACTTAGATCCAGTTAACGCGTCGACTTCAACGACTACAACATTTACAACACCCATTAGTCCCCTTTCTTCTACAATGTTAGCAGGGGATACAGTTATTCCGTTAGACGGCAAACTTTCTGATCCTATTAGTGGAGCATCTTACGACGGTGTTGAATATCGATTTGTAATAGACTACGACCCGGAAGGAATCGAGTTTAATGACGACGGTACTAAAATCTTCATGGTAGGCATTAGGTCAGATTCTATCTACCAGTTCTCGTTGACAACTCCGTTTGATGTTCAAACAGCAACCTACGATCAAGTAAGATACGACGTTTCTCAACTAACTCTTGGGGACGGGGCGCCGGTGTCTATTGCTTTTAATAATAACGGGGCTAGTCTATTTGTGTTGGTCGTAACCACTATATACCAGCTAACTCTTGAGTCTCCGTACGATTTATCCGGCAACGTATTTTCACCAAGTGGCGCAAGTATAAATCTGAGTACGCTAGCCGATGAGCTGAACGCAATAACGTTTAACAACACAGGAACTAAAGTATATCTTGCAGACTTCAACACAGTCTATGAAATAGAACTATCAACACCTTTTGATATAACAACTATAGGAATCGATTCGCCTGCGTTTACTAGCTTCAGTTTGTCAACTCAGGAAAACGCAGTGCAAGACATAGTCTTTAATGACGTTGGTACAAAAATGTATGTGCTCGGCGATAACAGTAACAACATATTTCAATATTCTTTGTCTACTGCGTTTGATATCACGTCTGCAACATACGATAACGTGAGTTTTAATGTAAATAGCCAAGACAGTCGGGCACGTAGTATCGACTTTAGCAATGACGGCACTAAACTAGCCTTTATAGGCGACTCTAGTGGAGACTTTTTCCATTACACGCTGTCTACGCCTTACGACATATCGACTCTTACTTTTATAGGCCTTGGACCGAACGTGTTTGCCAAATACGGCAATGACGAGAATAGTTTCCTGAATAACCCGCAGAGTGGAACTTTTAGTGCAAACGGTTCTAGATTCTTTGTAGTTAATACCAGCTCGGCAAGAATTCTGCAATATTCGTTGTCAACCCCTTTTGATATATCAACAATGTCGACTATCGAGACGTTTTACGACGTGACAGACCAAGATTCGTTTCCTTACGGTGTAGAATTTAACGATAACGGTACAAAAATGTATATGTCCGGAAACAACTTCGGCGAGCTACACGAATATGATCTGTCTATCGCATTCGATCTTACAAACGGCGACGGAGAGCCAGGTGTTGTTTTTAGTGCGCTAAACGTTGTTAACTTTAACGACGGATCGGAATTTGTTCTAAACCCAGACGGGACTAGGTTATACATTTTAACGTTCAGTGGCATAGTGCATCAGTTTGATGTAGCTGTTCCTTACGATATGTCTACTGCAACAGAAACCGGAGCTACCAGCGTCGACATTAGCGCAGTTGGCGGCTCGGCCTTCCTGGGAATGGCATTTGGAGCCAATGGAACTAAAATGTTCCTTTTAGAAGCAGACAACGATAACGTCTACGAATATGATTTATCAACAGCATATGACGTAACAACTGCGAGTTATACTAGCGTGTCGCTTGCTGTTGGAGCACAAGAAACTGTACCGTGGGCAATTACTTTTAATGACATAGGTTCAAAGATGTACATCTCAGGTGTTAACACCGGTAATATAAACCAGTACACTCTGAGTACACCGTTTGATCTGTCGACAGCAACTTTTGACAGCGTCATATTCAGTTTTGTTAATCAAACCGGAGCCTACGATCTCGATTTCAATAACGACGGAACAAAGATCTATGCTATAAATGGTGGTCGCATTTATCAATATAACCTAAACACAGCGTACGATATATCAACTATAATTGATGCAAACGATTTTATTGATATTTTCACGCTTACCCAAGACATTCCTGTTAATGGCGGACTGAGCGGTCCGTTCTCATTTGAGTTTAACAACGACGGATCAAAACTTTATGCTTACGAAGCAAGTAACTCAAGAGTAGCTGAGTTTCTACTGCCAACTCCGTTTGACGTAACCTCCGCTGTGTTTAGGCCTAACGCCACGGTTGCTTACTCCAACTCTCCTTACAGTGTTAGCGAGACATTTCCGTACAAGGTAAAATTTAAGCCCGACGGGACAAAATTGTATATTCTAGGAAGTAGTGAGTTTATATACCAGTATACACTCAGTACTCCATTTGACACAACTACAATTTCTTACGACAATAAAAGTTTTGATCTTGGAGTGGAAGACAGTGCAAATCCGTACGACATTCATTTTAACCTTAACGGAACTAGGTTGTATGTTATGTCAACGAACGCGCCGTTCTTGATAATGCAGTATTCTCTGTCAACACCATGGGAAGTTTCTACCCTAGTCTACGACAACGTCAGTCTTAACCCTTTACCTGCGACCTCAATGACTTATATAGCTTGGAGTACTGACGGGACAAAATTTTATATCGGAAGCGATGATTCCAGCAGCGTTAGACTTTTACAGTTCTCTGTAAACAACACAGTCAACGGCATACCGTTCGTAGAAGGGACAGCTACGCCGCTAACTGCCGATGCAACTATCACTTCAACTGATGAAGAAATTTCAGGATTTGCATACGACGAAGTAAGTTTTGATATTAGTGCGCAGGAAATAGCTCCACTAGGCCTCGTGTTTAATAACGACGGGACTGCTTTATACGTTGTAGGTTCTGACAGTGATTCGATATTCCAGTACACACTAGGCGAACCTTTTGACCTGTCAACAGCAAGTTACGACGAGGTTAATTTTAGTGTAGCCGGCCAAATGACTCAGCCGTATAGTTTAACATTCAACACTAGCGGATTAAAATTATTCTTAGTAGGTGCAGATACTGCAACAGTATTTGAATATGATGTTGCAATACCATATGATGTATCGTCGATAACATACAACGACAGAAACTTTGCAATCGCCGAAGACGCTTTGCTGTATGATGTTACTTTTAATAACGATGGGTCTAAAATGTACATTGCGGGTGGCACGAATAATTCTGTTTACCAATACACGTTGTCAACTGGATTTGATGTTACGACAGCAACTTATGATTCAATAAGTTTTAATTTTCAAACCTCGCAAGGTGACGTACCACTAAGCGTTGAGTTTAGCGCAGATGGCACAAAAATGTATATACTAGGACTCAACAACGAAATAATCTATCAGTATTCACTGTCAACAGCATTTGATATAGCAACTGCAACAGACGACGAAAGTAGTCTAGATACAAGATCTCAAGACGGGTCTCCTCGAGATTTTAAATTAAGCCTCGACGAACAGGTGCTGTTCATGGTGGGTGCAAGTACAGACTCTGTTTATCAATATTCTATCGTAGAAGATGCTTATACTCTACAATTTGCAACACAAACGTTTGAGCCAGGACGTCTGATAATTCCTGATCGCTCAATCGAGCACACTAACGTAAACAGCGAACAATGGGTTGAAGATTACATAGAAACTTCATATGCTTCTATAAGTGCCGGCAGCCGAGCAGTTCAGTATAAGTTTATAGCAGACGAAGGACAAGAAATTACCGAAGCAAGATACGACCTAACCAAACTAGCACCAGGGATCAGAGATACTAGAGGCCTAACACCATAAATACAAATAACAACATGCTTGAGGTAGCGAATGCATAAAACTTTAATAAGAGAGAATAAACAATGAGTAGGCTGATTAATTATGGAATCTACGCATCTTCTCGCCAGCGAGCCGAAGGCGACGGCGATTTAGCAGCATTACCGACTGCTCGGTGGTACATCGCGTCTGCCGAATTAAACTCTAGCAACAGTGCAGCTACTACGCTATCAGAGCCAAGAGGGTCGACACTGAAACCCGACGGAACTGAATTTTATATAGCCGGACTAAACAATTCTACTGCTTCGATTGCACAGATAACGTTCGAGACTGGATATGATTTTACAACACAAACAGGTGAAAAGTTTTTAGATGTCAGTGCTCGAGACACTGAGGTCTCAGATGTAGTACTAAAAAGCGACGGTACCAAGTTGTACTTTGTTGGAGTTTCTGGCACCAACAGAATTTACCAATACTCGCTGTCTACACCGTGGGATATTTCAACTGCATCGTACGACTTTTCTTCGACTACAAACTTTACTGGCAACAAAATATTTTGGAATTCGAGCGGTAACTTCTTATATGGAGTTGATCAGACAACAGTCTATTGGCACTCCTTGTCAACTCCTTGGAATATCGGAACTATATCTCAAGCAGGCACCTTATCACTAGGTCCTTGTACCGGCGCAGACACTATTATCCAAAGTGTAAACCTTAAGCCTGATGGCACAGAACTTTATATTGCGTCTATTGCTGACACCGGGATAGAAGGAGTCGAAGCAGCAAACTACATCTATCAGTTTGGATTGTTAACTGCGTGGGACGTTAGTAGTGCACTCTTTGAAGGTAACTACGAAGACGCTGCGGCGGCTGGTCTACTACAAGACATCTATATTAACCCCAATACCGGCACTGACGTAGTAATAACAACATCCGGACAAATATTGTACCTTAACATTGCTCTGCCGCCCGACTACGACGATCCTATTATTTTTAGAAACATCGATGCGACAGGTGGAGACACATTAGTATCAGGCATCGGCAGCCAGGGATTTGAAGAATCAGACTGGAACAGCTATTTTCCTAGCTTCAAAGGCATCGGCGAACTAATACCGTTTGACACAGGCACGTCAACTAACATTTCGTTGGCCGGTACTACATTGCCTATTCCAGTAACCGGCACGGCTGTTATTGCTAAAGATGGTTGTAGCACTGGCGTTATTAGGGGCGCACTTGGCTCCGTTGTCTCAGAGCAAGTAATAATTCAGAATACTCCAATAGACATCAATAATGCAAGTTATGATAATGTGAGGTTTCTCTCTAGGGACAGCAGTCCGTCAGGCCTTGCGTTTAACAACAACGGCACAAAAATGTTTGTCGTGGGATACGGTAGTGATGTTATCAGGGAATTTACTCTTGCAACCGCTTTTGATCTGTCAGCGGTGACCAATGATGACTTCGGTGACAATGATAGCATAACCTTCAGTGTACGCGCGCAAGACTCAAACCCGCGTGGTATCCAGTTTAATAACGACGGAACAAAGTTGTACATGGTCGGTAATAGAAACAACTCAGTATTCCAATACACTCTTAGTAATCCCTTTGATCTTACGACAATATCTTACGACGATGTGAGTGTCGATATAGGTGGCGTTGCTAGTGGTTCAGAAGATCTTGTTTTTAATAATAACGGGTCGAAGATGTACATAGTTGATAGTACTGCCGACGCAGTATTTCAATACTCACTATCAACAGCTTTTGATATCTCGACAGCAGTTTATGATAACATACTCTTGGACGTGGGGGCGACAAATCAGTACTCAGCAAACGGTCTTGCTTTTAATAACAACGGCGAACGGTTGTTTGTAGTAGGCAGCGGCAGCGACAATGTTAATCAGTACATTCTAGGAACAGCTTTTGATATCTCGACAGCAGTTTATAATAATGTATTTTTTGACCCGCAGACCAGCGGCTCCCCTGAAGGCATTACCTTCGGCGCCAACGGAACAAAGATGTATATAGCGGATCGATTCGGTAGCGAGTACATCTGGCAATACTCGGTAAACGGAACAGTTAACGGTGACGTAATCACTACAGAATGGACTGCTGATATTTCGGCGCTTGGACTAGATTCTGTTCCAACGGTGCTGTGTCTCGATGCCCTACCTAGCATGTCTACTATTTTTGTTCCGTTGCTTAGTGACCTAACGTTACCGGACATAGCAGTCGAACACACAAAAGTTATTAAACAAGAATGGATAGGCGAGTATATCCGCACACTGTTTAAAAAAGTCATCCGGCCCGGGAACCGAGTTATTCAAAGTAAGTTTATATCAGATCCTACTTCAGAGGTACGTGACGCTAGATACTACCTGACCAAGGAGGTGCCGGGAACTAGAGACACAACTGGTCTAGTTCCGCCCTTTATTGTTGAGGATTTCGAAGACGACGTGTTCGTGTTTACGTTTTCTGGGGACTGGGCTCGTAGTAATGTAAAGGCTTACGAAGGTAGTTACAGTTTTGCTTCTACTAATCAAAACAATAACAGCACGGTATCAGCAACAGAGGCCACGCTTACTTTAGTAGTACCTTCAGAGATAAGTTTTTGGTGGAATGTAAGTAGCGAAAACGGTTTTGACTTTCTAAACGTATATATTAACGGCACGAAGGTAGTAGAAGCATCGGGCAGCAGCGGCTGGACATTCTACAGAACCGCGATTCTTGACCCTGGGGCTGTGCTATTTCGAGCAGAGTATACAAAAGACCGCAGTGTTAGTGACAGCGACGACACTGGTTATATAGATTTGCTCAAAGTTAACTCAGATTTTTCTCAAAGTTGATTCGAATGTGTAGTAATTACTTGCTCTGTCATCTGAACACACGTTCTTAGCACATCCTCACTAAATAATAGAATAGGAATAACAAATGAAGACGCGCGAAGTGACAGCAGCAAAGTTCAGAAACAAGGTAGAGAAAGACGGGCGCCCGCCCACTTTCTCTAGCAAGCGAAAGGATAATAAGACGTGAGAATAACTGATCTAGACGAGAATATAATAGACGAATTAAAGATCGAGAAGCCAGGTGCTTCAGATACTCTTGGCATTCCACGCAAGAAGATGCCGCAGATTAAAGAACACGACTATCCAGAATTTCTTAAATACTTAGAAGAGAACGGTGTCACTATTAGTCGCGGCCGTGTGCCAGCAAGCCAACTAAAGCCTATACAAAAAGAGTTTAGTGACAAAGGTGTCATGAAAGCCCTTCTAAAAAGAAAGAACGAAAAGCCTGTTATTGCGAGCTCAGACGATTATATTATTGACGGACATCACCGATGGCTAGCAGCAGCAAATACACAAAACTCAGTTAGTATAATGCGCGCCGACGTTCCGGTAAAAGAGCTGTTGGAGCTAGTACACGCATTTCCAAAAACATATTATAAAGACATTTACGAATCAGCAAGTGCAGGAGCAACCAGCGCAGGTGCCGTGGCATCAGTAGCCAACCCTCCT
>Ga0306901_1000182_pt1 | contig 31110 bp, 30 predicted proteins | sample AntRauMFilla3767_FD_190431 | JGI IMG/M metagenome (GOLD analysis project Ga0306901, IMG submission 190431) | Saline lake microbial communities from Rauer Islands, Antarctica - Metagenome Filla 3 #767 (v2) (version 2) | ecosystem: Environmental > Aquatic > Non-marine Saline and Alkaline > Saline ... | reverse complement strand
TGTATGCCGATTTGTACTACGAAGGCATCGTTACTACGGCCGTAGCCCTTACGATGGGTATATTTGCGGCTATGCTCATGATTTATCGCTCCGGCTTGATTGAGGTTACCCAAAAGTTTAGAATGGGCATAGCAGCGGCTACCGGAGGGATATTTTTGGTTTATATTGCCACCTGGATATTAGGTTTTTTTGGTATAAATGTAGGCCTCATATCCGGTACCGGTGTTTGGGGCATAGGGTTCAGCTTACTTATTATAGTCATTGCTGCTTTGAACTTGGTGCTCGATTTTGACCTGATTGACCGAGGCGCAGCACAGGGTGCGCCCAAGTATTTTGAATGGTACACAGCCTTTGGACTTATTGTAACGCTGGTTTGGTTATACATAGAAATTCTGCGACTACTCGGCAAGCTTCAGCGGCGATAAATGCCAATCTCATTAAGGAACAAAAGTTTCATCACCAATGAAAAAGCTTGGCGTATTTATTCTTTTTTTAGCCGTTGTGGCAGCCGTGGCCGGCTCACGATGGATGCGATTAAATAATCCTGATGCGATACACGCAGGCGAAAAAACCGATCTTTATTTAAAAGAAAAAGTGAGCTTATCTGAACTATCTGTAATTCTTGATGATTCGTTGAATGCTGTTGATGATAAACACGAACTGGAGTGGGCGGCTACGCTATTGGGGTGGAAGAATTTTCAGCCAGGTCACTATAAGATAGATCACGGATTTACTTATGATGCGTTTCTATCGAAATTGGCCAAAGGAAACCAAGACCCTATTTCTTTTACCATTATTCCCGGGCAGCGCCAGCAACGTATCCTCTCCTTTTTGAGCAGTAATATGCAGTTTGACTCTTTGGCTCTCTCGCGAGCTTTAAATGATTCGTTGTTTATGGTCCGAAAAAATTTCACTCCGGAATCTATGGTAGGTCATTTTTTCCCCGCTACCTATGATATGTATTGGACCTTATCCGCTGAAAAGACGCTGGACAAAATTTTTCAGGAATTTAATCGTCAGGTGTTAGAGGCCTTGCAGAAACGCATACAGGAAGTTGATTTAACACTTTCCGAAGTGTTGGTGTTGGCATCAATCATTGAGGGCGAAGCGATACATGATGATGAAAAGCCCACCATTAGCGGGCTGTACTGGAACCGGCTCAACCGTGGTATGCTTCTTCAGGCTGATCCTACCGTGAATTATGCCGTCAACGAGCAGCGCAGGTTATACTACAAAGATTATGAGGTTGATCACCCTTACAATACCTACCAAAATAGGGGCTTGCCGCCGGGGCCTATCAATAACCCCAGTTTGAGTGCTATAAAAGCGGCATTAAATCCTGAAGAGCATGACTATTTGTTTATGGTGGCCCGCCCCAATGGCTATCATGCATTTACTGAAACCTATGCCGAGCACCAACAAAAGAGCGCAGAATGGCGCAGCTATATCGAAGAGCAGCAACGATTAAAGGAAGAGGAAGGCTAAGCGTTTTATTTGGTGACGAGATCACCGGTATCGGTTACCTCTAAAATTTTTACCGCAGTATTAACATTGCCTCCCTCAAACCGGAAATCTTTTATAAGCCCGCGGTATTCAGGGTGATGGGCGATAGCTGACCGAAGCAGATCGGGGTTTCCCACTTCATCGAGGGTTTCAAGTATAAAGCGGCTTATATCGTAGCCAATTAATGAAAATTTATTGCCGGTACTATTAAAAGTACGTTCATACTCATTTTTGAACCGCGCCAAGCGACCACTGTTTCTGTTTTGATAGGAACCTTCCGTAAAATAAATGTTCAAATTACGGTATTTGTTAGACTTAAAATCGAGGTTTTGCCACTCCTGTGATCCCAGCAAAGCAATAGCATTTTCCATGACGCGCATATCATTAAGCAAAAGGTCAATAAGCGTTAAGGCTGTTCGCCCCGTAAAAGGCGCATAGACGGCATCAAGCGGGTCATCGTTAGAACCAAAATACTGGGTATATTGCGAGACTGCATAATTGCTGGATTGCAAATCTTCCACAAAATAGTGTACAATTTCAGCGCCCAGCTTTTCAGCTTCATCACGGAAGGCTTTTGCAGAAACAGCACCGCTTGTCTCTCGATTGGCCATTATAGCAAAACGTTTCATTTTAAGCTGATTAACGGCATAACGCGCCATTTGCCGCCCGTGCATACGGTATGTAGGGTTGCTCTGAAACAGGTATGAATTCTGCGCATTGATATTGGAATTGGCCAGCGGGGCCATCACCGGAATACGGTAATCGTTGGATAGCGACACCATGGGTTTGGCTTGCTCGGAAAACAACGGACCAATAATGGCATCACCATAGTAATTGTTGGAAAAATTTTCCATCATGGTGCGTAAGCCATTATTTGAAGTACCGGTGTTTGAAAAGTGGATGTATGATTGGGTACTTGCGTGATCGTCATTGTACTCCTCGGCAGCAATCATCGCGCCCAAGTACATGCCCTTGACGATATCAAATTCGCGGTCGCCGGTGTCGTAAGAGGGCAGCGCCACGCTTATATTATAGGTGGTTCCGTCAGGCGGCTGTAGCTTGGAGGTGGAGGAACCGTATTCGCTTTGATAGGCTGAAGCACTTGAAAGGGAAGAGGTATATTCTTCAGCACGATCAATCCATTTATCATTGCTCAGCTGTTCTTCAAACTGCTGGTATAGTTGCTGCGCCTGAGGGTAATCTATTTTACCCATTGCTGTTTTAAAGAGATCAAACTTTATCTCATCCTGCTCAATTTTTTGCATGGCATCAAAACGCTGATCCCCGCTCAAATAATTTAATAATTGAGAATACAGACGCTCCGCTTTTTGGCCCAGTTCTTCAGAGCCATAGATCTGCTGAAGTTCAAATAAATAGCTTAATGCGTTGCTGAATCGCTTTTGTTGGAAATTAATGAGCGCGGACGTATATCGTGCTTCATCCAGCAACTGGCGGGGGGCATCTGAAGAAATATTATTAAGGTTGGCCTGCGCTACCGGGTATTGCCCTAAGGCATAAAAACTTTTCCCGGCAAATAAATAGCCTTCATTACTTTTAAGGTCGCTGAATACCGATACAGCCTGCTCATAATTTTTTTGCTGGTAGTAGCGTAATCCTTCATCAAAATTTTGTGCTTGCAGCAGGGTGCCAGCAGTTGTGATAAGAAAGAGGGGTATTAAAAAGCTCTTAAGCAATGATTTCATGAATGGAGATACATTTTTATAACGGGTTGGATTAGATTTAAAAAATTCTGAATACTTTTTCATGCGCATATTAACCCACCCCTGCACCCCTCCTTAGGAGGGGACAATTCGTTTCCCCTCTTGCCTGACCTGACCAATTCGGGGAGAGGGGATTAAGGGGTATGTTACTTGCCAAATAGCTAAATAATTGTTCAATTTTTCCTTTAATGGATAACATATTATGATGACCTGCCATTAACAATACTCTAACACCTTTCCGCCAAAAATGTTCTGTTAAATCTATTCCCACTCAATGGTAGCGGGCGGCTTGGAGCTGATATCGTAGGTAACGCGATTAATTCCGCGTACTTCATTAATGATACGGTTTGAGACATGGGCCAAAAAGGGGTGAGGCAGCGCGGCCCAGTCGGCCGTCATTCCGTCAACGCTGGTAACAGCGCGCAGGGCAACCGTAAATTCATAGGTGCGAGCATCACCCATCACCCCAACGCTTTGCACCGGCAACAGCACGACAAGGGCCTGCCAGACTTCATCATAAAGATCATTATTACGCAGCTCGGTGATGAATATATCATCGGCCTGCCGCAGGATAGTAAGCTTTTCGGGGGTTACATCAGATATAACGCGGATGCCCAGGCCGGGTCCGGGAAAAGGATGCCGTTTGATAAATTGGTCGGGTATGCCGAGTGAACGCCCCACATTGCGCACCTCATCTTTGAATAGTTCTCGTACAGGTTCAATGAGGTCCAGGTTCATTTCTTCGGGCAACCCCCCCACGTTGTGGTGAGATTTAATGGTGGCGGCCGGCCCTTTAAAAGAGATACTTTCAATTACATCGGGATAAAGCGTTCCCTGCGCCAAATATTTGAACGACTGATCGTCTTTGATAGCATCATCAAATACGTCAATAAAAATATTACCGATGATGATTCGCTTTTTTTCAGGATCAACAATGTTTTCCAAGCCCGCCAAAAATTGCTCACTTGCATCAATGCCTTGTACCGGCAGGTTCAATTCACTTTTGTAAAGTTTTAGCACTTTGTTGAATTCATCCTTGCGGAGCAGGCCGTTATCCACAAAAATGCACTGCAGCTGGTCGCCAATGGCTTTATGCACCAGCGTGGCTACAACGGTAGAATCAACGCCGCCGGATAGCCCGCATACCACACGATTTCTGCCCACGCGTTCCCGGATTTCTTTAATGGTCGATTCGATGAATGATTCAGCCGTCCAACTGCCTTTTAAAGCACAAATTTCGGTGATGAAATTTTGTAGAATTTGTTTTCCGTAAACGGTGTGCACTACTTCGGGATGAAACTGAAGGCCAAATACAGGTTTCGAATGGTGCCGTACGGCAGCTACGTGAGCATTATCGGTATGACCAATAATGTTAAAATTATCCGGCAGCTGTTTGATGTGATCCCCGTGACTCATCCACACAACGGATTCTTTGGGAATGCCCTGCAGCAATCCCTCATCGTTATCTACAATTAAATCAGAACGGCCAAATTCGCGGTGATCGGCTTGTTCTACACAGCCGGGAATTTCTTGGTGCGCCAGCAGCTGTAACCCATAGCAGATACCCAGCACAGGAACATCAAAATTTAATATTTTTGGGTTGAAGGCGGGTGCGTCATCGTCATTCACGCTTTTAGGACCGCCGGAAAGAATAATGCCGCTTGGAGGGTGGTTCTTAAATTCCTGCAGAGAAGCGTTAAAAGGATGAATTTCACAATATACGTGCTGCTCGCGAACACGTCGCGCAATGAGCTGCGTGTATTGCGATCCGTAATCTAAAATAAGTATCCACTGATCGGGCCGGTGGTGCATGGAAAATAGGTGGTTTGAAATGTAGATCGAGATTTATCTCGATTAATAACGGGCCACTCAATATGAATGTCGAGCTACACTAAAGCTGGAACAATTTTTAAGCCGTTATTTCATCATAAGCGTCGGCATCCATCAGCTCATCGAGTTCCGATTCATCGGCGATGGAAATTTTGATCATCCAGCCGTCGCCATATGGATCATCGTTAACAAGCTCCGGTTCGGCTTCAAGCTTCTCATTGACCTCAATAATTTCACCCGCAACAGGTGCAAAAAGTTCAGAAACCGTTTTTACCGCTTCTATGGTTCCAAATTCATCATTCTTTTCAAAAGCAAACCCTTCCGGCTCCAGTTCAACAAATACAATATCACCCAGCTCACTTTGGGCAAAGTCAGTAACCCCAAGGGTTGCGGTGCCCTCATCATTGGGACGAATCCATTCGTGATCTCGGGTGTATTTCAAATCGGTTGGATTACTCATAATATGATTGTTCGGGTGATTTAATTTTCAGGAATAAATTCAAATTCTTCTTCCAAATAATGGGTATTAAAAGTGCCTTTGATGAAGTTTTCATCTTCCATCAGCTGTTTGTGATAGGGAATCGTCGTTTTTACGCCTTCAACCACAAATTCCACGAGCGCGCGTTTCATTCGGTTGATGGCTTCCTTGCGGGTGGGCGCTCTTACAATCAGTTTGGCAATCATCGAATCATAATACGAGGGAATGCGGTAGCCGGCATAGGCATGGGTGTCAACGCGCACGCTGTGGCCGCCCGGAATATGAAATGACTCAATCAAGCCGGCTGAGGGTCTAAAATTATGGGCCGGGTCTTCGGCATTGATGCGGCATTCAATAGCATGTCCGCGCATTATCAGTTCTCTTTGTTCGATCTCTTTTCCTGCTGCCACTTTAATTTGTTCTTCAACAAGGTCGTAATTGGTAATTTCTTCGGTCACCGGGTGTTCAACCTGAATGCGGGTATTCATTTCCATGAAATAGAAATTGTGGTCTTTGTCCACCAGAAATTCTACGGTGCCGGCGCCTTCATAATTGACTGATTTTGCCGCTTTAATGGCTGCATCACCCATTACTTTGCGCAGTTCGGGGGTCATAAGTGGGGAGGGTGATTCTTCCAGAATTTTTTGATGCCTGCGCTGAAGCGAACAGTCGCGTTCGCCCATATGAATGACATTGCCGTGCTGGTCGCCCAAAATTTGAATTTCAATATGATGCGGATTCTGCACCAGCTTTTCGATATATACCGCCGGATTGTTAAATGATGTTTCCGCTTCTTGGCGGCAGGTGCTGTATTTATTTTTTAGATCGGCCTCTTCATCAACCCGGCGCATCCCACGTCCGCCGCCGCCGGCTGATGCTTTTATCATCACCGGATAGCCGATTTCGTCGCAAATTTCTTTGGCTTCTTCGTAGGTGTCAATTTCGCCCTCGCTGCCGGGTACCACGGGTACGTTGTTATTAATCATCGTGTCCTTGGCTACCGCTTTATCACCCATGGATTGAATCATTTCGGGTGAGGGGCCGATAAACTTCAAATCATGTTCAGAGCAAATGCGCGAAAATTCGGCATTTTCTGACAAAAAACCGTAACCGGGATGAATCGCATCGGCATCGGTAATTTCAGCGGCTGCAAGGATGCTGGGGATTTTAAGATAACTTTCTTTACTGGGCGGCGGGCCAATGCACACGGCTTCGTCGGCATATTTTACGTGCAGGCTATCTCGATCGGCGGTAGAGAACACGGCCACTGATTTAATACCCATTTCTCGGCAGGTGCGGATGACGCGAAGAGCAATTTCTCCACGATTGGCAATAAGAATCTTTTTAAACATGAAATTATGCGCTTAACCTATAATGAATAGAGGTTGTTCAAATTCAACGGCTTCTCCATCTTCTACAAGAATTTTCTTTACTTCACCGGAAAATTCCGATTCAATTTCATTCATAATTTTCATTGCTTCTACAATACAAAGCGTCTGTCCTTCTTCAACTTGGTCGCCCACGCTTACAAAATCGTCATCATCGGGGGAGGGCGCCCGGTAAAACGTACCCACAATGGGTGATTTTAACGTTTTTCCGGAAGCTGCAATAGTTTCTTTGGAAGAAGATTCATCGCCTGAATCTGGTGACGGGGCCGGCTGTTGGGGCTGTTGCTGGCCGGCGCTTGGAGATGAGCCCTGCTGCGGTGCGGCCGGCATCTGGTATTGCACCGGGGCAGATCCCTGAACAACGTCAGCGGTTTTCTTTACTTTTATTTTAAAATCGCCTTCCTCAATAGTGACTTGGTTCACTTCACTATCGGCAATTAAATCGAGAATTTTTTTGATTTCTTTTAAATCCATGACAGAGGTTAGTTTGAATTCGCGCGTTCAATGTATTCCGATGTTCGGGTATCGACCTTAATGTCTTCGCCTTCATCGATAAAAAGGGGAACTTGAACCACGGCACCTGATTGAAGCGTGGCGGGTTTACTGCCGCCCTGAGCCGTATCACCGCGCAGGCCGGGGTCCGTCTTTTCAACCGTTGCGGTTATTTGGTCAGGCGGTTCTACGTACAATATATTTTCGTTATCCACATCAATAACAAGGGTACAGACCAATTCTTCGGCTATAAATTCAAGCTTTTTTATGCGGTCTTCTTCAACCGGAAGCTGCTCATAGGTTTCCTCGTGCATGAAGTAGTACAGGTTGCGGTCTTGATACAAAAATTGGTGAGGTTGCCGCTCTACGCGTATCTCCTCTAATTTTTCTCCCGATCGAAAAGTTTTTTCAATCGTTTTTTCATTCACCACACCTTTTAATTTTGTGCGAATAAAAGCGCCGCCTTTGCCGGGTTTTACGTGCTGGTAGTCGGTGATGGAATACAGGTCATTATCAACTTCAATGACCATTCCGGTTCTAAAATCAGATGTTGAAACTTTTGCCATATAAAATATTGTAACTGTCTAATTAATCATCAAAAATACAGTCTGCCTGTTAGTAACACAAGGGCTAAATGCCGGTATTTAACAGTATTTATCCAAATATGCCAAGTGCGCTCAAAAGATTGTACAGAATAACAATAGGGCAAATGAACATAATAAATATCTTCCAGGTTTTGCCCACAACGGTATGCCGGAAATTATCATTGCCAAGTTCGAGTTCATCAAAAGCGTTTTCGGTTTTCCAGGAATAGGCCAGGAAAAGGGATATCATAATTCCACCAAGCGGTAAACCAACCTGACTGAAAATAAAGTCAAGCGAGCCAATTAAGCTTGTCTGAAAAGAAATAATAAGTGAAATGGCCAAAATACCTCCACCAACATACAAAGCGGCCCTTTTGCGAGGCACTTTGTGCTCATCAATGGTGTATGATACCGGCACTTCAAGCAGTGAAATGGTTGAGGTAAGGGCGGCAACCGATAGTAATAAAAAGAACGTAACCCCAAATACTACACCTAATACTCCGCCCATATCATGAAATAATTGGGGAAGTACCTGAAATATAAGTGCGGGACCGGCTACAAGGTCTCCGGCTTCAGAAAAGATGGAAATTCCCTGTGCCTGGGCCATATACATGGCGGGGATGATAAGTAAACCGGCTAAAAAGGCAACAATCGTATCAACTAATGTAACAAGGCCGGCGGCTTGTGGAATATTTTCTTTGCGGCTTAAATATGATCCATAGGTGATGAGCGCGCCCATGCCCAGCGAAAGCGAAAAGAAGGCCTGACCCATGGCGGCAAACACAAGATTGGGGGTGATTTCGGAGAAATCCGGTTGCAGGTATATAGCTAACCCTTCGGCGCTGCCCGGCTGGGTGATAACGTAGCCGATGAGAATAAAGAGTACAATAAAGAGGAGCGGCATCAGCGTTTTGGTGGCTTTTTCAATGCCATCACTTACGCCCCCGCGAATGATGGAAATGGTACACCCCATAAAGGCAATAGAGAAGGTGGCATTCAACCATCCGTTCTCAACGTTGGATATCCAGTTTGCCCAGTCTGTCATGCCGGCAGCAAAGAATATTTCTTCAAACACATAGCTAAAGGTCCAGCCGGCCACAACGGTATAAAAGGAGAGAATCATCACCCCGCAAAGTACGCCCCACATACCAATGATGGGGTAAAATTTATTTGAACTGAGTGCTTTGAATGCGCCCACGGGATTTTTATCGGTGCGCCGACCAATGGCAATTTCGGCCATCATAACGGGGTAGCCAATAAGAAAACAGCAAATTAAATAGATGAGCAGAAAAGCACCGCCGCCGTTGGAAGCGGCTTCGGTAGGAAAACGCCAGATGTTGCCTAAGCCCACAGCCGAACCCGCCGCTGCTAAAATAAACCCTAACTTTGAATTCCAGTTACCGCGTGCTGTTGTATCCGATGTATCCGAATCAGCCATTTGCCACCTGTTCCGTATTTAAATTATTTTGATCATGCGCTAAGTATAACAAACTTTCCTTAAAATGTTAGCTATTTTTGAAGCGGGGAAATGTAAAATTTTAAGAATGGGATAGAAGCTTTAAAAATTTAGATTTGTGGTGAGATTGGTATCGAGCTCGTGATTCTGCGAACTGTTTGCATCACTGCACTCAATTTATGATTCGAGTGCTTTGTGAAGGTTCAAATAAAAAGTAACGTCACATTGAGCGCAACGAAGTGAAGTCGAAATATGCATGTCTTTTTCACCGATCCTGTTTTTACGATTTTGTCATGGTATTTCCATTTTTTAAAAAAAGGCTTCGACTTCGTTCGTTAACACGCACTGCGCTCAGCCTGACGGTTTGTATCAAAAAACGCTGTTTCCGGTGTTCTGCTCCGGAACCCAAAAAAACTTATCTCGTTCCACTGCTCTGCGGTGGAACATAGTATTAGGTGTGGATTTAGAAATTGCAGCATTGGGGACCCATCTTAGCCAAAGGTATACCTGCGGTGCAATGAGGAGCCACGATCCCGAATCCTCGGGAAAAACTCTTTGATGGTTCCACAAAGCACCCCTGATCAGAGTATTGCTTCTTTGTCGAGATCAGTTTTATGGTCATAAAAAGGGAAGAAAACCGAGGATGCGTTTACATAACCGGGCTGCCGGGTGCGGCATCTGTCTCAGCAAATTTGAGGGTGCCATCGGCTTCTTCAGCCATTAAAATCATTCCGTTGCTTTCCACCCCCATAAGTGCTTTCGGTTCAAGGTTGGCTACCACACAAACGGCTTGCCCGCTAAGTGCGTCAGCCTCAAAATCATTGGCAATACCGGAAACGATGGTTCGCTTTTCAAAGCCCAGGTCCACCTCAATTTTCAGCAATTTGTTGGACTTCTCAATTTTCTGGGCTGATATAATTTTGCCCGCCCGAATATCGATGTCCATAAAGTCTCCAAAATCAATAGAATCCTTAAGCGGCTCATATTCTATTTCATCATACTGTGCGGCCGATTGCTCCTCAAGTTTCTGCAGCTGTTTATCCACGATATCGTCCTCAATTTTATGAAAAAGTATTTCTCCTTTGTGTATTTCCTTGCCAACGTCGAGCATTGATGCTGAGACCTGATCCCATGAAATCTGATCTTTAAGTCCGAGCTGCCTACGCAGTTGCTTCATTTTTTGGGGCATCACGGGATCAAAAAGCACCGCCAGTGCTGCACTTAGCTGCAGGCATACATGCAGTGTGTTTTTACAAGTAATCATATCTTCGTTACGCGTGTGCCAGGGCTCCATTTCAGTAAAATATTTATTGCCGATGCGCGCCAGCTGCATCGTTTCGGCAATGGCTTCACGCATTCGATAAGCATTGTAAGCGGCGGCAATTTTTTCTTTTTGCGTTTCAATTTTCGCCAGCGTTTCACGGTCTTTGTCCGACGGCTTTTCCAGCGGGGGAACTGTTCCATCCACAAAATTTTCGGTAAAGCTGGTGGTGCGGTGAATGAAATTGCCGAGAATATCGGCCAGCTCGCTGTTTACTTTATTTTGAAAATCATTCCAGGAAAAGTCCGCATCTTTTGTTTCCGGCAACCCCGTGCCCAATACGTAGCGGAGCAAATCGGCTTCAAATTCTTCCAGAAATTCATCAAGCCAAACGGCCCATCCGCGCGAGGTGGAAAACTTTTTACCTTCAAGGTTGAGAAACTCATTGGCCGGCACATTTTCAGGCATCACATAATCGCCGTCCAGCATCAGCAGGGTTGGAAAGATGATGCAGTGAAAAACAATGTTGTCTTTGCCGATAAAATGCACAAGCTCGGTATCTTCATCCTGCCAATAGTCCTTCCATTTGTCCGGGTCGCCTTGTTGAGCAGCCCATTCTTTAGTAGCCGAAATATAGCCGATGGGCGCATCAAACCACACGTACATCACCTTGTTTTCAAACCCTTTAACCGGAACGGGCACGCCCCAGCTGAGGTCGCGCGTCATGGCGCGATCTTGCAGGCCTTCATTCAGCCAGCTTTTCACCTGTCCCATCACGTTTGGTTTCCAGTTTTTACGGGTATTCAGCCACTTTTCAAGATCATCCTGATAATCACCCAGCGGCAGATAAAAATGTTCGGTTTTTTTGGTGATGGGGGTGTTGCCGGTGAGCGCACTTTTGGGATTTTTGAGTTCATTAGGCGACAATGACTTCCCACAGTTTTCGCATTGATCGCCAAAGGCTTCTTTGTAATCGCAATTGGGACAGGTACCGGTCACATAACGATCCGGCAGAAACATGTCGGCTTCTTCATCATAAAGCTGCTCTTGATCTTTCCGTTTGAAGACGTCTTTATCGTATAATTTTTTAAAAAAATCCTGCGTCGTTTTATGATGCGTCTCCGAGCTGGTGCGTCCGTAGTAATCAAACGAAATGCCTATGTCATTAAAGATCTGTTTGTTTTTGGCGTGATAGCGATCTACAATCTCCTGCGGACTGACTCCTTCTTTTTCCGCGGCTATGGTGATGGGTACGCCGTGCTCATCGGAGCCGCAGATATAAACCACATCTTTACCTTGCAGCCGCTTGAAGCGCACAAAAAGATCAGCGGGCAGGTAGGCCCCGGCAAGATGGCCCAAGTGAATAGGACCGTTGGCGTAGGGCAGGGCAGAGGTGACAAGAATGCGTTTGGACATGGAGAAATTGTTCTGAAACAAGTAGCGATTAAAATTGTACTTATGTCGGGACGCAGCATGCTGCGTCCGCACAGGCTAATATATAATTTAAAATAAGACGTTGCATGCAACATCCGAACGATTGCAACATCAAAAAGTACGGTTCGTCCGAGCGCAAAAATACAGGCTTCGCCGTTAAAATGATAATGATTTTGTAAAGTGTCAGAACATTGTGTGTAACCTACGTATTACTATTGACCGAATGACACACACTTTCCAAGCGTGCGTCATCGAGGGCTGAAGGAATTTTTTACCATATCTCTCTTTACAATCACTTTACTCCTCTTATCTTAACAAGGCAGATGCTTGTAAAGGACAAACTCAATCACAAAGCTATGCGAGGACGTAAACTTCCCAACAGAAAATCTATCCGATTAAAGGGATGGGATTACCGGAATCCGGGGCTGTATTTCATTACTATTTGCACCCAAAATCGAGCTCATCATTTTGGGGAAATTAAAGATGGCATGATGGGTTTGTCGGTGCCGGGTTGTGTTGCCCATTATTATTGGACCCAAATACCCCAAGAATTCAATGCAATACAATTGGATGAGTACATTGTAATGCCCAATCACATACATGGGATAATTGCCATTACCGGTAGGGATGCCATTCACGGCATCCGAAATGTTGCAGATGCCCGGGGCAATGATATAGATCGAGGATCGGACGCGATGAATCGCGTCCCCACAGATCAAAAAAATGTAGGGTCGCCGATTCATCGCGACCCGGATAATAAACCACCGGGTGGGGTCACCGGGAAGGACAACCCCATGTTATATAAAAATCATTTGGGTAGAATTACCAGATGGTTCAAAGGACGGTGCACCTTTGAAATAAGAAACAGAAGTTGTTCTGATTTTGCATGGCAGTCAAAGTTTTATGATCACATAATCCGCAATAAGGCAGCGTTGGGTCGAATCAGGAAGTATATCTATAATAATCCTTTAAAATGGCAGCAGGATCAGGAAAATCCGGATCGGGTGCATGAGCAAGCGGTGAAGTATATGGTAAAAGACGTATAAGGACGTTGCATTCAACGTCCGCAGGAAATCCACACGGCAGGAAAGAAGGACGTAGCATGCTACGTCCGAATAACTCACTCCCAGTACTTCTCCAGCATTCCATAAAGTACGACGCCCGTTGCCACCGAAACATTAAGCGAGTGTTTGTGGCCGTACTGCGGAATTTCCACAAAAGAGTCGATAAGGGGGAGGAGCAATTCATCAATGCCGGTTACTTCATTGCCGAAAACAAGACAAAGCGGCCGGTCGGGGATTTCGAAATCGGGGAGGAGCGTACTTGTATCAGTCTGCTCAATACCAATGACAGCATGCTTTTGCTTGATCTTTTCAAGTGCATCTACAGGTTCATCGGTTGTTTGCCAACTCACATGTTTTTCAGCTCCAATGGCTGTTTTAGTGATTTCCGGTCGGGGGGGGGCAGGCGTTACGCCTGAGAGAATAATTTTTTTGATTCCAAACGCATCGGCATTGCGAAAAACAGCCCCCACATTATGCAAACTACGTATATCATGCAAAAATACAATTAGCTTTTGCATCCGTTCGGGGGCGGAGCGATCCATATTCTGTTTCAATATCTCTTTAGTGGAACGCTTTCTGGAACTCATGGGCTATTTATAGAAAATTATGATAGGCGTAAACCAGTATAGCCAGCACCATAAAATTTACAATGCTTATGGGGAGCATCTTCTTCCAGCCAAGCTTCATCACCTGGTTATACTTGAAGCGTGGAATCGTCCATCGCACCCAGATAAAAACAAAGCCGAAGAAAATAGATTTAACCGAAAAAACGGTCACATCAAGTACCGCTTTCCACATGCCGCCTATTTCCGGCAACCAGTAGCCGGCAAAGGGTAGATGATAACTGCCAAAAAAGAAGGTGGTAATGAGCATGCTGCCAATCACCACATGCATGTATTCAGCCAGGAAGAACATACCAAATTTCATGGAGCTGTACTCGGTATGAAATCCGCCTACAAGCTCTTGCTCTGCTTCTACCAGATCAAATGGGGTTCGGTTGGCCTCGGCAAAGGTTGCTACTATAAATATCACAGCGGCAATGGGATTGCGGAAAATGTTCCACCAATATGCCTGCGATTCAGCGACATCAACCACACTGAGCGATTGCGAAAATAAGATACAAGAGGCAATGGCCATGCCCAGCGGCAACTCGTAGCTTACCATCTGCGCGGCGGCTCGAAGTCCGCCCAGTAATGAATATTTGCTGTTTGAGGCCCAGCCTGCAAGCGTCACCCCATACACGCTAAGCGATGTTATGGCTAATAAATACAATACGCCGGAATTGATGTCAGTAATGAATAAGCCCTCCCCAAAAGGAATGACAGCGGCGGTCATTAGCGCAGTAAAAACGGGAATAATAGGTGCAATGGTGTGAATAAAGCGATAGCCCTGCGTGGGGGTTACATCTTCTTTAACCAGTAACTTGAGTACATCAGCCAGCGGTTGAAAAAGCCCCAACGGACCCACGCGGTTGGGGCCCACGCGATTTTGTATGGCGGCTGCTATGCGGCGTTCAAAATAGACGGCCAGCGCGGCCGAGTTAAGCAGCATAAAGAGCGCTACGCCTAAAACTATGTATGAGGTGGATGTAACAGGTTCCATTTAATATTTATGCTGTATAAAAATTATTAATAATTTAAATCTATTCCTTTACATCCCCCACGGCTAAAGCCGCACCCCCTTCAAAGGGGGACTTTAAATCCCCTCTATCAAGAAAGGTAGTTCCGCCATTATTTTTGCCGGTGACGGGAGGTATTTACTTTTGTTTCACTTGTTTATCATCTAATGGCAGTTGAATACCTTGGTTTCGATCCATTACTTCATAGCTGATATTTTCAAGTATCGAGAACTGTGTTGAAATCTCATCCAGAATATCACGCGAATGTTGAAGTTCAAACTCAAGCCCCAGTCGGTCACTCAGTTTATCAAGAAATTTCCAGAGCGGCAGACAATCGGTTTTGTGCTCTTCGCTCACCCAGTTGTCAAAATTGGTGCCGTAGCGGTCCAGGCGCCCTTCCGACATCTCCAGATTTAATCGTCGGTTGGTGTATTTGGTTTCTTTGGCGGGATACGAGCGCTGAATACGGCCATCCACGTTCACATAACTGGCGGCGTGTTCGGCTACGCAGGTAGTGGGAATAACCAGATCCGAAGCGTTAGCGGTGACGGTCATATTTGTGGTCAATGATACGACGTACGGGTCATTTAAAGCAGACGCAGAAAGTACCTCCCGACCCACTAAATCATCCGCTAAAATAAGTACCACCTTGGCCTTGGATACAGCGGTTGACAACTCATCGCTGGTTACTTCATCCAGGTTTAACAGCCTGCAGCCGTTGGTATTAGGGGCTTGATCATCGGTGATGAGAAAATCGTCGCCTGCATCCTCCATAATATGCGTGGTGAATGTTGCATTTGGAGCACCCAGCAGATTAAAAAACTTGTTGAAGGCATAATTTTCTTCAACCGAAGCATGTGGGCTGCCAATCACTAAAAGTTCATCGCCGGAGTGCGCCTCAATGGTTTCGGCAAAGGTCTCAATGGCGTTATTCCACGATGTTTTGGACTGGTTGGAGCCGTCAAGTTTGATGGCGGGACGTGAAGCGCGATTGTCGTTAAACCGTTCATACGCTTTACGGCCCACGTCGGGCATCCAGTGGCCATTTACCGCTTCATTATGTCGCGGGGTGATGCGCAGCACCTGATTGTCGCGGGTCCACAAATCAATATTACAGCCTTTGCCGTTGGTTACGTCAATACTGGGGGTTTGATTCATTTCCCAAACGCGTGCTTTAAAGCGGAAATCGGTGGAGGTCAGCGCACCCACGGGGCAAATATCTACGGTATTGATTGAATATGGATCGTCAAACTCCTTACCCGGAGCCGTCATGGGATAGTTTTTATCACCACGTGAGACAATGGTCAATTGATGACTTTCACTGATTTCATCTGCAAAACGTACACAGCGCGTACAGTTAATGCAACGTTCCGCATCAAGCGTTACCCGTGGGCCCAATTCAACACGCTTTGGTTTATGCACTTTCTTCACTTCAAAACGGCTGCCTTCCGGCCCGTATTTATACGTTTGTATTTGCAGCGGACACTCACCGGCCTGGTCACAAATGGGGCAGTCCAGCGGGTGATTTATCAATATAAATTCAAGATTATCTTTCTGGGCGCGTTCAGCCTCTTCCGATGTTTCCTGCGTTTTAATCACCATGCCGTCCTGCAGTTTGAGCGAGCAGGAGGTCTGCATTTTAGGCATCCAGCGAATTTTACGTTCCCCGTTTTCGTCCAGTTCGTATTCGCCTGAATCATCATCCTTCATATACTGCCCGGATTTTACCATGCACTGCCGGCAGTTAGCTGGAATAGACATTTCGGGGTGATAACAGAAAAAGGGCACTTCTTTGCCATGATCCAGGATAAACTGGAGCGCCATGTGGTCGCCCTCAAATTCGTATCGCTTGTTATCTATAAATACTTCTGGCATTTTTTAAGAATCTATTAAAAGTTCTTGTCACCCTGAATTTATTTCAGGGTCTCAATAAATATTGAATACCGGAGATTCTGAAATAAATTCGGAATGACAAGGTATTTGCATCAAGCTAAGGCGTGAACCGATTTCTTACAGCGCGCCTCAAATTCGTCTCGAAATCGATTGATAGTGTGCCGTACCGGCCAGGCCGCGGCATCAGCCAGTGCGCAGATCGTACGGCCTTCCATTTGGTTAGCAAGATCAAGCAGCAGGTCTAGGTCCCGTATTTCGCCGTCGCCCTCTTTAATTTTCAATAAAATCTTTTCCACCCACCCGGTTCCTTCGCGGCAGGGAGTACATTGTCCACAGGATTCATGGTGAAAGAAATGGGCAATGCGCCATAGCAGATCCACCATATCGGTGTCTTCATCTATCGCTACCATGCCGGCGGTACCCATGGCCGTACCAGCTTCATTAAGCGTTTTGGAATCCATTCTTACACCTTCAAGCTGATCGGCCCTCAAAATCGGGGTTGATACGCCGCCGGGAATAAGTGCTTTCAATTTCTTGCCTCCGCGAATACCGCCGCCTACTTCATTGATCATCGTCAAGGCATCCATTCCGGCCGGATATTCATACACCCCGGGCTTATTAACATGTCCGGATAATCCATAAAGAACAGGACCGGGATGTCCTTCCGCACCAAATGTTTGATACCAATCCGCTCCATTATTTATAATGAGCGGAACATTGGCCAGGGTTTCTATATTGTTGATGGTTGTGGGGTTCCCCCAAAGTCCTTTTTGAGCAGGGAAGGGCGGCTTTACCCGCGGGTATCCGCGCTTGCCTTCAAGGGATTCGAGCATGCCCGTTTCTTCTCCGCAAATGTAAGCCCCGGCGCCATAGGTGGTGTGCAGCTCAATGTCGCGACCTGTTCCTAAAATATCTTTACCCAAATAGCCTTTTTCGTAGGCTTCTTCAACGGCTTCCTCAAAAATGTGGACCCAATCAATATATTCACCACGCACATACACGTAAATGGTATCAATGGCCATAGCATAGGCCGCGATAAGTGCGCCTTCTATGAAAAGATGCGGGTTGAATTCAAAAATGTTCCGATCTTTAAACGTACCGGGCTCAGATTCATCGCCGTTGCAAGCCAGGTAGCGGGGGCGATCATCGGGGTCAGGCATAAAGCTCCATTTCAGCCCACAATTAAAGCCTGCTCCGCCTCGTCCGCGTATATTGGCTTTCTTCACTTCACCAATAACATTATCACGCGACCATTTTTCGCCATCATTCAGAATTTCCTGGAACGCATTATAGCCGTTGTTGTCTTCATACACCTCAATTTTATGAAGATCGGGAATATCGGGAATAAGAAGCGGTTCGTAAGATTTCCAGTCGTTTGCAGTCATTATTCAGTAGTGGCTTTAATTCTTTGTTCATTTTGACGCATCACCATCGATTCAAACTCGGGCGTATTGCCTTCACGCAGATTATCAAGCAGTTGATCAACCTTTTCTTCGGTTAGGTTGTTGGCGTACACACCATTTGTAATTTGTACCATGGGGGCGTATCCACAGGCGCCGAGGCATTCCACTTCTTGTACGCTGAATAGGCCATCATCGGTAGTTTCTCCGGCTTTAATACCAAGCCGGTCTTCGATTTGATGAAGCACATCATAGCCTCCGCAAAGCTGACAGCTGAGGCAGGTGCAGACATCAAGCACAAATTTGCCCATTTCTTCTTTGTAATATTGTGTGTAAAAACTGGCTACGCCATGCACATGCGCTTCGGGAACATCAAGGGTTTTTGCGACCAAGGCCTGCACTTCAGGTTTTACGTGACCGTATTTGCGTTGAGCCACCCATAGCACTTGCAGCGTGGCAGCCTTATCGGTGGGAAATTTAGCTTTCAGAGCATCAATTTCCTTTAATTCCTCGTCTGTAAAAAAAACTTCGTTTTGATCCATTTTAATATGCTATCTACTAATATTCATTACTCAATCCTCATAACTCAAGACTCACTACTCAAAACTCACTACTATTTATCACACTCACCCATTACGGGGTCAACTCCACCAATAATGACCACCGTATCGGCAATCATTTCGCCATCTAAAATATGTTCCAAAATTTGTATATTGGCAAAAGACGGAGCTTTAATTTTTAAACGCCAGGGATGCCCCGTGCCATCACTCTGTATAAAATATCCTAATTCACCTTTTGGCGCTTCTACAGCATGGTATGCTTCAGCTCCTTCCGGCGGACAAATACCGGTATCGGTCATCATAAAATCGTGAATCATACCTTCCATAGAATAGTACACTTCATCTTTAGAAGGGTAGGCTTGCTTGGCATTATCGGTACGAACAGGGCCTTTTGGCAATTTATCGAGGCACTGTTTAATGATGCGAATACTTTCATGCATTTCTTCCATGCGCACGTAATAGCGCGCCAGATTATCGCCTTCCAGTCGGGTGGGCACTTCAAATTCTACTTCATCATAACGGGCATAAGGCGAAATTTTGCGCATGTCATAGGCAAAGCCCGATCCGCGCAGGGTAGGGCCGGCAGCCCCTTTTTCGAGAGCTTCTTCTGTCTTCAGTACGCCCACGCCCTCGTTACGGTCAAAAAATATGCGGTTGCGGTCAAGCAGTCCGTGCCAGTCGGTTAATTCTTGCGGAAATTCATTGGCAAAATCCTTAATCATGGCCATGGCCGTATCAGTAATATCATTGGCTACACCGCCGATACGCGCATGCGAAACGGTAAAACGATGCCCGGTCATCTGATCAAAAATATCATACAGCTTTTCGCGTTCTCTAAAGGTCCAAATAAAGAATGATACTGCTCCGGCATCCATCACCAGCGTGCCCAGCCAGAGCAGGTGCGATGAAATACGTGCCAGCTCGCAGCCAATCATTCGTATATAATGCGCCCGTTCCGGTACTTCTACGTTTGCAATTTTTTCGACCGCCGTGCAAAGCGCTACATTATTACTGTAAGGAGAGAGGTAATCCATGCGGTCGGTATAGGGCATGAATTCCTGGTAGGTTTTATTTTCTGCAATTTTTTCGACGCCCCGGTGTAAATACCCCACATCCACCTTGGCTTTTTCTATCATTTCGCCGTTTAGTTGCAGTGCCAAACGAAGTACGCCGTGTGTTGCCGGGTGTTGCGGGCCCATATTCAGGATCATTTCGGTACTGAGTGGGTCTTTATCCTCCAAAATCTCTATGGTGGTATGCTTGTCTTCAAGCGCCTGATACAGCTTCTCCTGATGCTCTTTGAAAAACGTGGGGGTAACCCTGTCGGTGACTTTTTTTGTAGCCATAATGCTTATTTAGTATCGGGCGTTGAGCTTGGCAGAGGGATTGATCCGGGAATGCCGAGCAGCGGAAACTCTTTGCGCATGGGGAAATACTCAAAATCTTCGGGCATATAAATGCGCCGAAAATCGGGGTGATTGGTGAACTGAATGCCGAACATATCATAGGTTTGACGTTCATACCAATTTGCAGAAGCCCAGACATCGGTAACCGATTCAATTTCGGGATTTTCTTCCGGCAACCAGACTTTCACAAACAACCGCTGCTGATCACGCAGTGAAACCAGATTGTAAATGACTTCAAAGCGATCTTGGGAAGTAAAACGATCAGTCCCGAAAACATCAACCAAATAGATAAAGTGATGTTCTTCTTTTAGGTACCGGCAAATTTCAACATTCGCATCAGCTATGATGCGAACAAAGGTGTCACCGGAAGATTGATAGACATCAATCAGCTCATCGGTAAACGATTCCGATAATCCATCGACCACATTTTGTAAAGATTCATTGAGTTGAAGCGCCATATCAGGTGTCAAGCTTAACGGAATGTTCGGTGCGAATTTTATCTTGAATTTTCATGAGCGCATGCAGCAGCGCATCGGGGCGGGGCGGGCAGCCGGAGACGTAAGCATCAACCGGTAAAAAGTTATCGCAGCCTTGCACAACGCCATAGCAGCGATGCATGCCACCGGTGGAAGCACAGGCGCCCATGGCGATACACCATTTTGGGTCGGGCATTTGGTCCCAGATCCGTCGAATAGCGTGCGCCATTTTGTAATTAACCCATCCGGCTACAATCATTACATCACTCTGGCGGGGTGAAAATCGCATCACTTCCGAGCCAAATCGGGAAGCATCATATTTAGGGCCTGCAAAAGCCATCATTTCAATCGCGCAGCAAGCCAGCCCCATGGGCATAGGCCAGGCAGCGTTGGAACGCGCCCAGTTGACCAGTGAGTCGACTTTTGAAGTCATATATCCGTCGCCAAGTGCACTTTCAAGACCCATAATTATTGTCTGCCATTTTAAATTTTGAACTGATTAATATCCCAGTCGAGGGTTCCTTTTTTGATCAAATAAACGAGCCCTACAACGAGCTCTAATATAAACACCATCATAGAAACGAGTGTTCCAACGCCGGCATCTAAATATGTGACTGTCCAGGGATAAATAAACACCACCTCAAGGTCGAACACGATAAAGGCCATTGCAATGAGATAAAAGCTGATGGAGTACCGTTCATTCGCTTCGCCGACCGGATCCATGCCGCTTTCGTACGGGCTTAATTTATTTTTATTGGGGCGATAAGGCCCAAGCAGGCGGGAGAGCGCCATCAAAAGGACAGCCAGGATAAACGCCACAGCTGCAAGAACTACAATTGGTAAATAATTTTCTAACATTAATCAGATGTGTTTAAAAGCGAAGCTGAAATTAGCGTCAAATGGGTTCAATGTCAACATCAACAGGCAAAGAATATAGCAGTTATCAATGATGAAAACAGACCATTCTTGAGCGATTGTTAATTTAAAACCAGTATAAATACAGAGGGCATTTAGCAGGTTGAATGAATTAACGCTCCCACGGGCCGGTTCATCCTAAGCTCATTATATTTGGCCACGGCCTGTTCGGTCTGCATTATAAAATATTCACATTCTTTTTTCTCAAGAAGCGCTTTTGTTTCGGGTGCAGTTTGCAAGCGCTCATTTATGCCTTTGGAAAGGATGATAACTTCGGCACCATATTGGAGCAGATATTTAACATCCGGAGGTAAAATGCCTGGCGTGTGATGCGTTCCTGTTTCATTCCAATCCCACTCGCGGGCACCGCCCGGAAATAGTTTTACATCTTTGTAGGTGTGATCGGCTGTTTGCACCGTTCCCCAACTCAAGGATATGATCTCGGGTGAAATGCTTTTCTTATTCATCGTGTTAAATATTATTTACAGATTCAATAAAACAACTTTTGTACTGATGGAGTTTAACTTTTAGCCGAAATAGTTTACGTAGTTCTCAAAAATATGTACCTTTACAGTAGTCGCCAAAATTAAATTAAAAGCTGAAGTTGTGAGTAAAATAAAAATGGACATATTGGGTCTTTCCACAAGTCCGAGCAGTGGCGGCGCATATGCTCTCATTTTAAATGAGGTGAATGGTAACAGGCGGCTCCCCATCATTATTGGAACGTTTGAAGCTCAGGCTATTGCCCTTGAGTTGGAACACATCAAGCCGCCGCGGCCTATGACACACGATTTGCTTAAAAATACCGTAGAAGTATTTGGTGCTCAAATAGGCGAAATATTCATCAACAATTTAAGTGAAGGCACTTTTTTTGCACGTATAAAGTATAAGCAAAATGGGCATGAGCTCGAGCAGGATGCACGTCCGAGTGATGCCATTGCGATGGCTGTGCGGTTCAAGGCCCCCATTTTTGTGGATGATTCGGTACTTGATGAAGCCGGCATTGTTTCTGATGATGATAGTTCTTCGCAGGCTGCTAAGATTCAAAAATCCGGTACTACCAAAAGTATGAGCAAGATGGAGAAGCTCGAAAATGAGCTTCAAACGGCTATCGAAACTGAAAATTATGAAAAAGCGGCTCGCCTTCGCGACCAGATCAATAAGTTAAAAGGGTAGCGGTGCATTTAGAACATTTTCCATTTTCATCGCTTTCATTTTCTTCTCTATACAAAACATATATTTCTGATTTCAGCAGTATGGCTGATTTCTACGAAACCAATCCGCATCAAGCCGATTCCATTCAAACCCACGCTGATAATTTCTCTTTCCGGGGGGACCGGAACGCCACGGTTAAATTACTAAAAGCCTTTAATGCATCTTTTGATGTGGATGAGGCCACGCTAAAAAACATTGATCGACTTGACAGTAATGATGCATTGACCATCGTCACCGGTCAACAGCTGGGTATTTACGGCGGGCCGCTTTATACTATGTTTAAAATTTTATCGGCTATCGCGCTTGCCCGTCAATACGAAGAGAAGCTGGACCGACCGGTAGTCCCGGTATTTTGGCTTGCCGATGAAGATCATGATTATGAGGAGGTGCGAACGATAAAGGTACTGAATGGGTATGCGGTGAAAGAATTTTCCTTGCCTCCGAAAAATGGGAACACCCCGGCTGTAGCTGATATGCCATTCCCGGAGCAGCTTCAAGAACTTCATGCCAATCTGCGTTCAACCCTGATCGAAACCGACTTTTCCAGCGAGCTTTGGAATATGCTGGAAAAATGCTTTAATCCTGAACACACCTTTAAGAATGGGTTTGGACAATTTATAGCCAAGCTGTTTTCTAAATACGGACTCGTGCTGGCTGGCAGCAACACCCCAAAAATTAAAAATCAACTGGTTGATTCACTGACGGCCGCGGTAACCAAATCCGATTCTTTACGAGATGCACTGGAAGAACAATCAGCTCAGCTTGAGCAGCAATTTCACCGCCAGGTTACGCTCTATGATTCGCATTTATTCTACCTTCACCCCAATGAGGGCCGTCTTAAAATTAAACATGATGGAGATTCATGGATAACGGCATCCGGTAAGCGCTGGAGTGATGATGCGCTGGTTGATGAAATTCAATCAGCACCCGAAATGTTTTCCCCCGATGTGTTTTTGCGGCCGGTGCTTCAAGATCAGCTTCTGCCTACATTAGGGTATGTGGCCGGGCCCGGCGAAATTGGGTACTACGGGCAAATGAAATCGTTTTATCGTTGTTTTGATCAGCACATGCCGGTCATTTTTCCACGCTTCAGCGGCACATTTGTTGAGCCTTCAATCAGCCGCATAATAAAAGAACTCCCATTTGAAATTGATGAATATCATAATCGCATTGAAGATCTGGAATCGGAATTTGTGGAGCGCACCGAGCAGACGGATATCAAAGCTTTGTTTGCAAATTGGAAAGATAAAATGCAATCCATTTCAGCGACTCGGATTGATGAAATTACGGGCATCAATGAATCGCTCCACGGAGCGGCTAAAAAAACAGAGGCTGCATTTCTCAACGAGCTTGATGAGCTACAAGCCAAGACCTACCGGTCGGTAAAAAAGAGAGAGGATATTCAATTGAAGCGTATCCGGCGCATCCAGCAGAATTTGTTCCCGCAGCGAGAATTACAAGAGCGCACCCTCGGAGCCATTTATTATATGAATAAGTTTGGCCTCGATATTTGGGACCGCTTGCTCAATAAAATGGAAGGGCAATCCCTGGATTCACACAAATTAATTTATTTATAAGAGGATACACGGAGTCTGAAAAAAATTGAATACCCTCTGCGTACCTCCTTTCCTCTGCGGTAATTCTCAGCAATAATGGATGATGAATACAAAAGAAAAAAAAGAAAAATTAAGGCAAAACCTTCTCCGGCGGAGAAGCAGCTTGCCCAAAGATGTTTTTTTGCAAAAATCAGCCTGTATCCATTCCCGCCTCCAAAGCCTTTCTGAGTATGAAAAAGCCTCTGTTATTCACTGCTACGTATCCATGAATAAACGCCGTGAAGTAAACACGCATCCGTTAATTAAGCAGATGCTCGCAAACGGTAAAAAAGTGGTAGTACCCATCACCCAAATGGAAACGGGTACCTTAACCCACGTGCGCCTGCATTCATTTGATGATCTGAAAGAAAACACTTGGGGCGTACTTGAACCGGTTGGGGGAGAGCAGATTGAAATTGACGCACTGGAGTTGGTTATTGTACCCATGGCCGGCGGTGATCGGCAAAAAAATCGTATAGGATATGGAAAAGGCTTTTATGATCGCTTTTTGGATGAGGTTGAGTGTCCCACTATAGGACTGACATTTGAGGAATGTATGGTAGAAGAGATACCCACAGAACCTTTTGATGTTCCTTTAGGTGCAGTGATAACGGAAAACAACACTATTAGCTAAAATTCTTTAAGAAATATATTAATCCGACTGATTTAACCACATATTTGTAACAAGCGTATTATATTTGCGTACGCTCTTAAAAACGCAAAACCCATGGTTGAAAAAACACGATCATATTCTTCCACGCAGGTGGCCGGTTCTTTCTCGGAATTTGAGGATCACCAGCTGCAGGCAACAATGAAAAATTTTTTGGAGGAAGAGGAGAAAGAAAACCCATCGATCTGGAATTTTGCCACAATAGCCGGTATTGCCATGATGTTGGTGAGCATGGTGTATATCATTCAGCTGATAACGTTTAGTGTTGGTTCCGGCTTTAGTGAATTTATGGGAATCATCGCTGTTTTGGGAGCGGTGATGGTGGGATACGTTGGGTTTGGCTATTTTGTGGGTGACCGTAAGCGGATGAAAAAAGCGCGAAAAAAACAGCAAGAACGTCGCAAAGATTATTTTGATCAGGAATTCTCGGATAAGGGTGAACAAGAAGAACGTTTTGATATCGAGAGCGAGCTTTTTGGTACCTCTGCTGCGGAACAATCCTCGCAAAGCGGGCCTTTTGATGTTCATGCTTTCAGCAAGTCAAAAAAATTATACAAATCACGAACGAACAAGAAAGTGTCGGGTGTTTGCGGGGGCCTGGCAAAATATTTTGGTATCAGTTCAAACGTTATTCGTTTCTTATTTTTCTTTGCGCTGGTAGCAGGGTGGGGGGCACCGCTGCTCATTTACATTGCGCTGGCCTTTGCACTTGAGAAAGAACCCCCTGAGCTGATGGATGATTTTGACTATTAAATGCGCAACGCGCAAGCTGTCACAAATTTTACGTAATCACTTAACTTCCACACCGTGTTCATAACTTTTGAAGGGATAGACGGGAGCGGTAAATCAACCCAGATTGAAATGCTTCATCGCCGGTTGACCGAAGAAGGGCACCGGGTACACACATTTCGCGATCCCGGCGGCACCGGGGTTTCCGAAAAAATACGGGAAACATTGTTAAATGCTGAGCTTGACGTTGCGCCGGTTACCGAAGCCCTGCTTTTTTCGGCCGCACGTGCGCAATTGATCGCCGAAAAAGTACAACCGCTTTTGAAAAAGGGAGATGTGGTAATTTTAGACCGTTTTTATGATTCCACCGTTGCTTATCAGGGATATGGTCGCGCCTCATTACCGCTGGTTGATATACACGCCCTGAACGAAATAGCGAGCTACGGACTTGTGCCGGATCTGACATTCTATCTTAAAATTCCGGTAGAAGAGGCTCAAAAAAGAACGGCAAGCGTCGAAAAAGATCGTATGGAAAAGTCGGGGGCAGAGTTTTATCAGAACGTTATAAAAGGGTTTAACGAGCTGGCTAAATCTGAGAAACGTTTTGTGGCGGTTGATGCAGCCGAATCTGCCGATCAAATTCATGATTTAATTAACAAAAGGGTACAAAAAAGGCTTTAGTTTATCGGCTTGCTGAAAACAGTTTTTGACATGCATGTCTCCAATCTTTGGCAGACCGTTTGCATATCATAAAAAAGTTTAAAAAATCATCGGCTTTAGAATTGCTGATGAAGTAAAAAATGCTTAATTTTAGAGTATAATGGGAAAGCGTTAATTTCGAGCAAATCCTACGCTGCATTTTCATAACCAGTAATTATAACCTTTCAATTTTGAAGTTAAACTAATTATGGCGCACGAAAGAATTGAAGTTGACCTACCTCTCGCTAAAGTTTACGAATATTTAAGTGATCCGGGCTACTTTCCTCACTTTTTTGAACGGATCGATCATATTAACAAAGTAAATTCCCAAACATTTGAATTCTATTCCGAGCTTGGAAGCGAAGAATACGAATGGACTGCAAATATTATCGATAATTTGCGCAATACCCGCTTTGCCTGGATAACCATCAGCGGGGGCTTGAATCAAACCGGAACAATCCGTTTTACGCCCCTTGATAACGGCGAGCGAACACGTGTTGATATCAATCTGGATTGCCGCACATTCTACGGGGAACCTGCTGAAGAACTGGCTAATTTTATTCAGGGACTGCCGGCACAGCTCAAAAAAGATCTGGAGCGTTTTAAGGCCGAGGTTGAAGACGGTAAATTTAAGCAAAACGCGGAAGATACCGCCGACGCAGCCGAAGAGGCTCACGAAGAAAAGCTGGAAGCAGAAGAAGAAGCTAAGGCAGCAAAAGAAGCTAAGGAAGCAGAAGAAGCCAAAGAAGATGAAGAAGTAGCAGCTTAACTTCTTTGCCTTTTTAATATGGTATTTAAATGCGCACTTTCGGGTGCGTATTTTTTTTATCTGTGATAATAAATATCTTTCGTGAATCTCACCGAGTTTAAAAAATCATACTCCTCAACCCGTCCTCATTTACTGTTAATTGGTAATCCGGTGGGGCACAGCCTTTCACCGATAATGCATAACGCCGCCGCTGATTACTATAATTTTGAGCTTCAGTATTATGCTGTGCAGGTAAAATCCAATGAATGGCCGTTGTTAGGTTCATATTTAAACAATGATTTGTTGAAGGGAGTGAACATTACCATTCCTTTTAAAGAAATGATGTTCGATTATGTGGACGAAGTGGATCAAAGCTGCCGCAAAATTGGTGCGGTTAATACTATTGTTAAGCAGCCGCATGTGTTAAAAGCATACAATACCGATAGTTACGGATTTTGTGCTCCGCTTGATGCGTATAAAGCGGAAATTGAGGAGCAGCCGGCCATTATTTTTGGCACAGGCGGGGCAGCGCGGGCAGTCGTTCATGGGTTGATGGATTATGGGGCCAGCATGATTTGGGTTGTTTCCAGAAATCCTACGCGCGAAAAAAATAAATTATGGCCTGAGGCGGTTCGGGTAATTTCTTATGATGAATGGCCTGAGCATGCCCAAGAAACTGCCTTAATAGTGAATGCAACGCCGCTTGGTATGGAGCCCAAGGAGGGAGAAAGCCCGGTAGGGGATGCCCTGAAATCACACCTGGCACATAAAATATGCTATGATATTGTTTATAATCCGCAGCACACGCGCTTTTTACAACAGGCGGAAACGGTTGACGGGCGAACCATTGGTGGGTTGGAAATGTTGGTTCATCAAGGGAGCCGATCTTTTGAACTCTGGACCGGCAAATCGTTTCCTATAGCCCATGTGAAAAAGATGTTAAATGAGCATTTGCGCCATGAATATTGAGTTTATTCATCCTAAATTTCTAAATAACGGGAAGAATATTGAGGCCCATTTTACACTTAAAAATTCACACCTTAAAGAAGAGGAAGCTTCTATAAAGGGTCTCAATTTAGGGTTCAACACCGGTGATAATAAAAAAGTTATAAAAACCAATAGAGCAACCCTTTTTGGACAGCTAAATGTTGATCCCCAAAATGTTGCTTTTGCCAATCAGGTGCACGGTAACAGGGTAAAAGAGGTAACCAAGGGCGGAATCTATGCGGAAACGGACGGTCTTGTGACGCAAATACCCGGCTTGAGCTTGGCCATCCAGGTGGCTGATTGCGCTGCCGTGCTGATAGCAGATCCACATTCTCAAATTATTGCTGCGGTTCACGCCGGATGGAGAGGCGCAGCCGGTAACATTGTTCCCCAAACGTTGCAAAAAATAAAGGAATTAGGCGGACAGCTGACTACTTGTAAAGCCTTTATAAGTCCTTGCATTGGGATGGAAAATTTTGAAATTGGAATGGAGGTTGCCGAGCAATTTCCCGGCCGGTTTGTAGATTATAACACATACCAAAAGCCGCATCTCAACCTTAAAGGATTTCTTAAGCATCAGCTTGTTGAATACGGAGTACGTTCCGAGTATATCGAAATACACGGCGATTGCACGATACAAGAAGAAGAGCATTATTATTCATACCGCAGGGAAGGCACCCAAAGCGGGCGTATGATGGGCATCATTCAATTGACAGAAGTAAAGGTTTGAGAGTATCATACGCGCCCGGTTACTATGCCCCCATTCCGCATGAGCACATTTTTCCCATGGGCAAATTTCCGGGATTATTTGAGTATTTGACAGCTAATAAAATCATTCCTGAAGAAAATGTGATTGCGCCCTCGATGGTTGATATGACTAATTTATTGCTCATTCATTCCCACCAGTATGCAAATGGAATTATGGAAGGCACCTTGAATAAGAAAGAGGTACGCCGCATGGGGTTGCCGTGGTCAAAAGCGCTGGCCGTGCGGTCTCGTATGGCCGTTCAGGGAACGATTAATGCGGCCATAATGGCACTGCAAGACGGCATGGCCGGAAATTTAGCCGGGGGAACCCATCATGCTATGGCCGATCATGGTGAGGGGTATTGTGTGTTTAATGATGTAGCCGTGGCGGTAGAAATGTTGCAGCGTTCATTCTGGGCTAAAACGATTCTCATAATTGATTGTGATGTACACCAGGGCAACGGAACGGCCAAACTATTACAAAAAAATGATCATGTATTTACGTTTTCGCTGCACGGTGAGAAGAATTACCCATTTAAAAAGCCTGCTTCCAGCCTTGATATCGGCCTGCCGGATGGAACTAAAAATCAGGAGTATTTAAATACGCTAAGAGAAGCTCTGGATTCTATTTTTGATCAGTTTAATCCGGATCTGGTTTTTTACCTGGGTGGTATCGATCCGCTTGAGACAGATCACCTGGGACGTTTGGCACTCACAAAAGAGGGGCTATTTGAACGCGACCAACTGGTGATACGTACTGTTCGGGATCTTGATAAGCCGTTGGTATTGCTTTTATCCGGCGGCTATGCACCAACATTGCAGCAAACTGTAGAGGCTCACGCGTTGATGTACAAGGCCGCCAAAATATATATTGATGAAAACCATTTTTAGCAGCAATTAATTTTTAATTCCTGCACCTAAATTCCGATCTTCAGCATTCTTTAATTTCTTTACAGATGGCTAAAAAAAACATTGTAATTCTCGGTTCCACCGGCTCTATTGGAGTCCAGGCATTGGACATCGTGCGTGCAAACCGGGACGTTTTTAATGTTATAGCCATCAGTTGCAAAAGCAGCTGGCAAGCGCTTTTAGAGCAAATAAATGAATTTGAACCCGAATATGCTTTAACCTGCGATGAAGGTTGTGCTTCTAAATTACAAGAGGCAGATTTCCCGCCGGGCACACAAATTTTAACTGATCCAACTAAATTATCGCAGTTAGCTACGCTAAAAGATGCCGACATCATTCTGAATGCCTTGGTTGGATTTTCAGGCTTTGAACCTACCGTATCAGCTTTGAAAGCAGGTAAAAAAGTAGCTTTAGCCAACAAAGAGTCGTTGGTGGTGGGTGGTGAGCTGATCAATGATCTGCTGCAAAAGCATGATGGCCAACTTATTCCGGTTGATTCTGAACACAGCGCTATTTTTCAATGCTTGAGGGGAGAGGATAATCAGAACATCGAAAAGTTAATCATCACCGCCAGCGGCGGCCCGTTTCGAACTTGGTCGGCTGAGCAGATGAAAAAAATTACGGTTGAGAATGCCCTGGATCACCCCAACTGGTCGATGGGAGCAAAAATTACCATCGACTCGGCCACTATGATGAACAAAGGGCTGGAAATTATAGAAGCGCATTGGCTCTTTAACCTTCCGCTTGCGCAAATTGAGGCTGTTGTTCACCCGCAGAGTATTATTCATTCTATAGTCACTTTTACAGATGGTTCCAGCAAAGCACAGTTAGGTCCGCCAACGATGAAGGTGCCCATTTTATATGCGTTGACCTACCCTGATCGAATAAAATTAAATGCCGAGCGTTTAAACTGGCAGGAAGCTTTTGATCTTGAATTTGAACCGGTTGATCACCACAAATTTGAGTGTTTTACGCTTGCTTTGGATTCGCTCGAAGAGGGCGGCAACGCCCCGGCCATATTAAATGCCGCAAACGAAATAGCCGTACAGCGTTTTCTGGATGAAGAAATTTCTTTTTCAGAGATTCCTGCGCTTATCAAAGCTTGCCTTGACAACATCAATCGGCCTTTTGAAAAATCTGTTTCAGCATTAAAAAAAGTTGATCAGGAAACACGGAATTTTGCTCTTAACTACGTAATTTAACATTTATGCAATGGATTGTTGAACTCATGAGTACCATTGGCATCTTTGCCGGTGCGCTTATAATTCTCGTATTTTTTCATGAATTGGGTCATTTTTTGGCTGCCAAATTCTTTGGTATGCGGGTGGAGCG
>Ga0306901_1000181_pt1 | contig 31172 bp, 28 predicted proteins | sample AntRauMFilla3767_FD_190431 | JGI IMG/M metagenome (GOLD analysis project Ga0306901, IMG submission 190431) | Saline lake microbial communities from Rauer Islands, Antarctica - Metagenome Filla 3 #767 (v2) (version 2) | ecosystem: Environmental > Aquatic > Non-marine Saline and Alkaline > Saline ... | reverse complement strand
TTTGTGCGCGGTAAGCATTGCCCAAACCAGAGGTAACACAGCGCAATGAGTACGGCAGCGAAACTCAGTGCATACACTCCGTATATCCGAGAAATCCAAATGAGCCATTCGTGTTGCGCCAACAGATATCCCACGTATCCAAAACTCAAGGCGCTGGTAATTGAGGCACCCTCACCGTACGTCATTACTGAAAAGAATACTGACCCGACCATCTCTCCCAGCAGCCACACCCCGGGGATAAGCAATGCGAGAAAGAGCTTTTTCATACCTGTGGTCCAGAAGTACTTCAGGGCCACCGCCACAATTGCGCCCCCTACACCCAGCCAAAGTGAGTAGGTAGCCCAATAGAAGATGACGAGGACGAGCTGCGGTTTATCGCCGAAAAACATCAGCCAGTCAATTGGGTACACTGACAAAAACCACAACAGTGCCCCCAGTGACTTAATCGTCCACGCCACAAAACCTCCAATCATCACTTTTTTATAGGTGGTCTCTTGCTGGGCTAAATAAATAAAATAGGCGATTCCTATAATTCCCAATGGCCACAAGAAAGAGAAAATAAATCCACTGCCAAGGAGCACTCCGGAGAGCGCCCACTGCATGAGTCCTGCTTTACGTACGAAGTCCATGATACAAAACAATTCCAGCTGCTACTGATACATTAAGTGATTCTTTTTCGCCGAGCATGGGAATATCGACAATTGTATCAGCTGCGGAACAGAATTCTATTGAGACTCCTTCCACCTCGTTCCCCATTACATAGGCAACATTTTCTGGCACACTAAAATCCTGCAATGATACAGAATTCTCTGTTTGCTCAACTGGAACAATGGCGCACTGCGTAGTCTGTAGATAAGCAACCAATTGCTTCGCTTCCAAAAAATGTTCCCAAGGGATGTTCTCACTGGCGCCCAATGATGTTTTTTGTATTTCTGACTGCACTCGGCCGAAGCGATCTATTGGGGTTGGGGTGTAGCCCACGAGAAATATTTTATCTACCCCGGCTCCATCAGCAGTCCGAAACATCGCGCCAACGTTATAGGCACTGCGAGTATTTTCTAAAATTAAATATTTCATAATCCCTCAAACCATAGCAAATAGCCTGCATTTATGCGAGAAGGAGTTGAAATTCATTTTCATCATGTTATAGTTTTCGCACTTTGATTTAGCAAAGAAAGAAGGCATGCGCCCTTAGCTCAGATGGTAGAGCAGCTCCCTTTTAAGGAGACGGTCCAAGGTTCGAGCCCTTGAGGGCGCACTAATAAAAATCCCCACCGGGGATTTTTCTAATAGTACTTTTTGTGAGCAGTCTTACAGAGCCAGTACCCATTGCTCAAGTGCTATGTCCATATCTCGCTGTCCCGAATGACCAGCGTGATACAGCTCCAACAGAGACTGCGAAAGCGTCACAACCTCCCCGGGAGCAAACGCAGGTAATGCTCGCTTAGATTTATTGTAAGGAAAATCTTTCATACCAGCTTCTTGAGCTGACTGAGTCAGAGCGGCCAACCGTAGGCTTTTTAACTGCCACCATAGCATCCCGACAATCTCTTCTTCTCGCAGACCGGCCTTGCGAGATTCCTGTAATAAAACCCAAAGCTGACGTTTATTTTTTTGCGCCAGCGCTTCGGCCAGAGCAAAGGTATTGAAACGTTCATTTTTTGGCGCTGCAAATTCTTCTATGTTGGCAGCACATTTTCCGTAGGCTTTCTTAGCTGGAGCCAAGAGTGCTTCTTCCAGAACAATAAACGTATTGGCCGACTCACTCATGTCTTTGAGTGCCGCTTTTACCTCCTCGGCAAAGTCAGGATTCGCGGCGGGAGTATCTAATACAAACCATTCTGCTCCTCCAAACAACGACGTAGCGCCCAGCGCATCAGCAATCTGCCCCGGCACAAAACTCTGCCCATCAAACGTGGTCAAAGTACCGTCAGGCGGGAAATTGTTTTCAATATATAAAGTAGCGTGATCACGCACTCGCGTTCGGTCGGTCCCAAAGAAAACGGTATACATGTGGGACTATTGTACTGCAAAGACTCGGTACCACAAACGCTCTCATCTTTTAAGATTTTGAGCGGCGAGGTGTTCGGGCTTGAGTACGAATCTTATTGACTTAGTGCAAGTCAGCTATAGACACCTTCTCCATATCTTCCCAGTTTTGACCCATTTTGATTTCAGCCAGAATTGGGACACCATTGGTTTGTTCGGTGGTCAGAACAGTGGTCATGATCTCCAGCAGGGTCGGTACCGTTGCAGCAATTTTCTCTTGTTTAATTTCAAAAATCAGTTCATCGTGCACTTGCAACAACATCTGTACATCAGACTGCAGCTGCAGCTCTTTCATATACTCATGAATCTTCACCATGGCGATACGCACAATATCTGCCTGCGAGCCTTGAATAGGGGCATTGATGGCCATGCGTTCAGCCTGCGCTCTGATAAACGGCACACTCGAAGTGATTCCAGGAAACCGTCTTTGTCGGCCAAACAAGGTTTCTGTATACCCGTGTTGCCGGGCGAAACTTTTTGTTTCTTCCAAATATTCAGCCAATCGGGTAAAGGTATTGAAGTAGGCATTTAAGAACTCTTGGGCGGCTTCGCGAGTTGTTTCACTCCCCAGATTTGTTCGCAGCGCGTTGACTCCCATTCCGTAGAGAATTCCGAAGTTAATCACCTTGGCTTTGCGACGCATATTATCCGTCACATCTTCACCATTGACGCCAAAGACCCGTAACGCTACTCCCTTGTGTACATCTTCTCCGCGCTTGAATATATCCATCAGGTTTGGGTCGCCCGACAAAATCGCCGCAATCCGCAGTTCTATCTGGGAATAATCAATCGCGACCAACTGATACCCTGGTTGCGCTACGAACGCTTTGCGAATCGCTCTCCCCTCCTGAGTTCGAGCTGGAATATTTTGTAAGTTTGGATCCTTACTCGCCATTCGACCAGTAGCTGTACCGGTCTGAATCAGTGTCGAGTGGAGTCGCCCATCTTCTCCCACCATCTGGGGCAGATTATCGATATAGGTTGAAACCAGTTTTTGTAACTCACGGTACCGCAACAAATCAGCGATGATAGGATGTTCATCTTTGAGCTTTTCCAGTTCAGACTCTTTGGTTGAACGCTGCCCTCCCGTAGTCTTCTTGGCGTTCTTGGGTTTGAGCTCCAACCCATCAAATAAAATTTCTCCTAGTTGCTTGGGTGAATTAATATTAAATTCCTGCCCCGCGTGTTTGTAGATTGATTTCTCAAGGACACTGAGCTCAGTATGTAATTTTTTAGAAAGTGTTTTGAGATATACCACATCCAGTGTGATGCCATTTTGTTTCATTTGCGCCAAAACTGGTATCAGTGGCACTTCTATATCGGTAAAGATACTCCACAACCCAGCCTTTTTTACTTTTTCCTCCATCGCAATCACCGTATCTTCCCAGGTGTTCACTTGCAAAAAAGAACGGCCGTAATCAATAATGTCATCATATGAAGCATGAGTACGATCACTCTCCAGCAGCCACAAAAGAATGGCTGCTCGTTGAAGCTCATAGTCATCTACCGCTTGTGCATTGGCAGCATCGTCCACCAGAGTAATATCAAACAACTTTTGAATCCGCGCCGTCATATTCCGGAAACCAAAATCACTAAAGAGATTGGCAATCACTTCAGTGTCGGCATGCTCTTTCCATTCAGTGGAAGCTAAATCAAACTCGGCAATTGCATCAGTCCGAATCGTGGCCAGCATCTTAGAAAATTCAGCGTCTTCTTTTCCATCCTTCAACAGCCCAATCATACGCTTGGTAATACCAGCATCAATAAATTGCTGCTCGTCCTTCGCCAGCTTTTTATAAATTTGTTCAATCGAACCAAACGTAGTAATAAGTGTCGTAGCTGTTTTTTCTCCAATCCCGCGAATTCCCGGTATATTGTCTGACGCATCGCCTCGGAGCCCTTTATAATCAATAACCATTTTGGGACCAAAGCCAAATCGATCTTTTACTGCTTGTTCATCATAAATAATCGTATCTTTAATTCCCTTTTTTAAGGTAAAGACCTGCACGCGTTTCTTATCAATACACTGCAGTGTATCCATATCGCCAGACGCAATCACAACCGAAAGATCAGTATTATCAGCTGTCAGATGGGAGATGGTTCCCAACAAGTCGTCCGCCTCAAAACCTACTTTCTCAAAAATAGGAATTCCAAACGCCGCAAAAATTTCTCGCGAGCGATTTATTTGCTGAATCAGCGCGTCGTCAGTTTTGGAACGACCTGATTTATATCCTTCATAGGCGTCGTGTCGATAGGTAGGTTCCGGTAAGTCGTAACACGCGGCAATATACTGTGGTTTAAAATCTTCGATGATTTTTAACACCATTGTGGTCACGCCGTAGAGCGCCCCGGTTGGTTCCCCGGTTGGTGAAGTAAAGTCAGGTAGCGCGTGATACGCCCGATGTAAAATTGCGTGCGCATCCAGGAGAACGAGAGTGGGTTTTTGCTTCTTAGCCATACCGTAGTATACGACGTTGAGTCGTATGAGACTATTGCTCTTTCCCAAGAGTTATTGTGACCCTTCTGTGTTCATCTTCGATAATTTCAATCTGTAGCTGATAAGCACTCTTAGGAATACTGGCCGGAATAATCTCTGGCCACTCAATACAACTCACCGTCCCTGGTTGAGAAATCGCCTCAGTAATATGCAGTGGTCTGGTTTCTGCTTCTGACTCTAGACGATAGGCATCTATGTGTACCAATGTCTGGTATTGCGGGTGAGTGGTTTGATACTGCTTCATAATAGTAAACGTGGGGCTGGTGATAATCTCCTGTACACCCAGCATTTTCCCTAACTCTTGCGTGAACGCCGTCTTCCCTGCCCCTAAATCACCCAGCAAAGCAATCACCAAGGGCGCCTCGCCCTTTGTTTGGTGGTCGTCCAGTATTGCTTGCGCGATTTGTTGCAGTTCCACTGGAGTAGTAATCGTCCATTGTGTTTTCATACAGCAGACTATAGCAACCAACCACCCCTTCGTAAACAACACCTATCGTGACCTCTTCATACGGAGACAAACCCCCAAAGAGCGGCCATATTCTCACAAATATACATGTTAGAATGATTACTATATGCTCGAATTTGATGATTCTTATGCAAACTCCCGTATCCAAGACCTCCGCGCGGGAGAAGAAGAACGATTGGTGCAGGCTATGGCACCTCAGTACGGTTTTGAATACATCAATCTCCATAGCTACACCATCAACCCAGAAGCTCTCGCCCTGATCCCCAAAAAATCAGCTCTGGAAGCTGGTGTTGTGGCATTTGAGATTGACCGCAAACACGTGTCGGTGGCAGCAAAAACACCAAACTCTCCGAAAACTCAAGCGGTTATTCAAACCCTACAAACGCAAAGGTTTACCGTTGAGTTATACATTTGTTCAAGCACCAGTCTAACGCACGCTTGGGAACGATACGATGACATTACAGACTCTACCGCCTCAAAGCGTGGGGTATTTGAAATCAACACTGAAGACATCAACCGTCTGACAAAACGAATTCAAACCAAAGAAGAAATACCAAAAATTCTGGCGGAGATTAGTGGAGTTGGAAACACCCGGCGTATCTCAGAAACTCTCGAGCTTATCTTTGCTGGTGGCCTAGCGCTCGATGCCTCTGACATCCACATCGAACCAGAAGAGGCTGCGGTTCGACTCCGGTACCGATTTGATGGCGTGCTGCATGATATTGCGAATCTAGATTCATACATCTTCGAACGCATGATGTCTAGACTCAAACTTCTTTCCGGTATGGTCATAAACTCAAAAGCAGAAGCTCAAGACGGGCGGTTTACCTTCGATATTGGAGAACGTGAGATTGAAATCCGCTCTTCTATCATTCCCGGTGCGATTGGCGAGTCTATTGTGATGCGCTTGCTCGACCCTTCAGTCGCCAGTTTTTCAATGGATAAAATCGACCTTAATCCACAACTCCACGCAGCCATCACTAAACAGTTAAAAAAACCCAATGGGCTGATTATCACTACCGGTCCAACTGGTTCAGGAAAAACCACCGCCCTCTACGCGTTTTTACAACAAGCCCATACTGAAGGGGTGAAAGTTATTACCATTGAAAATCCAGTGGAGTACAAACTCGACGGAATTGTCCAGACTCAAACCGGAGAAGATTATGATTTTGCATCTGGACTGCGAGCCATCCTCAGACAAGACCCCGATATTATTATGATTGGTGAGATTAGAGATCGAGAAGTTGCCGAAACCGCTATCCATGCAGCACAGACTGGACACTTAGTGTTCTCTACCCTCCACACTAACAGCGCAGTTGGTGGATTTCCTCGCTTAATGGACCTCGGGGTTGATTCGAGTATTTTTGGTAGTGCCATCAATGCCATCATGGGACAACGATTGGTTCGTCTCTTGTGTGAACAGTGTAAGGAGGCGTATGAACCAGCAGCAAAAGATCTCCAAATGATTACTTATGTCCAAAGTACTCTTACTGAAGCAAAACCCCTCCCGGAAAAACTCACCCTCTACAAAGCAGTCGGGTGTGATGCTTGTGACCAAACTGGCTACAAAGGTCGAACGGGAATTTTTGAAGCGATTATAATGGATGACGAGGTAGAGGAAGCTATCCTGCGCGATCCTCGTGAACACGTAATCACCAAAGCTGCTGCTCCTCAAGGTATTCCAACCATGATTCAAGACGGTATCCGGAAAGCACTTGAAGGAATCACTTCTTTGACTGAGCTCGAACGAGTCATTGAACTTCCATATCAACTCGCTAGCACTCAAAAAGAACAACCGCCCACAAAAGAGGACACTCACTCACCTGATGACACTGATGAAGATTTTTTATCGCATGTAGTATAAAAACACTCCTGCGATATTGCAGAAGTGAAAAGAAATTCGGTCAATGTTATTTTGTCTTTTTTTGTGATACTGTCCAAGGAGTTCGTTGATTCAAGAAGATAACTCTCTAAGCAAAGCTTCCGCATTGAAAGTGAATACCGCGCTAAGAAGTTCCGCAGCGTTCTCACTCCAGGGTGAGGGCCGCGAAAACCCTCGCAACGTATTCAAGTTGCTTAGAGAGTTATACTCTAGAATCGTAAAATAAACAGGTGCTCACACTTTTTTCGTGTGGGCTGGAGAACAATCTGATTTCCAATATACTAGCATAGATTAAATATTTGTCAACTCTTTTTCTTCAGTTTCCCTTTTGTAAGTAATGACCCAGACTCCAGTTCAACGAATTTTTGGTATACTGTGTTTCATATATGAGTAAATCAATCACCCGAGACGAGGCTGGCGGACTCGACAAAACTCTACGCCCCCAAACCTGGGAGGAATATGTAGGGCAAGCAAAGACCAAAGAAAACCTCAGAATCCTCTTAACTGCCGCAAAAGAGCGAGGACACGCAGCTGAACATATTTTATTATACGGTCCTCCGGGACTCGGAAAAACTACCCTGGCGAATTTGGTGGCAAAAACTCTAGGTACCAACATGAAGATAACCTCCGGACCAGCCATTGAACGAGTTGGTGACCTGGCCGCTATTTTGACCAACCTCTCTCCTGGAGATGTATTGTTTATTGATGAAATTCATCGGCTATCAAAAAGTATCGAGGAGGTACTCTACCCTGCCATGGAATCTGGGGTACTTGATATTATTATCGGAAAAGGTCCTTCAGCTCGCACTGTTCAGCTTGAGCTTCCCCCATTTACGATGGTGGCAGCTACTACGCGCATATCACTCCTCTCTTCACCGTTGCGTTCACGCTTCTCTGGCGGAACCTTCCGTCTGGAGTTTTATAGCACTGAAGAAATCGCCACTATTTTGAAGCGTTCGGCTGAATTACTCCGCGTCACCACTACTGACGCCCTGATGATGAGTATTGCTGGCCGTTGTCGTGCGACTCCTCGTACTGCCAACTATCTCTTGAAGCGTTGTCGCGACTTAGCCCAATTAGAGGGAGGTGACCTCACCAGTGACACGGTAGAAAAAACATTTTGCTTACTGGAGATTGACGAGTTAGGTTTAGGGTCACCCGACAGAGCAGTGTTAGAAATTATTATTCATAAATTTAACGGTGGTCCAGTAGGGCTCAACACCATCGCCGCCGCCACTGGTGAAGAACAATCTACTATTGAAGACGTGATCGAACCCTACCTTATCAGGCATGGTCTATTGGAACGAACCCCTCGGGGTCGAATTGCCAGTGCCAGCGCGTATTCTCACTTAGGAAATCTGTAGGTCTTTTTTTCTAACACTTTTTAGTCAGTTCTTGAGTTAGAGGATTTCTTTCTTACAGAGTTTTTAGTACACTTTGAGTAAATAACAACGCATTATGTCAGGACACAACAAATGGTCAAAAATTAAACACAAAAAAGGAGCCACCGATGCGCAGCGGAGTAAATTATTCGCGAAGCACTCTTCTTTGATTACGATGGAAGTAAAGAAAGCAGGAGGAAGTGTAGACGCCGCTGGGGCTCTCTCGGCTGTAGAACGCGCAAAAAAAGACTCGATGCCAAAAGATGCTATTGAACGGGCGCTAGCCAAGGGTACCGGTGTAGGTGGCGCAGCTATTGAAGAAGTGACCTTTGAAGGCTATGGTCCTGGTGGGGTTGCTCTCATTATTCAAGCTGTCACCGACAACAACAACCGAACTGCTCCAGAAATCAGACATGTCTTTTCCAAAGCTGGTCTCGAACTCGGAGTACCAGGTTCTGCTCTGTGGGCGTTTACAAAAACAGACGATGGCTATATCCCAAACCTTCCTATGGAACTTGATGACGAAACCGGTGAAAAGCTCGCTGAGTTTATCGAAAAACTTGAGGAGAAAGATGATGTAACAAATATCTACTCAGCGGCAGATACCCCCGAAAACCATGAGAGTGATTAGTGTAGACCCAGGATACGACAGACTTGGTGTCGCTGTCCTTGAATATATCGACGGAAAAGAAAAATTGATTCATTCGTGCTGTATTCAAACCAACCGATCACACACACTCTTGGACCGTTTACAGGACATGGGGCAGCAGTTCTCTACCTTACTCGCGACACACTCTCCTGACACCCTCGCGATTGAGACACTGTTTTTTAACACCAACCAAAAAACTGCTATTGGAGTTGCTCAAGCGAGAGGGATTATTATTTACCTCGCTCAAAGTGCAAACTGCCAAGTGTATGAGTTTGGCCCACAAGAAATAAAAGTAGCTGTAACCGGTTACGGGAAAAGTGATAAGCACGCAGTAATTGATATGGTATTACGGCTTATGCCCGACGCTCCAGCAAACGCGTTAGACGATGAATATGATGCTATTGCTGTCGGTATAACGTGTCTTGCACATTACGGAAGAACCAAGTAGAATCCTGCTCAAATGCACCGCACTAATACTAATATTGCTACGGTCGCGTATATTTGATAAAAAGATAGATAATATTGATAGATACGTATGCTGTATTTTTTCACAAACGAAACTGAAGAAGAATCAGAAGAACCAACTGATGAAGATTCATCTCTGGATGATGATTTACTCGACGAAGTGACTGAGTCTGGCAGCTCAGATGATGACGATGAAAAAAGTGATGATGATGAAGGATTTGGCCACATCAAAGAAGATGACGACGATGAGGATGAAGATGACGACGGAGATGCTGAGTTAGAAGATGATGCTGAGGATGTCGATTACGACAGTTTCGACGACATAGACGAGATGTAAACCAGGAGAAGACAAGGACTCCCTTGTAAATAAACCGCCCTTACTTCGGGCGGTTTATTTCTATCCAAAAATTTTTGAGGAGAATATCTCACAATATATTATTTCTTGGGTCAAGACTCTGTGTTGTGGTATTCTTCCAGCGACTCTTTTTCTCAGACGAATCTGAAAATATTTCCTTCCGGTAATTTTCAATGTAATACCAGAGGACTGAATGAAATATGCAAACCACGAAATCGTAGTAAGTATATCTAGGAAAAGCCGTGCTAATATTGATTGTATAGATATGAAGATTCAAACTTGGTTTAAAAAGAACTGGAAAGAAATCATTATTGATATCCTTATTTTTGGATTCGCGGCTTTTATTATCATCTTCTCTGCCCTGTTACTCTGGATATCTACCTTGGAAATACCCGATCTTTCGGCTTTTGAAGACCGTCGAGTACTCCAATCAACCAAAATATACGACCGTACCGGTGAAGTGGTTTTATATGACCTCAATAGCGACGTACGGCGAACTGTTGTACCGCTAGAAGAGATGTCACGCAATATCAAAAATGCTACGGTCGCAATCGAAGACGACCAATTTTATAATCACTTTGGAATTGATATCCGGGCCATTATTCGAGCGGCGGTTTCAAACTTCCAAGATGGAGATTTATTAGGCGGGCAAGGAGGCTCAACTCTTACCCAGCAGGTAATCAAAAACTCGGTTTTACAAAGAGATAAGACACTCGCTCGAAAAGTAAAAGAAGCGATTCTTTCTATTAAAATAGAACGGGTACTAAGTAAGGATGAAATTCTTGAAATCTATCTCAACGAATCACCGTATGGTGGAACAATTTATGGTGTTGAAGAAGCATCTAGTGCCTTCTTTAATAAATCAGCGGCTGAACTTTCTTTGCCTGAAGCGGCGTATCTAGCCGCTATTCCCCAAGCACCAACTTACTTATCTCCGTATGGAAACAATCGAGACGCATTAGATCGTAGACAACAACTTGTGTTAGAGAGAATGCGGCTTAATGGATTCATTACAGTAGAAGAATATGAAGCAGCAGCAAACCAAGAAGTTGATTTTGAACCACAAGCTGTAACCGGTATTAAGGCTCCTCATTTTGTGATGTATATCATTGAACAACTGGCTGAAACATATGGTCAGGAGGCACTCGCAGAACAAGGACTCCGAGTGATCACAACCTTGGACTGGGAGCTACAAAAAGAAGCTGAGAAAATTGTCGCCCAAAAAGCTGCTTCAAACACGGTAAAATTTAACGCCTCAAACGCAGGACTTGTAGCAACCGATCCAAAAACGGGAGACTTGTTAGTAATGGTTGGTTCACGCGATTACTTTAGTGAAGAAATTGACGGAAACTTTAACGTCGCGCTTGCCTCTCGACAACCAGGCTCATCAATCAAACCTTTTGTATACGCCACAGCCTTTTCAAAAGGCTATCTCCCAGCCACTGTCCTATTTGACGTAGCCACTCAATTCTCCACTTCCTGCGAACCATGGGAAAAAACTTCAGAAACACCGTGTTACGCGCCAAACAATTACAACCATAAGTTTGTTGGTCCGGTGAGTATGAGAAATGCGCTAGCTCAATCTTTAAACATCCCAGCCGTTAAAACACTGTATCTAGCTGGCTTAAAAGACACTTTGAAGTTTGCTACCGATATGGGAATATCAACACTGGATGATCCAGATAGATATGGACTGACTATGGTACTGGGAGGGGGTGAGGTAAAACTCTTAGATATGACTAACGCCTACGGAGTATTTGCCAATGGTGGTCTGAAAGCAACTCCGCGAAATATTCTTCGCATCGAAGATTCCCAGAAAAATATTATTGAAGAGTTCGCAGTAAAGACTAACCGGGTAATGGAAGAAAATGTAGCTTATATGGTAAGTGATGTTTTGTCTGACAATGTCGCCAGAACTCCTTTGTGGGGCACTTGGTCTATCGTAAATTTTGGAGACAGAGACGTAGCTCTGAAATCAGGTAGTACTAATAACCTCAGAGATGCTTGGATTATGGGCTATTCACCAAACATTGCGGTGGGTGCTTGGGTAGGAAACAACGACAACGCAACTATGGGAGGTGGGTTGTCAGGATTGATTACTACCCCGATGTGGCGTGAATTTATGGACATCGCTTTAGAGAAGCTTCCAAACGAATCTTTTCCTCAACCCCAAATAAATACCGCTGGTGTAAAACCAATACTTAGAGGTGAATATATTGACACCTCCCTACTCCTGCAAGCAATCCAAGGATCGAGCTCAAGTTCAACAGTAAATGTGGCTGATGTGTATGCAAATGTTCATTCTATTCTTCATTTTGTCGACAAAAACAACCCAACTGGCGGGCGTCCAGCTAATCCAGCGAGTGACGGTCAATACGAAAATTGGGAGTACGGGGTGCAGGAGTGGAATAAAAAAACATTTGGAGCATTAATCCAAACTCAGCAGCCAGCTATTTCTGAAGAAGAAATAGAAGACAGTAATAACGACGAGTAAATCCTTTTGGATTAAAACTAAAAAGAGTCTTTAACGTATGTACGTTGGACAATTATCAGCCCCTAAGTGGGTTTTTAATTTATCTAAAATAGCTCCTTTCTGTAGTAAAATTTCAGTCCTAAGAATGCTTGGTACTCGCAATGAAAGCGTTCTGGTACTGACGGTATATTCAATTTGATCAAGAGTTAGTTCAAACCGTGTCAATTCTTTAATAATTACCAAACACTCTTTCTCAACACTGGCTTGTGGAGCCTTTATTCGCGTTCGGTAGCGCTCAAACAAATCTCCTAGTCGCTTCATAGCCATAGGAGCTTTGTAATTATCCATACTACTTATTCATTGGCATTACGAGGTATCGAAGACTTTTATCACTCACCCCTTGCATAATCATTGCTCGTCCAATCCCTGCAAAACTCATTTTTACTGAGTCATCTTGAATGTGAGACAACGGATCCATGATGTATTGTTGATTAAAATTTAATGAAAGTTCCTCCCCTTCCACTTGTGCTTTGACAGTATCAGTAGTATGGCCAACTTCGTTATTTTGTGACGATATTGTGAGATTACTCGCCGTCAACATTAATGACACCTGACGAAACTTATTTAAAAAAGTATTGGTTTTTTTGAATGACTTAGACAAATCATCTTTTAAAACCACAACGTGTGACACAAACTCTTTTGGAATAATTTGCTCATAATCAGGAAAATTTCCAGTCACTAAACGAGTACTTACATATACACCACTAGGAAACCGTAAGGCACACTGATTATCATTGGTTATAAATACTGGATCTTCATTTACTATTTCACAGATACGAGCCAATTCCATCGCATTCTTACTGGGAATCATTAATGAATCTTGTAGTACCAAACTTTTTTGTGGAATAGTCTTCTCCATCAGACGGAAAGAGTCCGTCGCCACAAAAGTAAGAGAGTGTTCTTTTTTTTGTTGAATAAATACACTCCCGAGCTCTGGTTTAATAGATGTCACAGAGGCTGAAAATGCCACGCTCTTGATTCCATATGCAAAAGACTTACCCTGCAGCTGCAACTCTTCCCCTTGCAGCTGACGGAGATTTGGGAACTCATCTACCGCAAAGGTTTTAATTGAAGTATTTGTGTGTTCAGTTTCTATTTGCAGCACCTGATCTTCAGTCCTGAGGGTGATTTCTTTTTGATTAATAAATTGGATACTCTGTAAAAATATTTGCGCCGGAATAGCTACTACTCCTTCCTCTAAGACTGTTCCCGTTACTACAGTTTCCAGACTAATCTCGAGGTTGGTGGCTTGAATAGTTATCACGCCTTCTTTTGCTTCCAGACGAACACACTGCAACACCGGCAAGGTGACATGCTTGGTACTTATTCGTCCTACAAGTTCTAATGCTTGTGTGAGTTGTTGGTGTGGAATAGTTATCTCCATATTTTTATTGTAATCTATTTTACTCTTTATTATTAGTCCTGTGGAAGTGTGCAAAACTGGAATCTATGGTCTGTTTGGGGTGTATTTTGTTAAAACTTATTAAACAGTTGACAGCAATAACTTCTGGATTTCTGTGGGTTGTCTGTGTATAGGATTTCGGGGGGAGATTTAAAGTGAGAGTGTTTGGGGATAAGTCGATAGATTCTTATTGTTTTCCCCGACTCTGACTACTGTTATTAATTCTTTTCCCCAGTTCTATACAAATTTTATCCCAAACGACCTGTGTATTATTACATAAAATAAGACCGTCCACAGGACGGTCTTATTTTAGGAGGAGTCGTACTTGGGTGATTTCTTCCTCTAGCTCACTACTGTTCTTTAGTTCATTTTTAATCTTTTCACAAGAGTGAATGACGGTAGTGTGGTCTCTCCCTCCCAGTTTTTTCCCGATGGCTGGATACGAGACTTGGAAATCTTCGCGCAAGATGTACATAATGATTTGCCGGGGCTTCACGACTTCCTTTCGTCGGGTTTTTTCGTAGATACTCGCTTGATCAATGTCGTAGTAGCGAGCAACTTTGTCCACTACATCAGTAATAGCGAGAGACTTCCGCGGTCGCGAACTATTTTTGATTATGGTGCGCACTTCTTCAATAGTCAGAGTCCTTCCTAGGAGTTGCGACTGACACATAATGGTGTTTAATGCCCCTTCAAGCTCACGTACGTTCCCCTCAATGCTTTGAGCGAGGTGATCTACTACATCATCACCCAATGTGATGCTGTTTTGCGCAGATTTTGCTCGCAAAATCGCCGCTCGTGATTCTAGGTCGGGTGCTGGTAGGTCAACAATCATTCCTTGAGCAAATCGTGATTGCAGTCGTTCTTCCATACCATTGAGTAGCGCCGGGTGCTGATCACTAGAGAAGACAATTTGCTTATTGTTGTCGTGCAACGCATTAAATAAGTGAAATAATTCTTCCTGAGTCTTTTCTTTAGTCGCTAAAAACTGGATATCGTCCATAATTAGAACATCATACTGACGATACTTGTCTTTAAACGTATTCGCGCTTCCGTTCTGTAGAGCGTTGAAGTAATCCACTGCAAATCGCTCACTGGTGACATAAAAGACTTTTTTGCCAGTTTTCTTTACTTGATTCCCCACTGCTTGAATCAAGTGAGTTTTACCGTGACCAGTTTTACCGTAAATAAACAACGGATTGTAGGTGATTCCCGGTTTCTCACTCACTGTTTTTGCGGCAGCGTGTGCAAGAGCGTTGTATGGTCCAACCACAAACGTATCAAAAGAGTACTTTGGGTTTAAGTTATCACTCTTGTTTATGTAATAGTCTTCCAAAGGAAGAGCAGCATTCACTGTTTGGTTTTTGTTGGTTTCTTGTTTCCTCTCATTTCTTTGAGCAACCGTATATTCAACACTTCTGACGTGTGGAGTTAGGTCTCGTAAGGTTTTGAGAATCATTGTTTGGAATTTGTCCTGCAGCCAGTCTTTGACAAAGACGCTCGGTACTCCTACTAGAGCAGTTCCGTCTTCAAGAGAAATGATGTGAGTGTCTCGAAACCAGGTTTTGTAGTTGGCGGTAGTAATTGAGAGCTCAATCTTAACCAAGGCATCATCCCATAATTGTTTTACATCTACTTGTTCAGTTTGAACGATACTGTTCGTGTGTGATGAGTGAGAGGTTGGATTCATAAGAAGGAATTTCTACTGATACATTGAATTATACCTGGGGAAGATAAACTGTAAATCTTTCTGGCAAAAAACCCAGGTATAAAAAAACATTTTTACTTTCTCAAAATGCAACTGGGGAAAAACTGGGGATAACTTTTAACTCCCTATCTGGTAAGTGAACCCTCTTGATAAAATTCTTTTTTCCTGTATAGTTGCCGGGTAATAAATCTTACGTATGCCAAAACGAACGTATCAACCAAAGAAACGAAAGCGAGCCACTACACACGGCTTCTTGGTTCGTAGCGCCACTACAGCGGGACGAAAAATTCTCCTCGCTCGAAGACGAAAGGGTCGCGCACAACTAACCGTTAAAAAAGCTCAGTAATTTGAGCTTTTTTTATTAATACTCTCTCACACGCTGACTGGCTCCACCCACCCAAGGGTGTCCCTTGGGTGGGTGGAGCGTTTGAATTTATTGGTATACTAGCTCTATCTGTATGTTAAAAAAGGCTAATCGACTGAGTCGTACGCAATTCTCAGAATATTTTCGGTCTGGTAAGCGACACCACTTTGAACACTTGACCATCATCTATTCCCCTGCCCCAACTCTTAGGTGTGCGGTAGTGATTGGTAAAAAGGTTGCTAAAGGAGCAGTGCGAAGAAACACACTTAAACGTCGAGTGTTTGCGAGGCTTTCTCAAACACAAAAAGAATTTGCATCAAATGGGGTGTTTATTATTATTCTCAAGCCGTCATTCAATTCCCTGTCTCGGGCAGCAGCGGATGAGTTCTTCCACAAGTCAATTGCTGGGTTGCTACAAAGCGCGTAGAATGACTGAAACTAATTTTTATTGTATTTATGTGGAGTTATATTTGGCATACATTCTTTTTCGACCCAGTCTACAACGCACTGGTATTTTTTATTGATGTAGTTCCTGGTGGAGATGTGGGGATTGCTATTATCCTGACTGTGTTGTTGGTGAAGACGATTCTTTTACCGGTCTCTATTAAGGCTGCCAAAACACAAAAAATCATGCGGGAGATTGAGCCGAAGATTAAAGAGATAAAAGAAACCTACAAAGAGGATAAGCAAGGTCAAGCGCAAGCGATGATGGATGTGTATCGTGATGCGGGAATGAATCCCTTTGCGAGTATCTTTCTCGTGTTTCTACAGATTCCGATTATCATTGCCCTCTACTTTTCGGTATCTAGTGGTGGTGGAGCGGCCTTGCCAGCAATTAACACCGACTTACTCTATTCGTTTGTGGCTGAGCCAGTACACATTACAATGAATTTTCTGGGGATGATTGATATTACAGAGAAGAGCTTACTGCTAGCGTTAGGAGCGGGTGTGACGCAATATATCTTCGTTACCCTCTCTATGCCAAAGCTCCCCCCAAAAGTGGAAGGAGCAGCGCCAGATATGAAAGATGACTTTATGCGCAATATGCAGACACAAATGAAATACGTTATGCCGGTACTGATTACCGTGATTGCCTACACCATTTCCGCAGCCATCGCCCTCTACTTCTTGGTCAGTAACCTCACTTCAATTGCACAAGAGTTCTATATTCGGAGGCACAGATAAGTAAGATAAAGAAAGTGGTTAAATTCCGGTTGTTCTAAACCGTCTGTCTTGCTATTTTTTTGCGAGACACCACTTTATTTTTTATTTACCAAGGCACCCACCATACAATAGACCATTATATTCTCTGGTCACTTTCTTGATACTAGAGTCACGTTCATTTTCAGCGACTAGTGAACATAGTTGCGTCATGGTGTTGCTAACTGGAGCGTTCGCAGCGTTGCCTGATGGTCCTAGTGATCCAGGGTACTGAGCCAAGTAATAAGTCTTTTGATAACCTGAGGCAGCAGCAAATCCATTGATGGTTGAGCTATCACTCACCATAAGGTTGTTTAGTGTCGGTCCGGTTAACAAATTACTGATAGCAGTCGCTAAGTTTTTCACGCAGATATTTTTAGTCGTATCAAAATAGACACCATAATTGTCCATGCAGCTCGCCTCACAGTTATTGCCTGTGCAGACAGTCGTTGTACAGGACTCCCCAGTAGGACAGTTTGTATTTTCGGCAGTGGCTAAAGCTGCAGCAGTCTGGGCATCAGTTGTCAGGCAGGCCACGTATTCATTTTTATCAGATACTAGAGAGTCTCCTAAACAGGCTTCTTCAAATGGAGTGCAGTCAGTAGTAATAGTTAGTCCAGCTGTTGGGCCAGCCATACTCCCATCACCAGGACTAATGACTGCACAACTTGTCGATGTGAAGGTGCAGTCACTACTAGCCTGACACGCTTTTACTGCCGCTACGGTAAGGATAGATCCACCTGTCGCAGGTACTGATGTTGGAGCTGGCGTAAAGCTTAAATTTACTGTACCTATATTGGGATTAATGATGTATAAAATCAGTACCGCCCCCAGAATCACTAGGAGTCCGAAGATTGCTCCTTGAATATCCATTTTTGCGGCACTTTTGGAGGTGACGATATCTGTAGTCATCCACTTTACTCCAGCAATAACAATCTTAATCACTGCCAATAACGCGGCTAAGCTAATAGCTGTAGCATAGATTGCTTGCAGATATTCATCAAAGTTTTGGGTGTCATTTACACCAGGAATGCCTACCAATGGCTGATACTGCGCCAGAACAAACGTTGGGGCAACAAGTATGAGAAACGAGAAACAGGTAAGAAAATATTTCATAGATTAGTTTTGATTAGTGTCGGCGGGTATTCTTTCGTATAGCCACAAAGTCTTATCTAGCTGGTTAGTGAAGTAAACATTCTCCATATCATCAGCAAGTTGTAATTGGGTAATGTCTAATTTTCTTCCACTTGTTTGCTCTGGGTTCACTAAAAATGTTGCTTGTCTACCCTCTAGGCCGATCTCCCATAAGCTGTCGGAAGATGAAGTTTCTCCTTTGTACCAACTGTCAGGTAATAGCTCAGAGAATTCGTATTCAGAATTTGCGCAAACGGTAACCGGTCTGTCACTCTCACCCATGATGCACTTTTCTGGAATTTGAACAAAAGGCATTTCCACTTCAGTGCCTGTTGTAATTGTATGGAAGTAGCTTTGGTACACATCATTCTCTTGTTTGGCATACAAGACTAGGTCATCGTTGCCGATAGCTGATAGACCACGACCGTCAATTGGCATTCGAGTGATGACTCCATTTTTTATTTGGTATAAGAAATTTTCTAAATGGCGAGTTGCCTTAGGGTACACATAGTGTGAGTCAGACGCGGCACTTCCCCACTCAACATTCGCCTCTCGAAGCGGTAATGTAAATAGTGTTTCGTTTGTTACGTCACTTGGGTCTAGGACTTTACCGATGGTGCTTGCATTCGTTTGGATTGTGTAAAGGAACTGATTATCTACAGTCCCGCTGAAAGAAGTGATTGGTTCGGCGAGTTTTGTGTTTGAGAGTGTGCTGGAAGTAGAATGTATCTCACCTAAAATAAATTCTTTTTTTGTTTCAAAGCCAGACTGAATCATTACATATGTCCCGTCTTGAGAAAATTCAGCTTTCTGTGTCTCAGCAATTGTGGTGGCGGAAATTCGCTCTTCTTCACCAGAGATTAAATTAATAGAATAAATATGCCCAGTTCCTATTTCCATATAGAGAACAGTGCGTGGATTGTTTGTGTCTGATAATATTTCCGTAAAGCCGGCCACCGGTCGAGTAGTGAGTTGTCGTAGGCGCTGGTTTGTTTCCATATCCACTACTGGCTCTTCTTCCACTACTGGTTCCTGGTAATCAGTATCAGTGGTCTCTCCAAAATCAAGATCGCCAAATTGTTTGTCTGTTTCGTTTGAGGTTGTGCTAAAAAACAACATATAGACCCAAACAGCAACCAGTATCAGGACTAAGACTACTCCGATGATGATAAAGACTGAACGTTTCATAGGTTAAAAGCTTACTTGAATAGTATCACGAGCCCCTTGAAGGACTTCGGTTGTATCTCGGACATGAAAACCAAGACGAGCTGACTCAGCCGCACCGGTTGGCTGGAAGGTGATTTGATATGGATTGTTTCCCTGGTTTGGACTCAATGAACCATTAATTTCCCACTGAGCAATATCTGGATTGTTGTACACTCGAGTATCAAGGTAGTATGGTTCAGCTTGAATAGTGGCGGTGTTACCTACTAAAATCAACTCATTATCCACGGGCTGTTGTTTCACTCCAAATAAAGAACTCACCTCGTAAAAGCTAACAGTCGGAACAGCAGACGGTAGCGATATGGTTTTTCTTGCGAGAATAGTCCCGCTTGGTTCGGCTGCTTCTACTGAAAGGATCAAGCGGTTGCCCATCGGGGTGGTAAAAGAGACTTGGTTTCTGCTGCGAATAGGCCCTCCTTCAAGCACTTCCCGATTGAGCCGCCAGGTATACACTAAGTCGGTTCGAATACCCCCGTCGTTTACAAGTGCGGTAGCATTTACCATACTGCCGACACTCGGAAGAGCTTTACCGAGATAAAATTCGGGTACTCGTGTTTGAGCTTCAATATTGATATCGAGATACACTGGTTTGAATGTTGTACTTAACACCTCTTTTCCACCCTCGGGCTTGCTTAACACAGCCTCCACAGTTGATTCAGTATTTAAGACACCAGCGTTTACTTCAACACTCCTTCTGTTTTCTGCCTCGGGTACTACCTGTCCGTTGTACAGCCAGGTGATGGTGGAACCATAGGTCCCACCACGATAATCATTGATAGTGACAGTGACGTTTTCACCTGGTCCTGGATACTCAGGCTCAGTTTTTAGGAGTAATTCAGGATTAATCATCTCGTAAAAATCTAATTGCGCATCTGCAGTGTGGATGGCTGTGCCAAATAGTAGAAAGAATAATATAAAAAATAACCTCATACAGTAATAATAGCAGATAGATGTTTGCTAAAAAGGGTTTTCCCTATTCTGCGTGGGATTACGAATTTACGTATTTATTGTGGATATGTTTCGGATGTAACAAGTAAGTTTAAATAGTCCACAACACTGCGTTTAGGTATTGTATTTTTTTAAATACGTGGTATAAAGGATTTAGCGGTAGGTAGAATGTCTGCTTATCACCTGTAATTTCACAAGGGGCATATGCCTCATCAGTACCATATAAACCTGAAAGGAGGTTTCTATGAATACGCTAAAATCACTATGCATCGCAACCATCGCGGCATTCACGCTCTTTTTGGGGACGGTGTTGCCCGCATCAGCTGATCCATTTGATCAATCACATCAACGGTGTGAGACCAGCGAAACTTTGCAGTGTGCAGTACTTCAGTCACATGTGACAAAAATCTATACAGTCGGAGATATATTTTTTGCAAACACAAGACGACCTTTTTCGGATTTGTTGGAGCTAAACGGATGGGAAGAAGGAGAGGTTACTCCAGATACAATTGTTCCAAAAGGAAAAAAGTTTGCAATTCGCGGCAGTATTTGAAGCAGGGCAAACAGGTAGATTATATACATAATCTACCTGTTTTTTGTTACTTAGGATTTTTTAGTACCATTAATGTCCAGAAGAAAAATAATGGTAGGAGATTAATAATAGGAATTGCATAACCAACAAAAGCTAAGATAAAAAACGCATTCTTCCCTCCGGCACCGGTTCCAGAAAATGCTTTTTGGCCGGTCATAGTATAAATAATACCGATGGTGAAAAGTATCCCCCACCCCACAAGTACTACCAATACGTGAGTCATAAGAAAAAAGTTTGCCGGGTGAAGGAGCTCGATGTCAATATTAAATACGTCAAGTACTTTTCCAGCAAACCATGCAGTCACATCTAGGGCTGCATCAAGTATTTTTTTACCGACGGACACAACCATTCCATCTTCAACAGTTGGTTCTAGAGACAGAGTAAACTGATAAATTGCTTCGGTGAGCGCCATGAAGATGAGAGAAAGAATCGTGAATGGCAGCTGAAACCACAACCAAACAAAAAAACTCCACGACCAGATACTGAGTGTGACTGTGCGGCCAACCATCTTCCCTCCCACTGATTTAGGCACTTTTTTCTGCCAAGCGTTGCGCCCACCAGAGGCGTTTGATGCACGATTCCCGGCCACTCTTGAGCCAGCATTTTGGTATCCGCTCGTGGTGACTGACCGAATCCCCGCCGCTTGTGTTTTCTGGTCTGGTTTTGAGTCGGTCTGCCTGTTGCTCTGCATACTTTCTCCCCAGGAGCTGGCAGCACGATCTTTGATTCCTCCCCTTCTCTTATCCGGGTCATAACTTTGTTTTGTTTCTACGTTACGAACCTGCCTGACTCCAGAGGAAGGTTGGCTTAGGCGTGAATCATTGTTGTATGAAGAGCCACTAAATTCTTCATTAATGGGCTTTAGATTTGCCATGATGGTTTCAGTATACTATACGATATCTGCGGATGAGTTGTAGACAACACAAGTAAAAATCTAGTGAGCTTCATACCCGAGCAGTAGTTAACCTCCAGCAGCTTGCAGCTCCTCACGAGCTTTTTGGATTTGCAGAATTTGTGAAGGGTCTGAGGTAATAATCTGGTCTTCAGTGTATGACGCAATAATTTTTATGGCTACGTGTTTGAGACCAGCAAAGAAAATTCCCTCCCCCACACTCGACTCCAATAGTAAGAATTTTTCTTCATCAGTGAGATTGAAGGTTTTTTGGATATTATCAATAGCCGTTGGAGATTGTTTCATCAAGAGCTGAATCGATGAGTTGGTAATCATTGGCACCCCGTATGGTGAACGTAAGAAATCATCCACGTCTTGGGTGATAGTGGCGATACCGAGGTAATACTTTCGTCCACGTTTAGCTAAAGAGAATAGGAAAGATGCGGTATCTTCACTTTTCATCATCCACCACGCCTCGTCGATAACCATCAGACGTTTCGCCATACGCCGCCGCACACTTCCCCAGATGAAGTTCGTGATGATATACATCGCAATAGTTTTCAACTCATCCTCCATGTCTCGCAAGGAGAAAACCACAAATTTTTGATTAATATCAACGTTGGTTGGTTGGTTCATAAAGCCAGACCAGGTACCAGCCGTATATTTTTGCAGGCGAGTAATCAAAGATGAACTCCCTTCCATTCCAGCTAAGACCATTTCAAAGTCGGCCAAGAGCGGGGGCTCTTGTCCTGAAAAATCAGTGTCACCGGTAATATCTTTCAACGAATAGGTTTCTTGAATCGCAATATCAATGATAGTCTCTTCTTCAGCGGTCAGACCATTGAGCATGAGACGAAAGAGTCCGACTAGTTCAATAATGTGCGTCCGGAGCACGTCTCGGGGATTTTCGTCAGCTGCTGGATCAGGTAAATCAAATGGGTTTACATGGTGATCTGAAGATAAGGAAATGTTGAAAAACCGTCCGCCCGTTGCTTCGGCTAGATATTCGTATTCACGTTCCGGGTCAATCACAATCACTTCAGTTCCAAACATTAATGAGCGTAGAATCTCCAACTTTAACCCATACGACTTTCCCGCTCCTGAGGTCGCGAACGTCACTGAGTTATAGTTGGTCAAGCTGTATCTATCAAAGAGTACCAGTGAAGAGTTGTGTCGATTAATGCCGTAAAGAATCCCGGTGTCGGAAGTGAGGTCAAAAGAAGTAAATGGAAAGAAACTAGATAGTGGCTCTGAATTAAATTTGCTGTTTACCGCCAAAATATCATTCGCCAGTGGTATCACACTCTTGAATCCCTGTTCTTGTTGAAAAAGCGCAGGTTTGAGCACAATCAGTCTTGAATCTAAAATACCCCGAATATCATTTTCGGCTTGGTCTATCTCATCTTCAGTCTCCCCGTAAATGGAAACATAAAACCCCACACCAAACATCTTCTCCTCTCCTTGCTGTAGACGGTCACGCATGTCCTCGAGATTTCGGTATCCAGCTTCGAGTTCAGGGTCGCGCACTTCCCCACGTTCGGCTTTTATATTTATCTGACTCTGCACCTCAGCTACTTTTTTCTGGAACTTCTTCAACATTTCCTTGGTGTCTGTGGGGTGAATATAAATAGTCACATCAAGCTCCTGGGATAAGTTGAGTACTGGCTCCATCCAACCGTCGGTCAGGTAGCGAGGATACGAAACAGCGTAGTACACACGAGCCAATACCCCACTGATATTAATGTTGCGGGGATTGATGTTCACCGCAGAAGGAGCGATGACATCAGCTAAAGACATGAGCTTGTTCTGGAGCGCATCATTCTTTTTATTGTTCGAACCTTGGTTTTGTAGAAAATCAAAAAGTGCCATATAGAGATATTATTCAGCCAGCGGAGCTGAGCCGGTGAGATCAGCTGGGTTGTATAAGTGATAATAGAGTTCGACCAAATCGTCTTTTTGTAACGTGATAGATCGCACGCCTACTCGAGCTAATCCAGCAGTTACAAGACCCACGCGTTGTTCGAGTTGAATACGATGTTCTTCAAAGTTGTTCTCGTTGGGAGTACCTTTGGACTTGGGTTTCGGGGAAAACATATCGGTGATACCTCTTGAGAAATCGACTTTCGAAGGTGAGTAGGGAATGACCACAAAAAAGTTCTTACTCATCACATCGATATCTTTGGTAAAGGTACGGATAAATTCAATATACTCGCGCAGCTGAATGCGCATTAGGTTGTTGTCTTGTTTCCCATCAAGACCACGGAGTAGTTCTAAGTATGGTTCGATATCAAGCCTTCTCGATTGGATGTAAATTTGTAAATCAAAATCTAAGGTGTTTAAAAAACTTTGAAACTGCAACAAAATTCCGTGCTGTTCGTCCACCGACTTGAGCGCGAAGTTGATAGAAGAAGCCAAAACCACCATCCGCATCTGACCGTTTTCTTGAATGACTACATTGTCTTTAATATCCCGAATGGAGACAAAGTCTTGAGTTGAAGTGTTTGAGTCGGGCATAAAACTATTGGGGTTTTTGTAAGGCTTCTAATTCCAATCGGCGCGCCAGTGAGGTGATAGATTTCTTAGCAGCAGCCTTGGTGGGAGTTCGTCTCGCTGCACCAAAGTCAGAAAGAGTTTTTTGTGGAGCTGTTGTATAAGTATGGTTCGAGTCTTGTCGCCATAAATAGAGTCGCTTATTGCGAAAATAGTCATAAATCGCTTGTAAGAAAAAGGAGAACGGTCGACTGTTGACTGGAAAAAATGCTAGAGCGGCAGCAATCAGTGCGAGGGGAATTCCAAAAATGAGAAAAAGAATAAACGGTAGGGTGACAAACATTGCAATAGCTGCCCCCACTCCCCCGCCAATATAAATGAATTGGCGCCAAGTTAATGGTCCAAAAATTTTATCTTCGATTTCAATAAACTGTGGAACTTCGAACCGCATACCTCCCTATTATACACGTCAGTGATGGGTAGATAGGTTATTAATCCGCACTGTATTTTCTCGAGAGAGTGTTTTGGGTGCCCGGGCTATCGTATTAGCGATGCTTTTTATCGAGTAATTCTGCTTGTGAAGAGGTATGAGTAGTTGATTCTTGCGCATCTTGCACCATCGTGCGGATTTTTGGGATGGCGTTAAAGGCGGCTTCTGTCTCCGCAATCTCTGTCTCCAGGGAGTTTTGTTGGGCTGCTGGAGTGTCTGGTGTTTGTGTAGCTTCTTCAGACTCTAAAGACGTGTCTAAAACAGCTGGCTTTTTTGTGTCCAAGCATTGCGAGATATCGCTATTCACGCTGGCCGCCGCCGGAATACCTGCTTTTTGCAGTTGCTCAGTGAGTTGTTCGTCGGTGAGTAATCCAAGCACTTTCTCGGAAAACAACCCAATCAATATCTTTGTTTGAGACGAATCCAGTTGGTGTTTCGTTGCGCCGTCAGCAACACACTCTGGTATTAGAGAAGAATGCAGCCGATCTTTGGTTTCTTGGTCAGCTGCTTGATAAGCAGTTTGGTAGGTGTTCCAGTCAATCATGATTATGCAGTGAAGTTAAACCGTGCTCCTTCGGTACTTTTCTCACTCCAGGAACGCCACGCTTTTTTATCTTGCTCAGTGGCTGCGCGAGAAGTCAAGTAATCGTTAATATTCGCTTGTATGGTAGACGCATCAGCGTCACTAATCCCGTTACGCACACGCTGCTGCAGAGCAGATGGAGTAATTAGCCCAGCCATGTCTTTCTGTGTGTAGACAGACGCCGGTAGTTGGCCTGCGAACTGCGCACTTCCCTGGAAGAGTTTCTCGCTTCGTTCTCTCAGTGCCGCTGTTTGGTGCTCATTTTCGGAGTTTATAATCTCTGGGGCATTTCCCGTTGCAATGTTCCCGAGTCCAGATTCCCGAGCGGTTCTGATGTCAGTGATTTGTTTTGAAGTGAACCGGCCTGAATTCTTCATGCTTTCAAGTTGCGTTTCAGTCAGATTGCTGGCTACTCGTTGGCTGGTTAGGGTACTTTCATCCATACTGGCGAGCCGCTCAGCTGGCATATTCTGAATAGTTTGCGCTAGTTGATCAAGAGCTTCGCTGAGTTCTTCAGCTGAGGCGTTTGTGCTCTCCAGTACTGTAGCAGTGCTGCCAATCATTCCAGTATCACGGGCTTTTGAAATGGTGCGAGCATCTTCATTAGTGTATTGGCCAGATTCACGCAGGGCAGAGATGTGTGAATCTGTCAGGTGTTGGGCAAATTCTGGACTTTCTAAAGTTTCCTTGTCTGTATTGAGTACTTCTTCATCACTCATGCGACGCACTTGGTTGCCGATAGTGTTCATTGCCTCTCCACGAGCCTCTCGTTGTTCTGGGTTCTCGCTGTCAGAGTTGCTGCGTACACGCTCCAGCTCTTGGGTAATTGTTTTATTGCGTTCTGCTACTTGGTTTACGGCATTGAGTTTTGCATTTTGTTCATTTACCCGAGTACGTCTTTGCGCAACAGTTTCTGAACCAGCAATGCTTGCTTGCTCGCCTGCACGCAGTCCAGCCCCAACAGTTCTGTCTAAGACACGAGCAGTACGTTTTTGCCAGGTGCCACCTTGAGCCATTGAACCGAGTCCCCGGTCGAGTGAGCGTCGAGTTCTCTCAGCCCCAGCACTTACACTGCGGGCGCCTACTCCCGCAGTTTTTCGCATACCAAACCGAGCGGTATTTTTCAGCCCTCTTTGCGCTCGTCCGCGGAGGTTGTTCCCTAGACTGATCGCGGTACTCGCTCCAGTAGTACTCATCTTGCTGGCGACAACCACCGATGCAATCAAAAATACACAGACGAGCAAAAACGGTCCAATTGTCTCTGAAACAGCAGTGGTGTTTTGACCAGCAAACGCCTCGCGAAAGCTCGACGCAGAACTATTGTAACTACCCATGACAAATGCGGCGAGATATACCAGCATGAGGTAGGCTGGCGCAAAAAAGGCTCGGCCTAAAAATCCTTTCCAGTAGCTACGACTAATATTCTTGAGTCCCGGAAACACAAATCCGAGGAACATCAATGGAGAAAACACCATATAGATACACAAGGCAGCAAAGCGAATAATCAACATAATACCGCCAGCTGCAAACGTGAAAGTTCCAATCATAAACACAATCGCAGTACCGAATATATACATCATCGACATACTGCCAAAGTCAGTTGCGTCTCCCATTTGCCAGATTGAAGTTAGGCCAAAGAGTTGCATGAACGCAGAAGATATTTCTACGTTCCCACTACTAGTGTTTGTAAATGCCTGAGCAATTTCGGTAGCCAGAATGTTAGTAAAATCAACTACAAACTTGGTGATAAAAAGACTAAAGTTGACGAGTAGAGCAGCAATAATAAGAGTAATCAGGGTTCGACGGGTACTAGAATCATCGGTTCGAAGAATCATCTTGAAGCCGAGCCAGACCAGACCAAAGATAAAGGTGATATTGAATATATCTCGTACGATAGCCCAAGACATATCAATAGCACCACCTACGCCTGAACCCCCCACTCCCCAGGTATCGCCAAATCCAACCACGTAATTGTTGACAGCGAAGTCGAGTAACACACCACTGGCTCCAATCAAGAAGCCGAATACGTTATTCACAAATGCCCACAGCACTTCCTTGATGCCACCCATGACACCTTGAGCGTGCGCAAATCCAGGCACTACTACAATCAACAGTAGGAGATATGGGGAGTAGGAAATGAGTCTTTTAAGGAAGTTCATAGATAAACAGTATTAATCATTACGTAACGCGACGTCCCAAGCTTTCTTGGAGGATTTCATATCTTGCACTGAATATAAATCTACGTCCCCGTATTCTTCAGCCAGTTCGAGCTTTCTGATGTCTGTAGTCGCTGGGTCATCCCATTCTGTCGCCATAGCATCAAGTTTTCCAATGATACTGTCTGGTGTGGCTGGGAACGGCATCGGAGGCCAGCCACCCATTGTGTTGCTGATAACAGCATGGGCTTCATCTAGAGCGATTTGAGCAGCTACCTTTTGGTTTGTATTTGTGATTGTTGCGTCGTTTGCGTAGGTGAACAAATCTCCTTCGTATTGAATTGCCAGATCCCGATAATCTTTCTGTGTTTGTAACGCATCATCAAACAAGGCTCGAGCAGTGTCAAAGTCAAAGTTCTCTGCTGCATCTGTAACCATTTGCGAAGTAAATGCACCTCCATTGTACCCGCTATAGGTATGCCCTGTGCCTGACGAGAGTCCTAGTAGACCAGCAGTGCCGGTCAGAGCAGTGTTCGCTAGTTGACCGAGTAAGGCAGCGATAATCTCGTTGATCTCATCGGCTTGGATTAGTGTTTGCCGGCCTGAGTCCAGGTTCAAGGTAAGAGCATCGGCAATTGTCTGGCCTGGTAACACGACAGAGCATTCCTTTTTCCCGTCGACTACCTTACATTTCTTGGTAGAGAGAAATCCGTCACCAAAGTCTAAAAGCTTGATTTCTTCTCCTTGAGCGTTAATGATTCCAGCCCGTAATCCAGCTTGACCAGCCAACGCTGAACCATAGGGAGTATAGCTTTGCGGTGTAGCGGTGATTCTAAACCAGTCTTTCCAACCCCCTTCTTGAAACGATCCGCCATTAATGAACCCATCAATATTATCGATAATGCCAGAGAGGGTACAGGTCGGTGCTGGCTGATTGGACCGGTCTTGAATATATTGAAGATTCAATGCAATTTGTATATCTAACTGAAAAGGCGAACAAATAAAGGAGCCAAGGCCACCAAGGCCCTGAATATACTCACCCGCTACTTGGTCAGCGGTATCAAGTAAAAATCCTTGAATATCCTGGATAAACGCCGGTCTCCCCTCAAAACCATTGTTTATCCAGTTGACCAGACTGGAAACCATCTTAGAAACTAACGCTTTGGCTAAGGCCCAGCCAATGGCATCAAGGACTGTGTCCTTGATGAACATACTGTTTGTGGCAAAAGAAGTGACCGCCTCCAGACCTGCTGAAACGGTAGACGCAATGTTTGTTCCAATGCCGGTGACGTTCTGTACACCCTGCATGAATATGTTTGATCCACCCCCGACTCCACCCGCTTCAACCTCGGAAATATTATTATATGGCTGTGGAATGTAAGTTGCTACAAAACCAAAAATGACGAACATTGTCGCAACCAAACCTTTTTTAAGTAGTGTGAAGAACGTATCCATAAGCGATTAATTAATTTGATTAGACGTTAACGTAATAAACAGCATAGCTGGGTCGTTGGCAGTGAAAGAGCCAGAATACTCGGTTAAGACCTTCAACATATTTTCTAGTGCCAGTCCGAGGCCTGTCGCATCGTCCTCGTACCGTTTCAATCGAAGCAGGGCAAACGCTGGGTCGTGTATCGCGAGTGTCATCGAGTCAATATCCTTATGGATGGCATGTAGGGTGTTAATGAGATCAAGATGTTCCTTGATTAAGAGATTAGGTACTGGAGTATTCAAAACAGCGTCTCGGTTTCGTTCGTACGCTTTGGCTAGTGATTTAAGTTCGGTCAGCCCGCTTTTATCATTGCTCGTCAAAATATCGCGTAAAATAAGCAGTTCATTGTCTAACTCTGGCAGATTGTTATCTATGATTGCTTGAGCGATTGTGTTGGCATAATTCACAATATCTTGCTCTTCCGACTGAGGAGCAATTTCGATATCTGGTGTGTCATAGAGTGTGTGCACAGTTGCAGCATCTAAACTATCAACCGTGTCCGCTATGACCTCTTCGTCACTCCGTCCAAATGGGCCATATCCGCGTGCGCTGATAATACCCTCCATAAAGTCGATACCGAGTTGTTCGCTAAGTGTCTCTGGTGGAGTGTAGGTTGAAGTAGCTCGGTCCAGAATAACTGGTTCGGTAGTTACAAACTCGTCACGCCAATCCTCAATCCCGTTGTTGTCACTGTCGAGTACGGTCAATGGTGAGCGGGCCTGTGTTTGGGCGGCTGTCGAAACGGTAGCAGTTTGTGGGAGTTCGCTTTTGACACCAAAATTACTCACGGTGTACGCTCCAGCAACCAACGCAAAACCGACGATGGTGGCACCAAGCACTTTGGTGTTGATTTGGCCCTTCATATAACAAAAGTATACCAGGTCTATAATCGCTATTTATACTTCTCACCACTTACCTGTGTATGGTGTGTGTATAAACAGGGGAAAACTACAATCGATTGAGTATTTTAAACCAGGTTTTTACTGGGAGGTCCTCTGCTCGCACATCTAAAGGGATTGCGAGGTCAACGAAGATGCCACTCAAGGCATCTCGGTCATAGTTTTTTGCCAGATTGCCCAACAGTTGCTTTCGCTTTTGACCAAAACCGAGGTGCAGCAAGGTGAATAGCTGCTCCCGCGAAATTTCCGCGAACGAATTACGAGTAATGTCACTGACTGCTGCTATCGCCGAATCAACTTTTGGAGGCGGTTGAAAATGTCCCCTCTTTACGGTGCATACATAGCGCGGCGTACCGAATACTTTGACCGATACGGACAGTAACGATTCTTTGGGGTCTCGGGCAATCCGGTGGGCTACCTCCTTTTGGACTAAAAATACTAAATCTGTTGGCTGGCAGGTCGTATCTAAAAAACTGCGGAAGAGTGAGCCGGAGATATAGTACGGGATATTTGCGACTACTTTGTATTGATGGTCGAGGACCCCAAAGTCTGCTGGGTTTAAAGTGCGAGCATCGTGGTGATGAATAACGAGCTGCCTCGTTGCAATTTCCTCTGGAAAGGTTTCTTGTAGTGAGGCGATGGCCCGCTGGTCAGCTTCAATCGCTATTACTTGCGCTCCCCGAGCCAGAATTTCCTGAGTAAGAATGCCAGTGCCTGGTCCAATCTCCAACACAATATCCTCTGGTGTCAGATAAGCAGCGTCACACATCTTTTTTGGTGCGTAGTTACTATTGAGAAAATGTTGCCCTAGGGACTTTTTCTGTGCAAATTTTTCGGGCATAGCTGTAGATTACGGCAGTCTCACGAAAGAAACAAGAAGCACAGTATGAAAGCACATGATGTTCTTCTGGGTGATGAGTATCGAGCTCCGTAGAACTGAAGATTAATCGAGGTAGATAGTAGTTTCGTAGCCTGAGCTCGCTCCCCCGCTCCTACCAACCCCTTCTGAAGTTTCGACGTGCTCGGTGCTGATGTCATTGAGAAATGAAGATGGAACGTTGACTCGTTGTTGTCCAAAGATGGTGCGCATATGGGCATAGGTAAGAAAGAGTCGTTTTTCTGCCCGGGTCAGCGCTACGTAGAAGAGTCGGCGTTCTTCTTCTTGGTCTGTTCGTCCATCATCAAGTCGTTCATGTGGAAATAATCCTTCCTCTAGGCCAGTAATAAATACGTGGGTAAACTCCAGACCTTTCGCTGCATGGATAGTCATCAAGCGCACTGCGTTTTGTTCGGCTTTTTCTTTGAGCTCATCCTGGTCAC
>Ga0306901_1000180_pt1 | contig 31369 bp, 31 predicted proteins | sample AntRauMFilla3767_FD_190431 | JGI IMG/M metagenome (GOLD analysis project Ga0306901, IMG submission 190431) | Saline lake microbial communities from Rauer Islands, Antarctica - Metagenome Filla 3 #767 (v2) (version 2) | ecosystem: Environmental > Aquatic > Non-marine Saline and Alkaline > Saline ... | reverse complement strand
CAATTGATGATTGGCTCTTTGGTTGCACAGAGCGTGCCCTGGCTGATGAGCCTGCATACCGCTTGGGTTTTTGGTGGAATCCTGCTGGCTGCCCTGCTGGCAGTGACAGCACACTTTTATGGCTGGTCGCAGAGTCGACCAGTGGCTTACTGACAGGATAGCGAAACAACTGAATAGAGGTTTAGATTATGGGTAAGCTGGCTTTGGCAGCAAAAATTACACATGTTCCTTCCATGTATCTGTCCGAACTGGACGGTCCCCAAAAGGGGTTTCGTCAGGCAGCCATTGATGGCCACAGGGAAATAGGTCGACGCTGTCGTGAACTGGGTGTGGATACCCTGGTGGTTTTTGATACCCACTGGTTGGTGAATGCTAACTACCACATTAACTGTGCCGCGCATTTTGAAGGCAATTACACCAGTAATGAACTGCCACACTTTATCTCCAATATGCAGTTTGAATTTAACGGCAACCCGGAACTGGGCCAGTTGATTGCTGCTGAGTGCAATGCTCAGGGTGTAGAAACCCTGGCTCATGATCAAACCTCTCTGGACCCTGAATACGGCACCCTGGTTCCCATGCGTTATATGAATGAAGACCAGCACTTTAAAGTGGTTTCCATTTCTGCCATGTGTATGGCGCACTACCTGAATGACAGCGCACGCTTGGGTTGGGCTTTGCGTGAAGCCATTGAAAAACACTATGACGGCACGGTGGCGATTCTGGCCAGTGGCTCTTTATCCCACCGTTTTGCCCAGAATGGTCAGGCCCCTGATTTTGCCACCCGGGTGTGGAGTCCTTTCCTGGAACGTCTGGATCACAGTGTTGTACGGATGTGGGAAAACGCCGAATGGTCGGATTTTTGTGAAATGCTGCCGGAATATGCCGTAAAAGGGCACGGCGAAGGCTTTATGCATGACACGGCCATGCTGCTGGGCGCTCTGGGTTGGTCGGAATATGATCAAAAAGCAGAGGTGGTGACCCCTTATTTTGGCAGCTCGGGGACCGGGCAGATTAATGCTGTATTCCCGGTTTCTCCGGTCAGCGGCCAGCAGGTGCCAGGCCCTCAGGCTTCGGTGACTGACTCGTTTGCAGCGGGTGCCAGCCGGATCTGAGGAGAAAACCAGGATGGTCAAGGTGAAGCATCCCCATCGGCTTATCGTGCTTCTGGCTGCGCTGGTGGCTTTCGGGCCCTTGTCGATTGACATGTACCTGCCCAGCTTGCCACTGATCGCTGCAGATCTCGATGCAGCTCAGGCAGATATTCAATTGACCATCAGTAGCTTTCTGATCGGGCTCTTTATCGGCATGCTGTTTTACGGCCCACTGTCTGACAAGCTGGGTCGGCGTCCGTTACTGCTGGGGGGGATTACCCTCTATCTGTTGGCCAGTATTGCCTGTTTCCTGGCGGTTTCTGCTGAGTGGCTTGTCGCCGCACGCTTTTTACAGGCACTGGGTGCAGCGGCCGCTTCTGTGTTGGCCAGAGCCATTGTTCGCGACCTCTTCCCCCTGAATGAGGCCGCCAGAGTTCTGTCACTGATGCATTTGGTGACCATGCTTGCCACCCTGATTGCACCCTTGGTAGGCGGTTATCTGATTATGCTGACCGGCTGGCGGGCCTTGTTTGTGGTGCTTTTTGTATTTGCTGCTCTGGTGCTTTTGTTCAGCGCCTGGAAGATTCCCGAAACCCATCATGGCAGTTCCCGTGGCAGTAGTTTTTTGGCGGTCTACAAGGCTTATGGGCTGATTCTTCTGCAGCCAGTGGCGGTGGGCTACATTCTTTGCATGTCGCTGACCTTTGCAGGAATGTTCGCCTACATCACGGCTTCTCCTTTTATTTATATCGAATACTTTGGCGTAGCCCCTCAGGTTTATGCATGGCTGTTCAGCCTGAATATTGGCGGCATTATCCTGTTGGTCAGCCTCAATGCCCGCTATGTCGGACGATTGGGTACTCAACGCTTACTGGTACTGGGGGCATCCCTTGCTGCTGCTTCAGGAGCTCTGCTGCTGTTGGCTGGAGTGACCGGCTGGGGAGGTTTGCCCTTGATCGTGGCCGCTTTGCTGGGCTTTGTCAGTGTGACTGGCGTGCTGGGTGCCAATTGTATGGCCAGCCTTTTGTCGCGTTTTCCCGAGCAGGCCGGAGCCGCAGCAGGAATTGCCGTGGCCTGCCAGTTTGGTTTAGGCGCACTGGCCAGCGGGCTGGTCAGCTGGCTGCATGATGGTACACCTCTGGCCATGAGCGTGATGATTGGTTTGCTGGGTTGTGGTTCGCTGGCTGCCCTGGCATTGACTCGGCAACGTGTTGCCGTTTGAGCTGAAAGACAAAAGAAACTCGGTAACGTTGACAAAACTTAATATGTTAATTAGATTTGAATGAGCCACCCATTGGATTTTTGAGGTAACAGATGCCGCATTTCATCGTTGAGTATTCGGGCAACCTGCATCACCGGCTGGAATTTCAGCCCCTTTTCCAGGAACTGCATGAGTATGTGGTTTCTACGGGTGCCTTTCCTCTGGGCGGGGTGCGCAGTCGTGCCATTCGTTGTGATGACTTCCGTGTGGCAGATGGACGTCAGGATTTTGCCTTTTTGAATCTGACTCTCAAAATCGGTCACGGTCGGGATATGGAGTTGAAGAAACAGGTTGCGGAAAGGGTTTTTGAAATCCTGTGCGCCTGGATGCAACCCATCACGGATCAAAGCTATTGCCAGATTTCTTTTGAAATGACCGAGCTGGATCCGGTGCTCAAGTTCAACAAAAACAACATCCATTCATTGTTCGCCAAGTAAAAGGAGGTGGAACCCAACCCTTAGAGCAATAACCTGCAATGATTAAAAAAACTGTATCACTATAAAAAGATAGCGCTCAGTCGAAAGTCTTTAAAAAAATTACAATCGGAGACATGCCATGAACTTCCTAGGCAAAAATTTTAAAACTCTGGCTACTGCTTCCATGCTGGCCGCAGGTATAGCAGGTTCCGGCCTGGTATCCGCATCGACAACTCTGGTGGTAGGCACCTGGATGCCGCCCAGCAACCCCATGAATACGGTTGTCTGGCCCACCTGGGCTGAGTGGGTTGAAGAAGCCACCGATGGCCGGGTGGAAGTCAAGATCGAATATGATCTGGGCCACCCAGGCAGCTATTTTGAACTGGTGGAAGACGGTGTCATCAATGCTGGCTGGAGTTATCACGGTTATGTACCCGGCCGCTTTAACCTGCCCATGGCAGTCGAACAACCCGGTATGGGCGTGACGGCTGAAGCTGCATCCGCTGCCCTTTGGGAAGTCCACCAGGAGCACTTTGCCCAGGCTAATGAATATCAGGGTCTGGAATTGCTGGCTCTGCTTACCCACGGTCCTGGCCAGCTGCATACGCGTGAACCCATTGAAAGCCTGGATGACCTGAAAAATCAGCGTATCCGCAGTGGGGGTGGTGTTCAATCAGAACTGGCTGAGCGCTTGGAAGTGACTCCTGTTTCTGCACCGGGTTCGCGGGTTTACGAGATGCTGCAGCAGGGTGTTATTGATGGTGTATTTATGCCTGCTCAGGAGCACCGTTCACTGCGTTTGGACGAAGTAGCTCCCAATTTGACTCTTTTCCCCGGTGGTCTCTACCTGGGCAGTTTCTCCATGTTCATTGACCCTTATTTCCTGGAGTCTCTGGATGAGCGTGACGCCGAAGCCATTCGCAGTGTATCGGGCAAAAAGCTATCGACTCTGGCTGGCCGTGCCTGGGATGAAGCCGATGTCAAAGGCATCAAATATGCTCGTGAACAGGGCTCTAAAGTGGTTGAGTTGAGTGAAAATGACCCCATGGTTCGTGAATTCCGCAAGCTGACAGAAGGTATGGATCAGCAGTGGATTGATAGTGTCACTGCCAAGGGTGTTGATGCTGCCCAGGCTCTGAAAGATCTGCGCCGTATCGCTCGCGACTACGAAGCGCAAAACAACTAGGAGCAGGACATGTCATTTGTTACCTGGTTGAAGGGTCACTATGACGAGAAGGGGCCAGCCCGTTGGCTGGCCTTTCTCCTGGAGCTCTTGGCCGTAGTGATGCTGATGGCTCTGATGTTGCTGACCTGTGTGGATGTGGCAGGCCGCTATCTGTTTAATAATCCGGTTCCAGGGGCGATAGAGCTGACACGGCAGGGTCTGGCGATCATGGTTTTTGCAGCGATGCCCGTGGTGACCTGGCGAGGTGGTCATGTCGTAGTGGATTTACTGGATCGCTTTCTTCCCTCAGGTCTGCTCAAAGGACTATCACTTCTGGCTGCCCTGGTGATTTCCATTGCTTTCTACTTCCTGGGCTCACGTATTTATGAGCTGGGAGAGCGTTCCATTATGCGCGGTGAAGTCACCGAATTTCTGGGGATTCCAAGTGGGTATATTGTTCTTTATATTGCTGTAATGAGCTGGATAACGGCTCTGGGCATGCTGACTTACGGTATCTACCGAATCTTCTTCCAAGATCAAGCCAAATAATTCCCTGAACGAGTCCTTGTTATGTCCATTCTTCTCATCGGCTTTGCCGTTCTTCTTTTCCTGATTATTGTGGTAAGGATGCCTATTGCCTTTGCCATGGGGCTGGTTGGCTTTTTTGGCTTTGCCGCCACCATGGGGCTGAGCTGGGACAACTGGGATACCTACCGTTGGACGGGGGTGCTTTCCATGGCTTCCAACCGGGTAATCGGTACGGTTCAGAACTACAGCCTGTCAGTGATCCCCCTGTTTATCCTTATGGGTAACTTGGTGATGCGTTCCGGTTTGTCAAATGAGCTTTATCAGGCTTCCAATGCCTTTCTGGGGCACCGTAAAGGAGGGCTGGCCATGGCAACCGTGGTTGCCTGTGGTGGTTTCTCCGCAATCAGTGGCTCCAGTTTGGCCACCTCGGCCACCATGTCACGCGTTGCCATGCCTTCCATGCGCAAGTATGGCTACAGTGATTCTTTGGCTGCTGCCACCATAGCGGCAGGGGGCTCTCTGGGGATATTGATTCCCCCCAGTGTGATTCTGGTTATTTATGGACTCTTGACTGAAACCAGTATCCGTGAATTGTTTGCAGCCGGTTTTTTACCCGGTCTTCTGGGGGTGCTTCTTTACCTGGGGGCAGTGCGTTATGTCGTCTGGCGCAATCCGTCCGCTGGCCCGGCCGGTGAAAAAACCTCCTGGCCTGATCGAATCAAAGCACTCAAGGGTGTACTGGGTGTGCTGGGGCTTTTTGTCCTGGTTATGGGAGGTATTTACCTGGGGGTCTTCACACCAACGGAAGCAGCCGGTATCGGTGCCGGTGGTGCCTTTGTCATTGCCCTGCTGCGCAAGTCTCTGACCTGGAGCAGCTTGTTTGATACCTTTTCCGATACGGCCCGCACTTCGATTATGCTCTTTACTGTGGTGATCGGGGCACTGATTTTTTCCGATTTTGTGAATCGGGCCGGTCTGCCGGATTTCCTGCTGAGCTTTGTTACTTCACTGGATGTGGCACCCATTGTTGTCATCCTTGCAATCATGGGTATTTACCTGCTTTTGGGTATGGTGTTCGAAAGCCTGTCGATGATGCTTCTGACCATCCCGATTTTTTACCCCGTGGTCGCCAGTCTGGGTTTTGATCTGGTGTGGTTTGGTATCGTGGTGGTGATTGCGATAGAAATCAGCTTGATTACTCCACCGGTGGGTATGAATGTATTTGTACTCAGTGCGGTGATCCGGGATATCAAAACGGGAACCATCTTCAAGGGAGTGACCCCCTTCTGGTTTGCCGACATTATCCGCTTGCTGCTGGTGCTTTTTATTGCCCAGATTGCCCTCTTTTTGCCTGAACTTATGTATCACTGATGCAAGTCAGCAGAAAGAGTTGATGATTGAATACCTATGAGCCAAGGGCCGGAGGTTTAAATGCTGTCGGATTTCAGAAAAATACTTTATGTGTCGGACCTGGAGGCCGGTTCACGCCCTGCCTTTCGTGCCGCAGTCAGTCTTTGCAATCACTATGAGTCAAGAATTACCTATCTGCATGTGATTGAGTCCGTCTCAGCCACGGCACGCAGTGTGCTCAGTAACATGATGGAAAAACAGGATGTTGAAGGCTTTCTGGAAGAAGGGATAGGCAAACTGAAAACCAAGGTTCAGGGGCGCCTGCAAAGATTTTGTGAGCAAGAACTGGAAGAAGATGACAAGCTGGATACCGAGCAGGTGAACGTTCAGGTTGAAGAGGGCACACCCTGGAAAGTGATTCTCAGGGTGGCTGATGAAATGGATGCCGATGTGATTGTTATGGGAACCCGCAAGCATTCAAGCCTGGGTCAGGTGCTGGTCGGCTCCACTGCGGCCAAAACGCTCAGCCATTCAAAGCGGCCGGTACTGGTTGTACCTCTGAGTGATTAATCACAGGCTCCTCAGGATTCGCATGGGGTCTTTTTGCTTTCCGGCTTGAGGGCTGACAGCTTGTTGAGCAGCTCGCTGAGTTGGTCCAGGTTCTCCTGGGTAAACTGCTGGCTGATTTCGCGGTAACGATCTTCCAGCAGTGGAGTGACCTGCTCAAACATGGCCTGTGCCTTGTCGGTCAGGCTGATGAGAACACGGCGCTGATCCTCCGCAGAGCGGCGGCGCTGGATGTAACCCTGCTGCTCCAGGCGATTGATAATGCCGGTCAGGCTGGGGCTGAGAATACAGCAGAGATCAGCCAATTGCTTGGACTCCAGCTCCTGGTGCTCGGCTAGGGCGCGGATAATGCGCCACTGTTGTTCAGTCAGTGAAATTTCCTGAAGAACAGGACGAAAGAAATTCATTGTCGCTTCCCGTGCTTTCAGCAATTTAAGCGGCAGGGATTCTTCGTATTTAAGCATTAGGCTCTACACTAATTAATGGATGCATTAATTTTATCGATTCTGAGTAGATTGATAAAGGTTTAATAATAAAAACTAGCGCTGTTGTTGCCGGAATTGCTGGGTGGTTATTCCCGTATGGCGTTTAAAGAAGCGGGAAAAATAAGCCGGATCACTAAAACCCAGCTGGTAGCAAATATCACTACTGGCAAGATTCGTGAAGGTGAGCAGTCGTTTGGCTTCCTGAATCAGATGATCGTGAATGATTTTTTTGGGTGAGCGGTTGGCAATACGCCGACAGATTTGATGGAGGCGGCTTTCTGAAAGCCCCAGAATTCGGGTGTAATAAGCCAACGGCCAGTGTTCCTGGTAGTGCTCCTGAATCAGGCTGGAGAACTGTCGGAATGACTGGAGGCCATCATTGTTTACAGTGGTGCTGGCTGCCTCCTTGTCTGTTAGACGGCTGATCTGTATCAGCAGCAAGCGAACCAGGGTTTGCAGAGCCAGATCCTTGGCCGGATAATCCTGGTTCCACTCACTGCGAATATTTTCCAGCGTCTGTACAAGAGTGTGCCAGTGCCCACCTTCTTCCTCATTCAAATCATGAAAGGCAATACACATTTCCTGGTTGAGTTCCTGCTCCAGATCCTGTTGAAGTCCCTCTTTAAGAAGCTGCCAGATTAGTGACTGATGCAGGGTCAGGACGTGACCGCAGGCATTCTGACTGGTTAAAAAGGAATGGGGGACGGAAGGGGGGGTTAATACCAGAGCCGGCCCCTGAGCCTGGTAGATTTTGTCATCAATATGAAAATGCAGCTCACCCCGGTCGATATAGTGGATCTGCAAATACTGGGCATGGCGGTGAACCGGCATGTCACGGCCAAAGAATACAGCAAGATTTTCCAGAACATCATAATGAATCGGTGCGTCAATATAGCGCCGATCATAATCCTGTCCAAGAATGATGTTGGGTATCCATTCACTGTGATTGCTGTCATGCATGTGTGGACTATAGCAGAAGGCAGGCACCGGCAGGCACCTACCTTCCAAGGGCTGGATCAGCCTTTGCCGATTTGGGGTACCCGGTGAGTGCCATGAGCGATGCAGACGTTTTTGGTTTCCATGTAGAAATCAAAACTCCAGTCACCACCGTCACGACCGATCCCGGACATCTTGATGCCACCAAAAGGTGAGGGCAGGTTGCGGTTGTTTTCGGAATTCACCCAGAGCATACCGGCTTCCACTTTCTGCGCCATGCGCATCGCACGGCCGGTGCTCTCGGTCCAGATATAACCGGAGAGGCCATAATCAGTGTCGTTGGCGATTTGAATGGCTTCTTCTTCGGTTTCAAAACTGATGGCCGTCAGAACCGGGCCAAAAATTTCTTCCTGAGCAATGCGCATCTTATTGTTGGCCCCTGTGAAGAGTGTGGGTTCAACATAGTTGCCAGCCGGATCCAGACCACCTTGAGTTTCAGTGATGCGTTTGCCACCGACAGCCACCTGGGCGCCATCTTCCTTAACAATATCAAAGTAGCTGAGAACCTTGTTGAAATGTTCAGTGGCTACCAGAGGCCCGACTTCACTGCTGGGATCCAGTGGGTGGCCGACTTTCAGGTTTTTGACGCGCTGTTCCAGGGCAGTCATGAAACGGTCACGAATGCCGCTTTGGATCAACAGGCGGCTGGAAGAGGTGCAGCGTTGCCCATTCAGGCTGTAGATCATGAAGACAACTGCATCGAGTGCGCGCTCAAAGTCGGCATCATCAAATACGATGACCGGGTTTTTGCCACCCAGCTCGAAGTGCATCCGTTTCAGGGTATCAGCACCCTGGCGCATGATGTGTGAGCCGGTGGCTGATTCACCGACCAGAGCAACTGCCTTGATAGCGGGGTGTTCAGTCAGGCGTTTGCCTACATCTTCACCAAAGCCATTGACCATATTCCACACACCCTTGGGCAGCACTTCATCAGCAATTTCTGCCAGTATTTGGGCCGTCAAGGGAGTCAGCTCTGCAGGCTTGTGAACCACGGTGCAGCCAGCGGCCAGAGCTGGAGCAATTTTCCAGGTGGAAAGCATGAAAGGCGTGTTCCAGGGGGTAATAATCCCCACGGGGCCAATGGCTTTGCGCACGGTAAAGTTGGTGTGTTCGGGCTGCTGAGTAGCCTGACCATCCTGGGCTTCGGGAGCCTTGTCGGCAAAGAAACGGAAGTTGGCGGCACCACGTTCAGCGGCTTTTTTCATGTAACGCACGGCCTGGCCGCAGTCCATGGATTCAACCAGGGCAATTTCATCAGCCCGCTCAACCACCCGGTCGGCAAACTTGTTGAGCAGACGTTTGCGTTCCGAGCCTGGGGTGTTGGCCCAGCCTTCAAAGGCTTCTTGAGCCGCTTCACAGGCGGCATCAACGTCCAGGGTGGAGCCTGCCATGACTTTGCCAATGGAAGAGTTGTCTGTCGGGGTCAGGTTGTCATATTCACGACCGCCGGTTCCCAGGGTGAATTCACCCTTGATGTAGTGACCGGTGGTGTTGTTTTTGAAGCGCTCCAGGTACTGCTGGGCGCGGGCGAGGTTGCTTGCCAGGGTATCACTCATATCTAAATCTCCTGAAAATCAGTCGTGGTCGCGGTATCAATAGTTGTCGCCGTAGTAGTCTTGCTCGGAGACGATGCGTGTTTCCAGAGAACCTATGGCTTCCAGGGTGCAGACCACGGTGTCACCGGGTTGCATATCCGCCACACCATGTGGGGTTCCTGTGGCGATCATATCGCCGGGGTTCAGGGTCATGATCTTACTCAGATACTCAATCAGGAAGGGCACATCAAAAATCATATCCTTGGTGGAGCCATCCTGAGTCATCTTGCCATTGACCTCGGTGGTCAGACGCAGATTATTGGCATTGGGTACGTCTGCAGTATCCACAATCCAGGGACCCATCGGCAGCAGGGAATCACGGCTTTTGACCCGCAGATTAGGGCGATAGTAGTTTTCCAGATAATCGCGGATGGCAAAGTCATTGCAAACGGTGTAACCCGCCACATAATCCAGTGCATCTTCACGCTTGATGTTTTTGCCCTGTTTGCCAATAACTGCTACCAGCTCGCACTCATAGTGTTGATATTCAACATTATCCGGGCGATAACTAACCTGCTTGTGACCGGTTAGGGTGTTGGCATGCTTGATGAAAACCAGAGGCTCCTTGGGCGGCTCAAAAGCAAGTTCGGTGGCGTGATCCGCATAGTTCAGACCCAAGGCAAAAATAGTGCCCGGATTTTTTACCGGGGGCAGCCAAGTGATCTGGTCGGAATCCAGGGAGACATCCAGGGTTTCACCCTCGGAAGTAATAATGCGATCCTGGGCATCAATATCCACATCCAGCTCGCGACCCTCAAAAATAATACGTGCGTGTCTCATGGCTTAAGCACCTCCCAGAGTGTTTTTTAGGGTACCGACACCCTGGATACTTGTTTCCACCTGGTCGCCCTGGGCAACAGGTACTCGGTCACCGGCAAAGCCCACAGCAATAATCTCATCGGGCTGCAGGGTCATGATGTAGGAAATCTTGCTGATCAGTTCGGAGACACTGCGCTGCATATTGCTCAGCTTGAATTCACTTTTTTGCTGGCCATTCACACTGATGGTTACCGTCAGCTCATCCGGGTTGCTGATTTTTTCAGCAGGAACTATTTCAGGCCCTACGGGAGCCGTAGTGTCCAGGCATTTGCCCTTGATATCCGGGCGATAGTAATTTTGTTCTGGCAGCGAATAATCTGCTACAACGGTATAGCCGCCTACATAGTCCAGGGCTTGTTCAGCAGAAACACGGCAGGTTTCCTTACCCATCACAACGCCCAGGCTGGCACCCACCACCATTTCGGGTACTTCCTGGCCCTCAAAGTCCCTGGCCCATTCAATTTCAGCACTATTAACATTCCAGGTGTTATGCGGCTTGTAGTAAAGGACCGGCTCGGTGGGTGGTTTTTTATAGGGGGCTTGGTTAAAAGTCTTTTCCAGAGCGGCGAGCTGAGCCTTGTCATTTAATGCAACACAGATCAGCTTGCTCTTGACCAGAGTCTTTGCAGTCATGGTTAACCTTCTCTTGTTGTCAGCAGGTATTAATAGCCTGCCTGAGGTTTTTGTTCTTCAGCAGGCGCACCCTGTTTGAAGCGTTGCGCCAGCTTTTGGGTTTCCTGGGCCAGAAGCAGGGTGTCCACTCCAACACCCACAAAGTTGGCGCCTTCCTGGATATAGCTTTCTGCCAGAGAGGGATCCAGGCATAAAAGACCTGCATGCTTTCCGGCAGCGCGGATTTTGTTCAATCCCTGGTTGATGGCTTCAATCACCACCGGATTGCCGGCATCCCCGATATAACCCATGGAGGCTGAAAGATCAGAAGGGCCGATGAAGACCCCATCCACACCTTCCACTTCCAGAATGGCATCCAGATTCTGCAGGGCACTGGCGGTTTCCACCTGAACGATCAAGCAGATTTCATCATTGGCTTTTTTGAGGTAGCCCGGCACCTGTCCCCAGCGGGCAGCTCGTGCCAATGAAGTACCCAACCCCCGAATACCCTGAGGGGGGTAGCGAACGGCCTTGACCAGCTGTTCTGCCTGCTCGGCTGTTTCGACCATGGGTACCAGCAGGGTTTGTACACCGATGTCCAGTAGCTGCTTGATCAGAGCCGTATCACCTTCTACACAGCGCACAATGGGGGCCACATCATAGGGTGCCATGGCTTGCAGATGAGCCATGATGGTTCGCAGATCAAAAGGGGCATGCTCGCCATCAATCAATAGCCAATCAAACCCCGCAACAGCAGCAATTTCAGCAGCCGAGTTGTCCGGCAGGCCCAGCCAAAGGCCATACTGAGGCTTGCCGGTGGCCAATCCTTGCTTGAAACGGTTTTTGGGTAGTTCCATGTTGCAGATCTCCCGAATCGATCGATTTAGGCAAAGTTGAGGGTCACGCCACCCAAAGAACCAAAATCAGCATGGACAGTATCGCCAGCTTTAACGGGAACCGGGCGAGTGAAAGAGCCGGACAGAATGACCTGTCCAGGTTCCAGGCCGATGCCATGCGGTGCAAAGCGTTTGCACACCCAGCAGATACCCTTGAGAGGATTGCCCAGAACACCCCCGGCCAGGCCAGTTTCTTCAATCTGACCATTCAGATAAAGCATGGAGCCCGCCCAACGCAGATCAATATCCATAGGCTTGATGGGGCGGCCACCCAGCACAATACCGGCATTGGCTGCGTTATCGGAGATGGTGTCATAAACCTTGCGGGTGTAGCCGGTTTCGGGGTCGGTACGCAGGCAGCGGGCTGCGATCAGCTCAAGGGAGGGGATGACATAATCAGTGGCATTGATGACATCAAAAATAGTGACATTTTCACCAAAAAGGGGTTTTTTCAGTACAAAAGCCAACTCCACTTCAATACGGGGGTCGAGAAAATCCGAAGCCTGAACGGTTGCACCATCATCAAACAGCATGTCATCCAGCAACACACCATAATCCGGCTCATCAATATTGGAAGACATCTGCATGGCGCGGGAAGTCAGGCCAATCTTGTAACCGATAACCTTGCGACCTTCGCTAACCTTACGATCCACCCAGGCTTTCTGGATGGCATAGGCGTCGGCCATTTCCATATCAGGGTTGTCCAAAGTCAAGGCAGGGATTTGCTTGCGACTGACCTCAGCTTGATAGAGGCGATCTGCTGCTTCTTGGATTTGTTCTTTTGTTAACATGCCGGGAGCACCTTCTGGAATGTAGAATAGCAAGTGTTCCCGGTATTTTAGTTAATATATTAAGTAAGTCAACATCAGGCCTTCTGCTTTTTCTTTTGGGCGGCTTTCAGCAAGTCGCCCAAAGTGTTGCCCTGCATCTGACCCTGCTGTTGATTGTGCTTTTGGCTGGAGCGAGCCTGCCCACTGCCTTTTTTGCTTTCACCCATCGGGCGGCTGGTATTTTCACCGGGCTGGTCGCTCATGCGACAGGAAAGAGCAATGCGTTTGCGGGGTAGATCAATATCCATGACTTTAACCTTGACGATATCCCCCGCCTTGACCACCTCACGAGGGTCTTTGACAAAGCTGTCAGCCAGCGCAGAGATATGCACCAAACCATCTTGATGCACGCCAATATCTACAAAAGCACCGAAATTGGCGACATTGGTAACCACACCTTCCAGAATCATACCCGGCTTTAAGTCCTTCATTTCTTCCACGCCTTCCAGAAATTCAGCAGCGCGGAATTCCGGGCGAGGGTCACGGCCGGGTTTGTCCAGTTCTTTGATAATGTCCTTCACGGTCGGTAAACCAAAGGTGCCATCTGTGAAGTCAGCCGGGTTCAGGCTTTTCAGAAATGCCGAGTCACCGATCAAGCTGGTTACTTCACGGTTATAGGCCTTGGCTATTTTTTCCACCACCGGATAGGCTTCGGGGTGAACGCCGGAGGCATCCAGGGGATTTTTGCCCTGCATGATGCGCAGAAAACCGGCACACTGCTCGTAAGCTTTGGGGCCCAAGCGCTTCACCTTGAGCAGTTGTTTGCGCTCCTTGAAAGCGCCTTCTTCATCACGCCAGGCTACAATGTTTTCCGCCAGGCCGGTGTTCAGGCCGGAAGTTCGCGCCAAGAGGGGTGCTGAAGCCATGTTCAGATCCACACCCACACCATTAACACAATCCTCGACCACCGCATCCAGAGTACGGGCCAGCTGCACCTGGGAAACATCATGCTGGTACTGCCCGACACCGATGGATTTGGGTTCGATCTTGACCAGCTCGGCCAAGGGATCCTGCAGGCGACGGCCAATGGAAACAGCGCTGCGGTGGGTGACATCCAGGTTGGGAAATTCTTTGGCGGCGAATTCAGAAGCCGAATAAATAGAAGCGCCAGCCTCGTTGACCATCACTTTACTCATTTTCTGGCCTTTGGATGCAGCCAGCCCCTTGATCAATTCACCGGCCAACTTATCAGTTTCCCGGCTGGCGGTGCCATTACCCACAGCAATCAGCTCTACTTGATGCTTAAGGCATAGATTGGCCAGCGTTGCCAGAGAGTCCTGCCATTTGTTGTGGGGTGCATGAGGGTAGATGGTGTCATGATCAACTAGCTTGCCCGTGGCATCAGCAACAGCCACTTTAACCCCGGTTCTCAAACCAGGGTCCAATGCCAGAGTGGGGCGCGGGCCAGCGGGTGCGGCCAGAAGTACATCTTTGAGATTTTCGGCAAAAACCTTGATGGCCGCTTCTTCAGCCAGTTCGCGCAAGCGTGTGAGCAATTCGGTTTCCAGACGAGTGTAGAGTTTGACCTTCCAGGTCCAGCGCACCACCTCGTTCAGCCATTTATCAGCAGCGCGGTTCTGATCCTTGATGCCAAACTGCTCGGCAATTACTGCCTCTGCGGGGTGAGACTTCAGCTCTTCTTCACCGGATAGTTTAATACTCAGCGAGAGAAAACCTTCATTGCGACCCCGAAACATGGCCAGTGCCCGGTGGGAAGGTGTGGTTTTCAGGCGTTCGTCATGCTCAAAATAATCACTGTACTTGGTACCCGCTTCTTCCTGGCCGGGCAGTACACGGCTGGATAGGATGCCATCGGCCCAGAGCTGATCACGCAGACGCCCGGAAAGTTCGGGATCTTCCGAAAAACGCTCCATCAGGATTTGTTTGCCACCATCCAGCACCGCTTTTTCATCAGCAAAACCGGCTTCAGCATTGATGTAAGCACTGGCTTCACTTTGTGGATCAAGGCTGGGGTCAGCCAGCAGTGCATCAGCCAGAGGCTCAATACCAGCTTCGCGGGCAATCTGGGCTTTTGTGCGACGTTTAGGCTTGTAGGGCAGGTAAAGGTCTTCGAGACGCTGTTTGGTCTCCGCCAGGAGAAAAGCTTTTTTCAACTCATCGGTCAGTTTGCCTTGTTCTTCCACTGAAGCAATAACGGTCTCACGTCGATCCTCCAGTTCACGCAAATAACGCAACCTTTCATCCAACGTGCGCAATTGGGTGTCATCCAACCCACCAGTGACTTCTTTACGATAGCGGGAAATAAAGGGCACAGTTGCACCCTCGTCCAGCAGAGTTACCGTTGCAGCCACCTGGGCTTCACGCACCTGAAGTTCATCGGCAAGACGCCGGGCAATGGAAGGAAGCATGACAATCCTTTTCTTGGCAGATTAAGAGTGGAAAATAGCGAGGGGGAGTATAGCAAAAACTGGATGGGCGTACAGTTTACTCTTCGGAGAGCTTGAAGGTTCCCCAGATAAACAGGCCACCTAAAACTGCAGCAATAGCGATAAAGAAGAATTCAGGAAGGCTCATAGATCACCTATTTCTTTGACTTCATCCAGTTTGCTCATACGCGTAAGTATAGACGAGCGGGCGAGAGGGGGAAAGCAAGCCTAGCGGTAAAACTGGCCTTTGGCAGTGCCGTAGGCATTCACCGCCTTGCGGTTGTGTTGGTTGGCAGAACGCTTTTGGTGAAGTTCATCGCGTACTTTTTGGGCGAACTGACGTAATTGTTCGTCAAGGCTTTTTAAAGAGTCTAGGTCTTGGCGATGCTGGTTAACCGCTGCGTCGCTCCAAGTTTCAGCAAATGCCTGATAAATGAGTTGCTCACGGATACTGGTTAATTGTTCAATTTTATCTGTATCAGGTTCTGCTTCTGGGTTCTCAAACTGAGCAAACTCTTTGAGCAGCTTGCGCGTTGCCTTGAGGCATTGCTGCAAGGCATCAGGTGCTGAAAGCTCGGCAATGGAACCTGTAGGCTTAGTCATTGGCATTCTGCTGAGGCTGTTTAGCAGCCTGATTTTTCTGGTATTCAGCGAGATCTTCACGAAACTTAGTGGCCTCTTGGTGAACCTGATCCCAGGCTTCCTGAATTGGGCTTAAAAGCTCCAGAACTTCAGTGATTAGCGTTTGTGTAGCAACAAAGCCCTTCGATGTTTCTGGTTGAATTTTTGCTTTTGCCAGTTGGCGTGCAGAATAGTCGTACAAGTTATCCAAATTTGTTGCAAAATCAGGATCAATATCATGTCGAAGACTGATACGCAGTTCACTGATGCATGAAATAGACTTATTCAGCCACTTGGTTTTTGAGGCCGCATCCTGACGCTCAGACCCCCGTTTGGCATCTTCCAGGTGAGACAAGGTTGCCTTGAACAACATGGCTATCAGCTGGTGTGAGTCAGCTGATTGGACTTCTGATTGCAGATGCTGGTTATTATTGACCTGGGAAGCCCAGGCAGCAGCAGACTTCTTCATCTGGTAAGGGGTTTGAGGACGACGCATCATGATTCTGGCTCTCTTGGCTTATTGATTATCAAATCTTAACAAAAGTGGTCGGGGTTAACCAGAAGCCTCAGGCAGGTTAAGATGTTGCATCCGATACTCCTTGGCTGTTTCAGTCAACTCTTTCCAGGCTTGAACCAGAGGGGCCAGTATCTGGCGAATTAAGTGTAACTGTTCAGCCAACTTGTTTTTCATTTCAGTATTGAAAGGCTCAATCAGCCCCCACGATAGTTGCCGAGCAATATATTCATAGAGCTGGGCCAGATTTTCAGCCAGACGTGGATGCCACTCAAATTTCAAGGTTACCTTCAAAGTATTGACGGTCAGAAGAGACAGGGTCAACCACTTGCTTTTGCCAGCAAGGTCGCCATTTTCAACCGCTATCAAAGAGTGATCAAGATGATCCTGTAGGTTGTTGTAAAGGCGCTGAATCAACTCGTGTGGATCAGAATCTTCCAGAGCCATGCGTAGATGACGGTTATGGTTAACCTGGGCAGCCCAGAAGGCAGCAGATTTCTGAACCAGGTAAGTTGTTTGGCGTGCAGGTTGCTTCATTCGCATGGTATTACCCTGCCATTGTATTCAATACCAGATCAGGTGTGGCATTAGTATGGGTGCGAGCAGCTGCCCAAGGTTCCTCACTTAAAGTATGAATACTCAATGAAACCTTTTCTTCAGCCTGCGCAAGGCTTTCAATCACTGAGCCTGAACCTTCATTCTGAAGGTTTTGCAGGCTTTCCTGAAGTTTAGTACGAACTTCTTCAAAAAGAGTCAGCGCTTCATTCAGGCGTTCTGCAAGGTCTTCAGGTTCAAGCTGTAGCAACTTGCCTGGCTCGGTAAGGCTTTGAAACTTCTCCTGCAAATCTATGCCAACCAGAGGCCTGTTATCCGAATCATGGGGTAGTTGCAATTCATCATCACTGACCGGGCCAAGCAAGCGTACAAAAGGGCCTTGCAACAACAGCTCATTGCCATTGACCACTGTCGTTATTTGGCTTTCTTCATCCAGAAAAAGCTCACCGGCTTCAGACACTGACAGGTTACCCTCCAGTTTGAAAGTCAGGCCCTGAGCAGAGAACTCGGTTTCAAGCTGTTGACCTGCCTTTAAGTCAGGTTGTTCTAGCTGTTGGGTCACTTCACTTTTCAGCTCTTCAGCCAAAGCATCGCCCAGTGGAATACCGGAAGGGGAGCCAGCACTTTCAGTCTTGAGCTTTTCCGCAACGATTTGTCGAAAAAGATCCACAGCCTCTCGCGCTGAGGTCATAAAGTAAGGCGGGTTTTCACTGAGGCGAGTGATATCATCCAAAGCAGGGGAATCCTGAGCTAGTAGAGGTTGCCCTTGAAAGCTGGCTTGTGTGATCAGGGTAGTGAGTTCTTCCAGCTCCTGGACAGGCTTTTGACCTTGATCCAGTTTTTCCTGAGCGGCTTCCAGCTTGGTGAGACTACTATTGATGGCTGCTTCTGTGGTTTGTAACCAAGCCATGGACTCCACCTGGTCATAACCTTTGAGGTTAAGCGCCTGGGTCGATGAATCTGTGTGGTGTTGATCTTGAATTTTGCTGGCTTGCTCTGCTTTTATGGCAGCTTGAATGGATGAAGACTCCAAGCGACTGTTCACTGGAAGGTGAGACAGAGAGTTTAGAGATACCGGCATGACTGATCTCCTTCAGATAGGGCTGGCAACCAGAAAAGGCTGCCAGCCCTTTGCCGCAGACTGATTAACCCAGCAAGCTCAGAATAGCCTGAGAAGAGGCATTGGCCTGACTGAGCGAAGCAATACCCGCTTGTTGAAGCACCTGCTGTTTGGCCAGATTAGAAGACTCTTGAGCAAAGTCGGCATCCTGAATTCGGCTGCGTGCTGCCGACAGATTTTCGCTGTAGATGTTGTTGCCGGAAATCACGGCATCAAAGCGGTTCATCACAGCACCAAAGGTGGCACGAATCTCTGAGATCAAATCAATGGATTCACGCGTAAAATCAATCGCAGCCTGAGCTGATTCAGCCGTACTGATATCAATCACTTTCGTACCTTCCAGGTCGCCATTCAAAAGCGTGCCCAGGTTGCCGGTTTCTTGGGCAACGTTGCCCAGCAGTGTGTCATATTGAGCTGCTGTGAAGTTTTGTGTGTTGTCTGCACCCAATACATCACCATCCGCATTGAAAACAGCAGGAATTTCAACTAAACCAGCACCATATTCAGAACTGATATATAGTTTGTCAGCATCACCACCGGAACCCCGCCGATAAGTGAAGCCATCCAGCTCAACGGTATCACCTGAGCGCATGGTATCCAGCATGCCTTCAGAGTCGACCTTGAACTCTGAAAGAGCTGTATCGGCATAGGTTACTGCAGCGACACCACCATTAGTTCCGAAATACTCGCCAGCTAAAGGTGCGCTTGGACTCACTTCACCAGCAGCCAGGTTATTCCCAAATAGATCTTGCATGTTGGCTTCTGAGATAACAGCAGCATTGTTTAATGCACCATCAGCAGCATCCCAAACACCATCTACTGTCGTTTCCTTGCCATTAAACTCGATCTTTAATTGTTGACCGTAATCATCCGCAGAATCCTGCGTCTGTCTGGTTAAGGTCATGCCATCAATAGTTACTGACTGACCATTACCAAGGCGACCGATTTCCTCAGCTAAATTTTGAGATGTCTCGGTACCATTGGTTGCATCAGCAAGATCTGTTATTGCCGTATCACCCCAAGCTATTGTTTGCCCGGCTAGGACAGTGTCCAAACCATTAGTGGCATCTTCATGCAGCAGGCTGCGACCAAGTTCTAGCTGACCCACAGATTGAGCCATGGTTTCCTGCTCGAAAGTCTTGGGGGAGTCGGCAAAAGTAAATTTACCGCCTTTATCAGCTGCAGCGAGACCGCCTTCCAGGCCAGTGCTAATCCGGGAGTTTTCATCATCATGAAAACCGATCTGCAAAGTTAAAGCGGAAGCATCACGGCTCAAAAGTTTTTGGCCATTAAACTCAGTTGTTTCAACAATGCGATTGATTTCTTGGGTCAGCTCATCAACTTCCTGTTGAAGACCTTCACGTGCGGCATCATTGTAGGTGCCGTTGGCTGATTGAATCGCCAGCTCGTTGATGCGTTGCAGGTTGTTGGCGACCTGATCCAAAGCACCTTCAGCAGTCTGAGCCATGGAGATGCCATCATTGGCGTTGCGGGTGGCCATGTTTAAACCGCGAATATCTTTGGTCTGGCTTTGTGCCAGATAAAGGCCAGCAGCATCATCCTTGGCGGAATTAATCCGCAAACCGGTGGATAGACGCTCAAAAGTTGTAGCCTGTTGTGCCTGGGTGTTGGCCAGATTTCTCTGGGCATTCATGGATGCGATATTGGTATTGAGTACCAGTGACATGGATCTTCTCCTTCCGTTCTGATCGAGTGCCAGCACCAAGGCAAGAGCTGGCCGCTACTTGCAATTCAATTGGCAAAACTTTGCCGCTTTTGTTGCCGTTTTTATCCAGAAGGCCCTTTCTTGCAGTCGGAAAAAGGCCTTCATTAATGTTCACAGATACTTAAGCAAAGTGTATGCCAAAGTAGAAAAAATCCAGCTTTAAGTTGTCAGTGTGGAGTTGGCTTGGTCGGCAATTTCATCCCAGCCTTCTTTAACAGGTTTAAAAGTATCGATGACCTCCTGAACCTGTTCTGGTTTTCCTGAAGCTCGCGCTGAAGCCAAGTGGCGACCCATAAAGTCATAAACTGAATCCAGGGTTTGTACCACCTCACCTCCTTTTTCAAAATCAATCGAAGTTCTTAGCTCAGTCACTATCGCTGTGGCTTTACTCAAAGCCTGGGAGGCAGCGGCATGATCTTTGCGTTCCAGAGCACCCCGACTCGCAGCCAGATACCCCATCAGAGATTCCATTAAAATCTGAATCAAACGGTGAGGAGTGGCAGTAATCACCTCTGCTTCACGTCCGGTACCACGGGCGTACTGGGCTGCACCTCTGAGTTGTTTTTTATAGGTCATCTTTTCACCTTTATTCTTTAATGGGTTCATAAAAAATGGGGTATCCAGTTAAGGATACCCCAATGGCTATGATGCACAAATACCTGTCTGCTATTTCTTACGGGTATAGCCGGGTAGGCCATCCAGTTGGCTGGCTAAATAATCACCTGAAGAGTTCAGGTTGGCGATAATACTATCCACACTGGTAAACTGCTGGTAAAGGCGGGTTTCCAGCAGGTCAAGGCGGTAGTTGGTGTCTTCGATGCGGTCATCAATGCGTAGAACTTCGGATTCCAGGCCCTTGGTGCGCGTGGGAATAAGCCCCTTGGCGATCTGGCCATTCTGAACAGTGTCACTTGTCAGTTGTTTGGCAGCCTGCTCGAAACGTCGAGCATAGCCAGTTTCGCTGTCACCAAAGATAAAGGCCAGGGTTTCCATATCGTTTTCAAGAATGTCATTGAAAGTATCCCGGTCACGTTCTTTGATTTCCAACGTCCCATTACGGGAATTACTTGCATCTCCTGCTTCCCAGCCACTTTCGACGTAGGTGCTGATGCCTAGGCGAGTAAGTGTATTGTCCAGGTTGCCATCACCACCAGTTGGGGTGTAGAGCACATCGCGAAGGATGCCTTCTACAGAACGAACCACACCTTCTGAAGCCAAAGGCCCTTTTTTGGCTTCATTGAGGTGAATGACCACGTCATTATAGGCTTTCATGAACTCATCAACACGATCCTTGATGGCTCCGGTATCACGAGAAACTTTCAAAGTGCCCAGATCACCCGCTTGAGCATCGGAGCTGATGCTGATGTCCACTCCGGTAATGACATCGCTAAAATCATTGGTACTGCTGGTTGCGGTGATACCATCAATTTTGATCGCAGCATCCAGACTGGTTGCAGGGCTGCTTAGATTGTTTGTGTTCTCGGTAACAGCCCGTTTTGTAGAAAGAGCGTCTTCAAAGTTGAGCTGAAAGTTAGTGATATTGTTATTGGAGCGCATTTCCAGGCGGCTTTTGCCATTCTCGGTGACAACAAAGGCCTCAAGGTTGCCATTTAAGCCTGCATCAGCAGTAATCGTTGCATTGATATCATCACGGGCCTGGTTGAGTGTTTTACCGGTTAAATCAACATCAAAATTATTGAGGGTGCCGGTACCGGAAAAATTGGACAGCTTGACCGTACCGCCAACAAAAGTGTCTGCAGCTGGGTCAACCGCAAGGGCACCGCCTGAGCGAACCTGAGTGTAATCAGTGCCGCCGATATTAACATCGGTCTGGTCATGGCTGGCATCATGGCTCAATTGAGCCTGGCGCTCCAGGCTGGTAACATCAATCGTCAAGCGACCGGCTTCACCGGATTCCTGGGAATTAAACACCAGCCGGGATTGGCCGTTGCCTTCATTGATCACATTGGCCGAAACCACACCTTCAAAGCGTGAATCGCTATTAATTGCTTCACGCACCTGGTTCAGGGTCCAGGGGCCATCACCATCACCGATATTCAGCGTTTGGCCATTGATGTCCAGGCTGCCGGAGTAGGCTTCGGTATCAGCCTGGCTGGCCGATACCCAACGGTAACTCTCAGCCGAACGCACGACTTCTACAGCATAGTTACCAGCTGTGGCTCCTGATTCGTGCGTGGCTGTGGCTGAAAAGGCCTCGCTGGAGCTACTGGCATCCAGTAATTCGAATTTGTCAGCTCCGCGCAGATTGTTCATGGCAGAAGACAGGCTGTTCAGGCGCGAAGCAAGGGCACTATAGGCACTGATTTGCTCCTTGGCTTCAGCCTTCTGGGCTTCCATACGCTGAATAGGAACACGCTTAACGTCCAAAGTGGCCTTGATGATGTCATCAACGGGTAAACCTGAACCGATACCACTGAAACCTATATTACCGATAGCCATGACTGTATACCTGTGTTAGCTGATTTTTGTGGAAAAGCCTTCGGTTTCTCCAGCCAATAGTCGTTCACGCCGATCCAGTACATCTTCCGAAGGGTACTGGCGAATCACTTCATCGGTTTTGGTGTTGACAACCCGAACCACCAGATCTTCAGTTTTATCATGAACTTCAAAACGCAGCGATCGGTTCATGGAGTAGAGGGCGTTGTTGATATCATTCAGTAAGCCTTCCAGTTCTTCCCTGGACATCTCTGAGTCCTTTTGGTGCTCTTCCTTGGCTTTTTGAGCCAGACGTTCGGCCTGCTCGGCTGGAGTCGCTTGCTGAAGTTGCAACTGCTGTTCGACAAACCCGTTATCGGCCTTTTTCTGTGGCTGCTGACTCGAAGCAGCGCTGGCCTTGTCAGGGCTGGGGGCCTGTGGAGCAGAAGTCGTAGAAGGGCGTACCTCATAATTTGAGGGTGCGCTGGTGATGGAAAATGAATCTGAGGTCATAGCTAAACCTCTCATGATTAGGTGGGCCTGAGTTTAGAATAGCGCCGGGAAGACCCCGGCGCCATCTTTACTTCAAGCCAGCAAGGATTACAGCAGACCCAATACTGCCTGAGAGGAGGCATTGGCCTGACCCAGAGCGGCAATACCCGCTTGCTGCAGTGTTTGCTGTTTGGCCAGGTTTGCAGTTACCTGAGCAAAGTCAGCATCCTGGATACGGCTCCGAGCAGCATTCAGGTTTTCTGAGTATTGCTGGTTGCCGGAGATGACCGCATCAAAGCGGTTCATGACGGCACCAAAGGTAGCGCGAACCTCAGAGATCTGATCGATGGCACTGCGAGTGAAATCAATCGCACTTTGAGCCGCTTCCTGAGTGCTGATATCCACGACTTTAGTGCCTTCCAGATCACCGTTCAGCATGCTGCTCATGCTGCCTACTTCCTGGGCTACATCACCCAGCAGGGCATCATAGTCAGTGGCAGCGATAATTTGAGTACCACCGTCTGTACCCAGTTGATCACCGTCGGCATCGAATACATCATCGATGTTCACCATGCCGTCGCTATACTCTGAAGTGATTTGCAGGCGGCCATCATCACCCGCTGCTTGTTCGGCGCGCTTGAAGGTAAAGCCATCGACTGTGACACTCTCGCCAGCCTTCAAGGTTTCCAGTGCGCCGTCTTCATAAGCTTTCAGATCATCGACAGTGCCTGCTACAAAGGGTGGGTCAACAAGACCCCCGGCTGTTCCCAAGTATTCCATAGCCAGAGGAGCATTGGCACTGATATCCCCTGCAGTTTGGTCACCATTACCAAAGAGATCTTCCAAATTGGTTGCAGTGATATTGACAGCATTATCAATAGCACCATCGGTATCATCCCAAACAGAATCAACGGTGGTTTCATTGCCATCGAATTCAATTTTCAACTGCGTACCAATATCATCAGTGCTGCCAGAGGCCTGACGAGTTACGGTCATGCCATCCACCGTTGCGGACTCACCGTTACCCAACCCACGAATGGCCTCAGAAAGAGCGCGAGAGGTGTCAGTGCCACCATTGGCTGCATCATCAGCCATGTTGGTGATGGTGGTAGCGCCTGGATAGAGGTTTACAGCGTCAAGAGCCGTGTCCAGACCAGCACCTGCGTCTTCGTGGAAGAGTTTTTGAGCCAGTTGTACTTGGCCGACAGTCTGAGCCATATCTTCGGTAGCAAAGGTTTCATTGCTGCCCGCAAAAGAGAAGGAACCCGTGCCCTGGGCAGCGAGACCACCTTCCAGGCCGGTTGCAATGCGTGAACCCTCATTGCTCTGGAAACCAATTTGCAGGGTAGTCGAGGTGGCATCGCGGCTCAGCAGTTTGGTGCCGTTAAACTCAGTGGTTTCAACGATACGGTTGATTTCCTGAGTTAGCTGGTCAACCTCTTTTTGCAGACCCCCACGTGCAGCGTCATTGTAAGAGCCGTTCGCAGACTGGATAGCCAGCTCATTAATGCGCTGCAGGTTTTGGCCGACCTGATCCAGAGCACCTTCAGCAGTCTGGGCCATGGAAATACCGTCGTTGGCATTCCGTGTGGCCATGTTCAGGCCTTTGATGTCTTTGGTTTGGCCTTCTGCCAGGTAGAGGCCAGCGGCATCATCTTTGGCGGAGTTAATGCGCAGGCCAGTGGACAGGCGCTCAAAAGTGGTCGCCTGTTTGCTTTGTGTTTCAGCCAGATTGCGCTGGGCATTCATGGATGAAATGTTGGTATTTAGAACTAGAGCCATGGTCGTTCTCCTTCGTTGATGTGAGTGGCTTCACCTCTTAGGTTCCGCCTTCCTACGTTCACTTTTTCGACCTTACCCTAAAAAACTTTAGCGCTTTTCAAGAAAAAAAGTGAAAATTATGATTGTGTTGGCGCTTACAAAAGCTTCTGGTAAGGTGGATGATCGGTCAACCAGCCTGCAAGGAACAATGATGAGTAACTACAGACCAGTCAGCTATTCGAACCTTCACCCATTGCGTTGGACTCCCTTTACGGATTATCGTCATGCTGAAGGTTTTCAGAGTGTCCCTGTGATAGCTCCTGAAGTTAGTCGGATCGCAGCAGAGCTGCCACTTGCAATCAAAAGTAGAGAGAATGGAGAGGGTTTTGAGCTTGTTTGTCTACTGAGCTTCGAGCCTGAAAGTAATCTTTGTATAAATACAGAGAATAAGTGGCGTCCAGGCTATGTGCCCATAGGTTTGAGAACCAATCCCTTTAGCCTTCAACCGCTCGAGGGGCTAAAGCCTGGCCAAAAAGCCTTATGTGTCGATCTCGATAGCCCCTGGGTTGGTGAAGACGCTAAGCAGCCATTTTTCCAAGAATCCGAAGCTGAAGAGCCAGTACTTCACCCCACAATTCAAAAGGTTTATGGCTTTCTGTCTGAGCTTGTTGACGAGAAAGAAAAAACAGATAGGGCTGTCAGTAGTTTGGTTCAGGCTTTATTGCTGAGTAAAATTGACTATGTGCCTTCGCAAGGCAAAACCCTTGAGGGTTTTTACACAATTCACGAAAGCGCCTTGCAGGAGTTGAGTGATGAGCGCTGGCTGGCACTCAGGCAGTCTGGGGGCCTGGCTTTGGCTTACAGTATTATTATTAGCCAGCATCAGTTATTGAAACTGGATTATCAGACTCGTGGCTCACAATCCAGACCATCCGATGCTTCCTCCCTGGATCTTAATGCAATCTTCTCTGGTCGTGATCAGGATCTTTTTAAACTGTAATTGAGATTTATTCCTCTATGAGCAAAAAAAGAAAAGCCAAGAAAAGTAACGGTATGCCTTCACAGCGACCCAACCGGGCTCAAGGCCAGCCTACAAAGCGCACTGTGCCGGTCTTTACAACTCCCGTAGCAGAAGTTGCTGATCAGCTCTATGCCAAGGCTGTAAAAGAGCAAGATCCAAAAAGCAGGCTTGCAATCACTGAAGAATTAATAAAGTTATCGCCCACTCACCTTAAAGGTTTGGGTTTGCGAGCCGAAACCTTGATTGCATTGCGCCAGTATGATGCGGCTTCAGATCTTTTTAAAAACCTTTGCATCCTCCAGCCTGACAATCTTAATCTCTTAGTAGGTTACGTTGTTAATGCCAGCAAATCAGGGCGCCTTCATGATGCCTTGTGTGCAGCTCAAAGGTTGGTTCTTTTAAAACCCGACAAGGTGTTTTCGCTAGAGCTGCTCGCCGGACTTTACGGTAATTTGCAAATGGAGGAAATGAATCGCTACTGGGCTGGCGAATCAGCTAAGCTTCAGCCGACTGTTGATCACCCTTCCAAAGGCTCACAAAAAATAAAAGTTCTTGTTCTTAATACGAAGAAAAGTGGAACTTTTAACTATAACCCTGAAAATAATACATTTAAAAGTCGTGAGGGTCATAATAACCTGGGTTCAATGCTGGATAGTAAGCATATAGCACGAACAACTTTTTGGGTGGATGTTCTTGAAGATGATCCAATGTTTTACAAAAAGCTGAAAGGGTTTGATATAATTTATAATGGTATAACGGATGCGGATCGATGTAAAGATGCGCTTATGCTGTCTGAAAGTTTTTGCCAAGAAATCAGTGGTATTCCAGTTTTAAATCATCCAGAAAGAATACTGAAGACAACGCGCGAAGAAAATTACAATAAATTCAAGGATATTGATGATATTGTTTTTCCAAAAAGCTATTGTTTGGGTCTAATGCAGGGAAATATCGCAGAAGAGATCAAGGAAAAGATTAAGTTCCACGACTTTGAGCTGCCAGTTATTGTTCGAGCGTCAGGCTTTCAGGGCGGGAAAAATATGCATGTTATCGATAACCTCGATAACTTGGAAATACGCCTGAATAAGCCATCTGAAGTTTATATGATTCAATATCATGATGTTAGTTTTGTGGATCAAAGAATCAAAGAGGATAATGCTAGAATCTATCCGAAATATAGAGCGTTTTTAGTGGATGGTGAGCTATATCCGGCACATTTCTTTGCAACTCTGAATGATTTTAATGTGCGCAGGGTTAAATATTATGAAGTATTAAAAACTAACCCCTGGTTAGATGAGATTCAGGATGATTATTTAAATAATCCTGAAGGGCATCTGCCTTCTGGGATGTGGCGAAAGCTGGAAGAAGTTGGTCGCTCAATTGGATTAGACTACCTGGGTATCGACTTTGCCATCCGTGAGAAGAGTGGAGGTGGCCAGGAAATTATTGTTTTTGAAGCAAATGCAAGTATGCGGAATATGATGAATGATCAAAGTAAAGATCATCCAGTTTATAAGTCATATTATGAAATAACCATGGCTGTAAACCGCATGTTTGCAAATAAAGCAAGAATTCCAGCATGGGAGTTTGATGTGCCAGATGAAAGCTAGCCGCTTAACTGAGCTATTACTGGAGGGAGGGGATCAGCGTTTGGAGCTTGCCCCCAATTTGAAACGTAACAGCTATGGATGTAGCCCCTTTCCTCGTCAGGATCTTACTTATTCGTCCAGTACAGCCTCTTCCATTAGTGAAGAGGCTTGGGCTTATTTGACTCGTACTTGGAGCAAGCAAGATCCTGTGGATCTTGAACCGGAAAAAGCCCAAGAGGTTTGTGAGCAATCTCGTTATTTTATAAAAAGGTGCTTCTCACTCCCTCAAGAATGCTCTGTAATATTTGGTCCATCGGGCACTGATTTAGAGCTGGTTGTCTCCTATCTATCTCTTTCACCTCAAGGGCGTTTGACCAATATTTTTTTTGCAGCCGATGAAGTAGGTTCTGGAACTTTAAGAGCTGGATCAGGTTGCTACTTCTCTAATATAACGCCGAGTGGCGATCAAGTAGATGTAGGGAGTGCTGTAACTGGGTTTGATCAATTTTCAATAGAGATATATGCTCCTCAACTTCGTTGTTTAGCAACTGGAAGGCTTCTTGATATCGATTATGAGCATCTCGATAGTTTTATTTCTGATAGAGTAGAAAAAAATGGCAGAGTTTTACTTCATCTAGTCTATCGCTCTAAGACGGGTGTTATTACTCCAGATGTTGATAATATTGTAGCTCTGAAGTCCAAGTGGGGTAAGTCTCTCAATATCGTGGTTGACTGTTGTCAAATGAGGGTGACCTCCGAAAAAATTAATTATTTCCTTGAAAATGATTTTATGGTGTTGATTACAGGTTCGAAATTTTACTCGGGCCCACCATTCAGTGCTGCTCTTTTAGTTAAAGATGATACTTGTCTCGAGGTTGTTGATAACTTTGCTCCTCCTTTAGGGTTTTCTCAGTTTTTCAGCCGGTTTGATTTCCCTGAAAAATTAATTAAACTGCGTGAATCAGGCTTTCCTAATCCAAACTGGGGCCTGATTTTGAGGTGGCAGGCAGCAATTTTCGAAATCAAAGAATTTTATGACTTGGATAGGCAGTATTTTCATGATTATTTTATTGAATTTTACTTGGCTTATTCAGCGTTGGTTGATCAGTCGCCTTACACGGAAAACTTTAGTGATATAACGCCGCAAATGGGAGACCTTGAAAATAGCTTTAGTACAACAGTGAATACTTTTTTCATAAAGAACCGGTTTCGCTATTTAAGCGAATCTGAGGTTAGGATGATTTATCATTTGATGACTCGTAATTGTTCCGATATTCACTCTGATCAGGATTATAAGGATATTTTGTCATCTTGTTGTCACCTCGGCCAGCCTGTAAGAGTGAAAGAAAATGATAGTTATGTTTTGGGTACATTGCGTATTTCTATTAGCTCTCGTCTGATAGTAAGAAGAAGTAATAAATATAGCGGCCTAACATTTTATGATGAGTTGGGTGTTATTTTTAAAAAGCTTGCAATAATAATTGATCATTATTTTTATAATTAGGTTTTTATTTTTAATTGTGTGTTTTTTCCTTCCCTATTCTGTATATAGGGGAAAACTTATTGCCAGGGCAACAGTTTGTTGAGGTCTTCTTCATTTTCTGCCTTGGGCAGCTGTTCGAAGGCCCTGCAGTGGTCCCTGTAGGGGTCAGGTTCCTCTGACTTCTCTGCGTCGCCTCGGTTTTGATCTGGAGTCAGGTTTCTGGCGTTCGCGGCTTTTTTCAACCCATTCGGGGTTTTGCAGATACCAGGCCAGGGTTTTTCTCAAACCGCTTTTCAGAGTTTCTTGGGGCTCCCACCCGAGTTGGCTGCGTAGCTTGCTGCTGTCCAGGTGCGATTGTTGTGGGTAGTCATCCAGGTTGCTCGTATAAGTGATGAGGTTGAGGTAGCTGGTGGCTTTAGGTTTAACTTCATCCAGCAGCAGGCAAAGATGACGTACTGCATCAAGGTGGCTATGCAAAGAGTTGCTGCTGATATTGTAGGTTTCGCCGGACTGTCCTTGTTTGAGGACTTGATAAACAGCCCGGGCATGATCTTCAACATACAGCCAGTCTTGCTGTATCTGGGAATCACCCTGAATCGGGAGTGACTGCTCCAGCAGAGCGCTGATTATTAATTGCGGAAGGAATTGATCCAGTGCCTGGCGAGGGCCGTAGGAACTGGTGGCATGGGTGATGAGGATAGGCAGTTTGTAAATTTTTTGCCAGGCTTTGATAAGTTGGTCAGCCGTGGCTTTACTGGCTGAGTAGGGGCTGTCAGGGGCAAAGGGGGCGGTTTCGCAAACCTGACTGTCCAGGCTGCTGGGTGAGCCAAATACCTCGTTGGTGGAAAGATGTAGAAAGCGGAAATCCAGCTGCTTTTGAGTGGGGAGATCTTGCCAGTATAGGCGAGTGGCTTCCAGCAGGTTAAAGGTGCCGAGGAAATTGGTTTTTATGCAAGGGTTGGGGTTTTGCAGGCTGCCGGGATCTGGATTTTCTGATGCGCAGTTGATGACTGCATCAGGCTGGAAGTCATCCAGCACACGCGTAATAACGGCCTGATCACTGATATCTCCTTTAACCTGCCGGAAGTTCTTTTGGTAACGCAGTTTACGTAAAGAAAGCGGATTGGCTGCAGCCGTCAGCTTGTCATAGTTAAGCACCTCATGCTGAGTGGTGCGCAATAAATGATGCACCACTGCTGAGCCGATAAAGCCGCTGCCGCCTGTAATGAGTAGTTTCATTGTCAACCTCCTTGTTGGTCAGTTTTTCTATCCCCTTAATCTAGCTTAAGCCTTGGTGCTTAGCAAAACTCTTTCTGGCGTTTGGGTCGATCACCCATACTGTGCAGGCGATCCAGCTCCTGGGTGATGTGATCTTTTTTTACCTGATAGAATTCACTGAGAAGTTGATGCGTCCAGTGAGTGGTTGCCGGTTTGATGCGGTAGTAAACCCATTGCCCCTGGCGACGGTCAACCAGCAGGCCAGCCGCGCGGAGTTGAGCCAGATGACGGGATATTTTGGGCTGACTGGTATTTAATGCATGGCTGAACTCGCAAACACAAAGCTCTTTTTCTTCCATAACCAGAAGGAGCAGTTTGCAGCGCGTATCATCACTGAGGCATTTAAAAAATTGGGCTGGGGGAAGCATATCAGTTTACAGGTGTTCCTTGCCGATGGGGGTTACCAAAAATTTATCTTAGCAGCCCCCTGGCTGACTGACCATCCCCAGGCTTTAGCGGGTGAGCTGATCGGTTTGATAGTCTCTTACAGCTTGATGAATCTCTTCTTCTTTGTTCATCACGAAAGGGCCGTAATGCACTATGGGTTCCTGAAGTGCCGGGCCGGTCAGCAGCAGCAAGCCGAGATCTTCCCCGGCCGTTAGTTGAACCTGGCCTTGTTGATCAGGTTGGAAACTGCCTAAGTGGCCAGTTTTGACACCTTCCTGTAGTTCCCCCTGGTACACATAGGTTTGCACAATTTGGCCCGGTTCCAGAATTAAGGTCAGTTTTTGGCCTGCTTTCAGTTCCAAGTCTGCCATGCGGGCAGCTTCACCCAGTTGGGGTAGTCCACCTTCTACTGAGCCTTCGCTGGTTTTCCAGGAACCAGCAATGGATTTAAGGCGTCCGCCAGACCATTGCAGTTGACCCATTTCACTGTGGCGCAAATCCTTGTATTGGGGGTTGTCCATTTTGCGCTGACTGGGCAGGTTGATCCAGATTTGGAAGCCATGCAGGCCGTCGCTATCAGTGAGTGGCATTTCCGAGTGAATCACACCCCGGGCGGCACTCAGCCACTGGGCATCACCGGCATGAACTTCACCCTTGTTACCCATAGAGTCTTCATGCGTCAGACCACCATGCAGAATATAGGTTAAAGTTTCAAAGCCTCGATGGGGATGGGCCGGAAAACCACCGATATAATCCTCTTTGGCTGAAGCTTTGAGTTCATCCAGCATCAGAAAGGGATCCAAACCACCGCGAAAATCATGGATGCGACGAATTTTGACACCATCACCATCCTGAGCGGGGAGAGCTTTGCGTACTTCAAGAAGTTGCGACATGTTTGCTTGACCTGAGTTGCTGAGAACTGCAATCAGGGTAGTGTTTAACGGGTCAAATTGAAATCACTCAAACAGCATAATGGCTATTCATATACAGGATAAGAGTGCTGCCAGAAAAAAAGCCCCGGCGCATAACCGGGGCAAAATACTTCTTATCCTTGAACCTTGAAACAGGAAAGGGGCTTACCAGTCGTAGCGCAGGCCCAGGGTCATAACGCTTTTATCACCCAGTGACAAGCTGTCCTTGTCGTTGCCCATAGCGTATTCGCCGTAGGTGCGCAAAGACTTGGAGAACTTGTAATTGGCACCCACGGCCATGTCCATGCCTGACTCATTACCATCATCAACCATGGAAACCAGGCCATAGATGTCGCCGCTGCCATAGCTGTAACCGGCAGAAGCACCCAGGTGCATGAAATCACCTGAGCTTTCCACCAGGGCAGAAGCGGTCAGGGCATCCATGGAGTAGGTGGCTTGGGCACCAATAATGGGATC